>Ga0208695_1000224_pt1 | contig 73766 bp, 46 predicted proteins | sample AD_UKC111_MetaG_FD_184449 | JGI IMG/M metagenome (GOLD analysis project Ga0208695, IMG submission 184449) | Active sludge microbial communities of municipal wastewater-treating anaerobic digesters from Hong Kong - AD_UKC111_MetaG (SPAdes)... | ecosystem: Engineered > Bioreactor > Anaerobic >... | reverse complement strand
TTGCGACAGCAAGTGCGAAAATGAAGGTCGTAAGTCTTGCAGGTACTCCTTTCTGGCTATAGGCAGAAGAAATGACTGAGATCTTTTTATCATCACCCTTTATGCCTGCACCCTTTCTGATCGCCGACTCGAACCTTGTCTTGTTGACAAACCTATCCCCTTCCATTGTCGCCAGCATGCTGTTCTCCTGGCCTGTTATTACATTCTGGCTGACAAGTAACGCTGATTTTTCAGCTGTCACCCTGTAATGCTGTTCAAATCCCCCGCTTATCCAGACCATTGTAAAAAGCATGCCCGCAACAACTGTAATGATGGCCGCCCGTCCGTGAAACCTTTTCCAGAACAAGGAGAAAAGTATAACAACTGAAAAGGTACACCCTATTCCCGCCCACACATAGCTCACAATTGTAAAAATCAGATCCGACGGGGAAAAGTAGGAAAGTGCCAGGGCAACAACAGCTAACAGGGCCGTGGTTATCCTGTGACGTTTTAAAGTCGCGGCAGCAGCGCTTTCTCCATCCTCCCCGGCTTTTTTAAGGACACTTTCCGAGAGCTCGGTCGCAGAAAGTATGAGCAGCGAATCGGCAGTGGAGATCATGGCTGCTATTGCCCCGGATATCAGCAGGGCAGCCAGTGCGGGATGAAATAATTCAAGGATCACCTTTGGCATGACATATTCAGGATCCGGGAGCCCTGCCGGACCGAATATTGCAAGTCCGATCCAGCCTAACATCAGAGCCCCGGTATAGGCTATAATAGTCCAGAGAATCCCGATATTGCGGGCTTTTTTTGCCTGTCTCTCATTTTTTATTGCCATAAACCTTACACTTAGCTGGGGCTGGCCTCCAAGGTATCCGAAAAACCAGCTGAAACCACCCGCGATTAACAGCCCTGCCCCGAATCCCTGTGCTGCACCTGTCAGGGATGTATATGTTCCCCCTGTTTTAATAAGTGCCTCCGAAATGCCAGATGCATACAGATCAGAATGGTTCATAAGGTAAAATATTCCTGCAACCGGACCAACTATAAGGGTTATGATCATAAGTACAGCCTGTATCACATCTGTATAAACAACACTCCGGAAACCTCCGTAAACAGTGTATGGGATTATAATCACAGCGGTAATGATAGCGCCCATCCATGGTTCGATGCCAAACAAAGTATGAAGTGTTTTTCCGCCTCCCAGAAATTGTGCTCCCACATAAAAGAAAAAGAAAAAAACGATAACAAGGCTCGATATGATCCTGAGTGTTCGTCCGCTTTCGCCGTGCTTTGCAGCTAAATATTCAGTGAATGTGGAAACATTATATTTTTCAGCTTCATCTCTTAGCCGCCAGGCAAGAACTGCCCATGCAGTAACAATTCCTGTTACACATCCCACAGCGGTCCAAATTTCGGTAAGGCCCATTGCATAAGCAGCTCCAGGAAGACCAAGAAGGGCCCAGGAAGACTCGCCCGTAGCTCTTTCAGAAAGGGCCGCGGCCCATCCCGGCAGTTTCCGCCCGGCTATTGCAAAATCTTTTCCTGTCTTTACTTTTCTTCCCTGGTACACACCCCATAAGACAAGCAGGGTGATATATGTTACCATTACGGCTAAAAAGGTGAACTTATCTTCCATCGCTTGAAAGGTTTGGCTCTATAAATATAGTAATTTTGAAAACCCGGCGCTTTACACTATCTTCGTGCGCATCATCATTATTTTTGATTAGCCATATGTCAATTGTAGTTCAGGGTGTTACAAAATTTTACGGACAACAGAAAGCTCTGGATAACGTATCTTTTGAAATAAAGACGGGCGAGGTCGTGGGATTTCTCGGTCCCAACGGCGCCGGGAAATCGACAATGATGAAGATAATAACCGGATTCATCCCGCCGACATCCGGAAACGTACTTGTTAACGGAATCCCTGTCACAGATGAATCAAAGGACATAAGGAAAGCAATAGGATATCTTCCGGAGAACAATCCCCTCTATCCTGAAATGTATGTTCGTGAATATCTTTCATTTTGTGCATCGTTGTATAAGACAGGCAAATCCATTAAAAAACAGATTGACAATATTATTGAAACAACAGGACTGGCTCAGGAACAGAAGAAGAAAATAGGCTCCCTGTCAAAGGGATATCGTCAGCGGGTAGGACTTGCCCAGGCCCTCATCCACGATCCGGAAGTCCTTATACTTGATGAGGCTACAACAGGGCTTGATCCAAACCAGATAATTGAGATCCGCAATCTTATCCGCGATGCAGGAAAGGAAAAGACAGTGATGCTTTCGACCCATATAATGCAGGAGGTTGAAGCCATTTGCAACAGGGTGATAATAATCGACAAAGGGGTTGTCATTGCTGACGAGGACAAGAACGAAATATATTCAAGGATAAAACAGGCAAAACAGGAGATCCTTGTTGAGTTCGACAGCGAGCCAGGGGAAGATCTGATAAAGAAGATCACCTTTGCAGGTTCAGTAAGGAGGATCCGGCAGAATACCCTTATTGTCGAATCAAGGGGAGAGGAGGATATACGCCCTGCCATCTTCGCTTTTGCCGTAAACAACAATCTTACCGTACTGTCGCTTCAAAAGAAGGAAAACAATCTCGAAGAGGTTTTCAGGGTGCTAACAAACAGCCAGTAACAAATCCTGCATCAGTTTTTCTTGTTTATTCTACAATTATTTGTTTTCTTTGCCGGTCAGAATCTGGTGGAGAAATTTGAGCTGATTGCAACCACAGGAAAAAATGCTAAAATGCCTTGATTCCTATTTTTACAATTAACCAATCCTGCCAGTATTTGTTTATTTGATATCTTGAAGGGCTAAAGCCTGGTTTATTGTTTTCTGGTGCCACATCCTGAAGACCTTGGCTGGGCTAACCTCATAAATTTTGGTTAAACAATTTTACCGGCAAAAAGCTAAGTTCGTTGAAATAATCCGGTTATGCCGGTCAGGATTACCTGATCTGTCCTGAAATAGGCTGACAAAAAAGGAAAACATGTCAACTTGATCCACCTTTAGGGGACAGGTGGGGCAGACCAGCAACAATGGCCTTCGGGACGTTGCAAAAGAACACCAATACGAGGGACTTTAGTCGTTAATTAATATAAAATGAAATAATTGTAAAGAATCATAAAATAACAATCAAATATTCAAACAATGGGTTATTTATTCACATCCGAATCAGTTTCAGAAGGGCATCCCGACAAGGTTGCCGATCAGATATCAGATGCATTGCTAGATGAATTCCTCAAATGGGATCCGGAGTCAAAAGTTGCATGCGAGACCTTTGTCACAACAGGACTTGTCCTTTGCGGCGGCGAAGTACGTACAGAAGGCTGGGTTGATGTTCAGGAGACTGCCCGCCGGGTTATAAGGAACATCGGCTATACAAAGGCGGAATACAGGTTCGACTGCGATTCCTGCGGTGTCATTTCAACTATCCACGAGCAATCGAGCGACATCAGACAGGGTGTCGAGCGAGAAAAACCCGAGGATCAGGGAGCCGGTGACCAGGGAATGATGTTTGGCTATGCCTGCCGCGAAATGGAGAATTACATGCCCCTAAGCATTGAACTGGCACATACTCTCCTGCAGGAACTGGCCGGCATAAGGCGCGAAGGTAAATACATGAAATATCTGCGTCCCGACAGCAAGTCGCAGGTTACAATCGAATATGACGACAACAACAAGCCGGTACGCATTGATACAATAGTTATCAGCACGCAGCATGACGAATTTATTCTCCCGAAGGATGGTTCAGTGAAAGCTGAAAAGGCTGCTGAAAAGGAAATGCAGGAAAAGATTAAGGAGGATCTCTGGAAATATCTGATCCCGAGAGTTAAAAAGACACTTCCCGACAATTTCAAGCATCTTTTTGGAGACGATACCAGGCTGCTTGTCAACCCCACTGGCAAATTCGTGATAGGCGGACCTCACGGAGATACAGGCCTTACCGGAAGGAAGATCATTGTCGACACCTATGGCGGTCACGGGGCACACGGAGGCGGAGCATTCTCAGGCAAGGATTCTTCCAAAGTCGACAGATCTGCAGCCTACGCTGCCCGTCATATTGCAAAGAATCTCGTTGCGGCCGGAGTCTGCGACCAGGCACTTATACAGATAGCCTATGCAATCGGTGTTGCACAGCCGGTAGGGATCTTTGTAAATACCTATGGTACTGCCAGGGCAAAGGACAAAAAAGGAAATATCCTTCACGACAGTGAGATAGGAGCCAGGATAAAGGATCTCTTCGATCTTCGCCCCTACGCTATTGTCAACAGGTTTGGTCTCAAGAATCCGGTTTTCTCCCCAACGGCTTCATACGGACATTTTGGCCGTGATTACAGGGTTGAGGAGGTTGAAGTTTATTATGAAGTTCCCGGATCAAAGCCACGGCCAATAAACAATAACGGCAAGAAAGCCTGGAAAAAGAAGGTTGAATTCTTCGCCTGGGAAAAGCTTGATTATGTGGAGAAGATAAAGAAGGCGTTTAATCTTGAATAAGGCGTGAGGCGTGCGGCGTGAGGCGTGCGGTACCGACTAGAACGCTTCCTTAACAATTCTTGCGACGTTGTCTGAACGTCCCAGGGTATAATAATGTATTCCCGGCACACCCGCTCTGATAAGCTCCTTTGACTGCATCACGGCCCATTCAATCCCCACCTCGCGGGCATCCTTGTCTGTTTTGCATTTCTGAAGCGCCAGAACAAGATCGTGAGGCATATCAATGTGAAAGGTCTGTGGAAGAAGATTGATGTCGTTAAGGGCAGAGACGGGTTTGATACCGGCAATTATCGGAACATCAATTCCAATTTTCCTGCACTCTTCAGTGAACCTGAAAAATTTAGAATTGTCGAAAAACATCTGGGTCACAATATAGCTTGCCCCTGTATCGACTTTACGTTTAAGGTTTTCGAGATCGACAAGTATGTTGGGCGCCTCAAAATGCTTTTCAGGATATCCGGCCACTCCGATGCAGAAATTTGAAGGGGCGGTATCTTCAAGCGATTCTTCAAGATATTTCCCGTTGTTCATGTTGACGATCTGCTGGACAAGCTCCCATGTATGTGAATGTCCGTCCTTTTCGGGAATGAATGTACGGCTCCCCCTCTGCGGATCGCCCCTTAATGCGAGCACATCATCTATCCCGAGGAAATTCATTTCGATAAGTACATTCTCAGTCTCTTCCTTAGTGAAACCGCCGCACAGAACATGCGGAACAACCGGAATGTTGTACTTGTACTTCACCGCCGCCGCCAGGGCAAATGTACCCGGACGCTTGCGAACCACCCGCTTTTCAAGAAGTCCGTCGGGACGTTCATGATAGACTGTCTCATTCCGGTGCGAGGTGAAATTAATGTAGGCAGGACTGAACTCCATCAGCCTGTCGATTGTCGCATAGACCTTTTCTATGCTGTGCCCTTTTAGAGGCGGGAGCAGCTCAAATGTAAACAAAGGTCCTTTTGCATTTCTGATCTTGTCAATAACGCTCATAAAATAATCTTCATAAATTGGGGGCAAGCCATCGGCCTGCTTCTTCAACGCTCATTTTCTTCCTTGTTGCGTAATCTTTCAGCTGGTCCTCCCCTATTTTTCCAATATTGAAATAAACCGAGGCAGGGTGCGAAAAGATATATCCGCTTACAGCAGCCGGCGGTGTCATGGCAAAATTCTCCGTAAGGCCGGCGCCTGTCAGTCTCTCTGCATCAAGAAGGTCAAATATAGTACGTTTTTCGGTATGATCGGGACAGGCAGGATATCCGGGCGCCGGCCTGATACCCCTGTACTTTATCTTCAACAGATCATCAATTCCTAGATCCTCATCTTTTGCATATCCCCAGAATTTCTTACGGACCTGCTCATGAAGATATTCTGCGGCAGCTTCAGCAATACGGTCGCTGAGCATCCTTATCATTATCAATGAATAATCATCATCCCTGTATTCTTCAACGGCTTCCCTGCTTATTGGCGCTGTGACAACAAAGGCACCTATATAATCTGCAATTCCTGATGATTCGGGTGCTATATAATCGGAAAGGCACAGATTGTGCACACCTTTTTCCTTCTGTTCCTGGTTTCGGAGGAACCTGAATACGGCCAGCGTTTTGCTTTTGTCCTTTTCCGACAGCACTTTTACATCATCGCCCGACGATACAGCAGGGAACAGGCCCAAGACACCATTTGGCCTGATTATTTTCTTCTGAATGATCTTATCAAGATAGAGCTGAGCATCATTGAACAATTTCCTTGCCTCTTCTCCCCTGACAGGATCATCAAAAACTGCAGGGTATTTCCCGTTGAGCTTCCATGCATAAAAGAAGAATGTCCAGTCGATATATTTTCTTAGAACATTCAGGTCAAATTCTTCGATCAGATGTAATCCGGGCTTTTCGGGATGAGTAATTTTCACAGAGTTCCAGTCGGTGTACAGTCTGTTTTTTCTGGCCTCATCAAGTGGAATAAGTTTTTTATCCGGTTTCCGGGAATTATGATCATCGAGTATCTTCCTGTATTTATCTTTTATTGACACAATATATGAGCTGTTTTCTTCCTGAAGAAGCGAAGAAAGAACTCCGGCGGCTTTTGAGGCATCTTTGACATGAACGACAGTATTGGAATAGGCTGGCGCAATTTTCACTGCTGCATGAACCTCTGAAGTCGTTGCCCCGCCAATCAGCAGCGGAAGACTAAGCTTCCTGCGCTGCATCTCCGAGGCAACATGTACCATTTCCTCAAGCGAAGGTGTTATTAACCCGCTAAGACCTATAAAACTGACATTTTCAGATATTGCAGTATCTATTATCTTATCGGCAGGTACCATTACGCCAAGGTCGACAACTTCGTAATTGTTGCATGAGAGAACCACCCCGACAATGTTTTTGCCTATGTCGTGAACATCTCCCTTGACGGTTGCCAGAAGGATCTTCCCGGCGCTCTTCTTCTGTTCTCCTTCACTTTCCTTTTCTATATACGGAGCAAGCACTGCAACAGCCTTCTTCATCACCCGTGCGCTTTTTACAACCTGCGGAAGGAACATCTTACCTGATCCGAAAAGGTCGCCAACTTCATTCATGCCTCCCATCAGCGGACCCTCTATCAGTTCAATTGACCGTGAAAACATCGTACGGGCCTCTTCCACATCCTGCTCAATAAATTCATCAAGACCGCGTCTGAGCGAGAACTTTATACGTTCAATAACCGGCATGGAACGCCATTCGTCGGCCTTTTCTTCCTTCTTCCCTTCACTTTTCAGACCTTCTGCGAATTTAACAAGACGCTCGGTGGCATCTTTCCTCCTGTTAAGAACCACATCCTCGGTAAGCTGAAGGAGTTCGGGCTGTATCTCACTGTAAACCTGCAGCATACCGGGATTTACAATACCCATGTCGAGGCCTGCCCTGATGGCATGATAAAGAAATACTGAATGCATGGCCTCACGTACCTTATCGATGCCCCGGAACGAAAACGAGAGGTTGCTAATGCCACCGCTGACTTTTGCATAGGGCAGGTTCTTCTTTATCCATTCCACAGCCCTGATGAAATTGACGGCATAGTTATTATGCTCTTCAATGCCAGTGGCTATGGCAAGAACATTGGGGTCAAAAATTATATCTTCTGGCGGAAACCCTGCCTTTTCTGTCAGAAGACGGTATGACCGTTCAGCAACTGCAATTCTCCTCTCATAGGTATCAGCCTGTCCGTTCTCGTCGAAAAGCATTACCACGGCAGCCGCACCATATTGTCGTACTTTTCTGGCATGTTCAAGAAATACCTCTTCTCCTTCCTTAAGGCTGATGGAGTTGACAATTGACTTGCCCTGTATGCATTTAAGAGCCGATTCTATCACACTCCACCTCGATGAATCGATCATAAGGGGCAGCCTTGCAATATCCGGCTCTGACATTATAAGGTTTACGAACCTCACCATTGCCTTTTCCGAATCGAGCATTGCCTCATCCATGCAGATATCGATAACCTGTGCTCCGCCTTCCACCTGGTTTCGCGCTATGGCAAGAGCCTCATCATATTTTTCTTCCTTTATCAGGCGGGCAAATTTCATTGATCCTGAAACATTTGTCCTCTCCCCGATATTCACGAAGTTGGTTTCGGGAGTAATCGTAAGAGGCTCCAGTCCGCTGAGCCTTGTATATCTGGTTATTTCTGGTATAATACGCGGTTTATGGTTCTTTGCCTTTTCAGAAATCTTCCTGATATGTTCAGGGGTAGTTCCGCAACATCCTCCTATTATGTTTACCCAGCCTTCTTTCATGAAATCTTCGGCTATGGAAGCCATGAATTCAGCCGACTGATCATATTCCCCGAACTGATTCGGGAGTCCGGCATTGGGATGGGCCGAAACATTGAAACCCGCTTTTGCAGAAAGTTCCTGAATATATGGACGCAGTTGTTCAGCTCCAAGGGCGCAGTTTAGGCCGATGCTGAAAAGAGGGAAATGGGACACTGATACAAGGAATGCTTCAAGGGTCTGCCCTGTAAGGGTCCTGCCGCTGGCATCCGTTATTGTGCCGGACACCATTACGGGAAGACGGATGCCTTTTTCCTCAAAGACATTTTCAATTGCAAAAAGAGCTGCCTTGCAGTTAAGGACATCAAAAATCGTCTCAACCAGCAGGATATGCACACCTCCGTCGATGAGCCCGCGGGCCTGTTCCGCATAGGCTGAGGCAAGCTGGTCAAAAGTCACCTGGCGTGAACCCGGATCATTTACATCGGCCGACATTGAAGCTGTGCGGTTGGTGGGTCCGAGGGTCCCAACAATGAAATGTCGCTCCGGTTTCGCACTTCCTTCAAATCCGGTTATGGCTTTCCCTGCAAGGACTGCCGACTGGTAATTCAGCTCATAAACCAAATCTTCCATGCCATAGTCGGCCATCGATATCCTGTTGGAATTGAAGGTGTTTGTTGTGATCAGGTCGGCTCCTGCTTCAAGATAGCCTCTGTGAATTCCAAGGATCACATCTGGCTGTGTGATCGACAGCAGGTCATTGTTTCCTTTCAGCGCCCTGGGATGTTCCCTGAATCTCTCTCCACGGAAATCCTCTTCCTTCAGCTTATGCTTCTGGATCATGGTTCCCATGGCACCGTCGAGAACGAGAATTCGCTGCCGGATAATTTCGTTCAGCAAGTCTTTCATTGTTTTACTTTTCTGCCGGTATTAACTATAAAAACATCCATATCAGGTAATTGTTCCCTTAAGTTGTACAGATTCTCAAGATTTACAATGCCGATCACGTATTTGTACAATTTACTGCTAAAGTATTCCGATACATCCTTTAATCCAAATAATTTCCTGTCCTTTTCATTCCTGTACCTGAGATAGACTTCAAGCTTAAAGTTCCTTGTATATTCCGATACGGTTCCCTGCTGGTATTTTTTATATTCGTATTTATATCCATAGGAATTCGCCGAAATATCGGAGAGAACGGCACTGCCTGTGGCATGGCCTCCTGCACCCTTCCCGCTGAAAAATTGTTTATCGGCAAACGCAGCCTCTGTTATGACCCCGTTATATTCATTGTCAACATTGTACAGATACTTGTCTGAGGAAATAAACCGCGGAAGTACAAAGCTCGTAATTGTATTTTCATTTGTTTTTCCCACGAAGGGAACCAGTTTGATTTTAAATCCCTTCTCCCGGGCATATCTGATATCGAATGTAGAGATCTTGCTTATCCCGTAATGAAATACTTCTTCGGGATCGATAAAAAGCCCGTAAGCATGTCCGGTAATAATGCAAAGCTTGTACTTGGCGTCCCAGCCTTCAACATCGAGTGTGGGATCTGACTCTGCAAAACCCTTTTCCTGCGCTTCCTTTAGGGCAAGGTTGTAATCCATTCCCTCATTATGCATTTTTGTAAGTACATAATTGGTGGTACCGTTCAGTATGCCTCGGAGCGAATGTAAAAGTTCATTGTCGTAGTATTCCTCAAGATTCCTGATGATGGGAATACTGGCTCCTGCCGATGCTTCATAAAGAAGAGAGACCTTGTATTTTTCCTGAAGATCAACAAGTTCCCTGAAATGTGTTGCCACCATCACCTTATTGGCCGTAACAACATTTTTACCCTTTTTCATAGCTGTTGTGACAATATTGAATGCTTCATCGGCATCATCAATAAGCTCAACAACAAGATTTATTGACGGATCATTGAGTATGTCGTTCTTGTCGAATGTGAAATTCGACATTGGGATCCTTCTCTTCTTTGTTTTGTCCTTTACGCATATCCTGACGATATCGGCCTTGAATCCTCTGCTGCTGTTAAGGACATCGTGCAGTCCCTGTCCGACGCAACCATATCCGAATAATCCTATTCTAAGTTTTTCCCTTGTCATAATATCTTTTTAAATGCCTGTTCGAAATCAGAAATAATATCGTCAATATGTTCAATTCCCACTGAAACCCTGAAGAGGCCCGGTTCAATACCTGCAGCAAGCTGTTCTTCTGCTGAGAGCTGGGCATGTGTGGTGGTGGCAGGCTGAATAATAAGAGTTTTGGCATCGCCAACATTTGCCAGATGGCTTACCAGTTGAAGGTATTCCACAAGTTTTGCTGATTCCTCCCTGCCGGCTTTAAGTGTGAAACTGAGAACGCCTCCGGCTCCCTTTTGCAGGTATTTCTGCGCCAGCCCGTAATGCTTATCACCTGGGAGTCCGGGATAAACAACCTTCTTCACAGCCGGATGACCCTGAAGCCATTTGGCAAGGGCAAGGGTATTTTGGACATGTCTTTCCATCCTCAGTGAGAGGGTCTCAAGACCCTGCAAGAGAAGGAATGAGTTGAACGGGCTTATTGCGGGGCCGATATCGCGAAGACCTTCCACCCGGGCCTTTACTATGAAGGCAATATTGCCTGCCGGTGTGGCAGAAAATTTCTCTCCGAAAATGAATCCGTGATAGCCTTCTGATGGTTCAGTGAAAGCCGGGAATTTACCGCTGTTCCAGTCAAAATTTCCTGCATCGGTGATAACTCCTCCGATGCTGGTTCCATGGCCTCCTATCCATTTTGTGGCAGATTCTGTAACGATATTCGCACCAAAATCTATCGGACGGCAAAGGTAACCGCATGCACCGAAAGTATTGTCAACAATCAGCGGAAGCCCGTGTTTTGAAGCCAGCTTTGCAAATGCTTCAAAGTCGGGGATGTTGAATCCGGGATTTCCGATAGTCTCAACATATACCGCTTTTGTTTTATCATCAATAAGTCTTTCAAATGAATCAGGTTCAAGATCTTTTGCAAATTTTGCTTCTATCCCGAAGCCTGCAAATGTAACCTTGAACTGGTTATAGCTTCCTCCGTAAAGGTATGGGGAGCTGACAAAATTATCCCCTTTTTTCATTATTGTAGTCAGGGCAATGAACTGTGCAGCATGTCCTGATGAAACAGCCAGGGATCCAACTCCGCCTTCGAGTGCGGCAACTCTTTTTTCAAAGACCTCCGTCGTAGGATTGTTTATCCTGGTATATATATTTCCCTCTTCGGCAAGATCAAAAAGGTCAGCAGCATGCTTTGCGTTTTTAAATACATATGACGATGTCTGGTACAGGGGCACTGCACGCGACAGAGTATCACTATCAGGCTTATGTCCTGCATGAACCTGTAGTGTTTCATATTTGAGCTTATTTATAGTCATGATTATAATATTAATTATTAATAGTTTAAGGATCCAATTCTGTAAATCCTGAAAAAACGTCTGACAAATAATGGCTGGAAGGTGTGCCGGAATGCATTTTACCAGCGCATGCACATAGGCATGAGCGGCATCTGAAGTTTTTCCCTGACCTGAAAAAATGTTCTCATTGGTTTCCGTGTTTATTTTTATCATCTCCCGTATTCCGGGATTAGGTTTTGGCACCTTAATCCGTCATCCTGCATTTTTCATTTTGCCGGATTGGTTGCCAGGGTTTCACTGAGCCTAATCTCTCCGCCCTTCTTAATAAAAACCAAACACCCTTGATGGAAGGAATATTTGATTTGTGAGTGCAAATGTATGAATGATTTTGAAATATGCAAAAAAATGTTGATCGTCCGTCAGCAATGCCCGTGTAAGGTTTTTTCACTTACTTTTGTCATGTAATACGTCATTTCATGCAGAATAACTTCACGATCTACAACAGTCTTTCAAGGCAGAAAGAGATATTCAAACCGCTGAATCCTCCGTTTGCCGGTATTTATGTATGCGGACCGACTGTTTACAGCAACGCCCATCTGGGGCATGCAAGGCCGGCAATAACATTCGACCTTCTTTACCGCTACCTACTGCATCTGGGATACAAGGTGAGGTACGTAAGGAACATTACAGATGTCGGGCATCTTGAAAACGATGCAGATGAAGGTGAGGACAAGATCGAGAAGACAGCACGTCTTGAACACCTTGAGCCGATGGAGGTGGTACAGAACTATATGAACACCTTTCACAGGAACATGGATCAGCTCAATACTCTTAAACCATCAATTGAACCACGGGCATCCGGACATATAATTGAGCAGCAGGAATTTATAAAGCTTCTTTTTGAAAAAGGCTATGCCTATGAAGTGAACGGATCAGTTTATTTTGATGTACTTAAATACAATCAGTCATTCAAATATGGAAAACTGTCAGGCCGTGTGCTTGAAGAACTTCAGTCCAATACCAGGGAACTGGAGGGGCAGGAAGAAAAAAGAAATTCGTTTGATTTTGCACTCTGGAAAAAAGCATCACCAGGGCATTTGATGAAATGGCCCTCACCATGGAGCGAAGGCTATCCCGGATGGCATCTCGAATGTTCGACGATGAGTATAAAATATCTCGGTGAAGTCTTCGATATCCATGGAGGAGGAATGGATCTGCAGTTCCCGCACCATGAATGTGAAATTGCACAGTCGACAGGAGCTCTTGGCCATGAATCGGTCAGGTACTGGATGCACAACAACATGATCACCATAAATGGTCAGAAGATGGCACGTTCGCTTGGTAACTTCATTACACTCGACCAGCTTTTCAACGGCGATCATCCCATGCTCGAACAGGCTTATAGTCCGATGACTGTCAGGTTCTTTATCCTGCAGGCACATTACAGAAGCACCGTCGATTTTTCAAACGAAGCGCTTCAGGCAGCCGAAAAAGGATTGCAAAGGCTTTTTAAGGGATTGGAAACTCTTGAAAAGCTAAAGCCCTCCGGAATTTCAACTGTCGATATAAACGATCTGCGGAAAAAATGCTATGATGCCATCGATGACGATCTTAACAGTCCTGTCCTGCTTTCATACCTCTTCGAAGGAGTGAAATATATCAATCAGGTAAATGACGGAACGGAAAAGCTGAACGCTGAAGATATGGATTCGCTGAAAAATCTGTTTCACACCTTTGTTTTTGATATTCTTGGTCTTAATGCCGGTTCAGAAAGCGGCCGGGATGAAAAGCTTACCGGGGAGCTTATGGACATTATCATAAGTCTCCGCCAGGATGCCAGGGTTAAAAAAGACTTTGCCACATCCGACAAGATAAGGGATGAGCTCAAAAAGGCCGGGGTGATCCTGAAGGACAGGAAAGATGGCGTTGAATGGGAAAAGGAGTAAGTAATGAAATACTTTTCAAGCACAGTTCTTATTGGCTCTGTTCCTCTCGGAGGGGATCATCCAGTTAGGATCCAGTCGATGACTAACACCGACACCCTTGATACAAGGGCAACAGTTGAACAATGCATAAGGATAATTGAAGCCGGTGCCGATTTTGTCAGGATTACGGCTCAAGGCGTAAAGGAAGCCGAAAACCTTGCAAATATCAAATCTGAACTGCGTAAAGCACGATTTTATACTCCCCTTATCGCAGATATCCATTTCAATCCTGCTGCAGCCGAAATTGCTGCCGGAACAGTGGAAAAGATAAGGATAAATCCGGGGAACTATGTTGATAAGAGGGCCACTTTCACCAAGGTAGAATTCAGTGAAAAAGAATATGGTGAGGAACTTGAAAGAATCCATTCGAGGCTGATACCGCTTATCAGGATCTGCACTGCAAACAAAACTGCTGTCCGCATAGGTGTCAACCATGGATCCCTGTCCGACAGGATAATGACCAGGTATGGAAATACACCTGAAGGGATGGCGGTTTCAGCAATGGAATTCATTAGAATCTTCAGGGCCGAAAACTTCCACTCCCTTGTACTGTCGATGAAATCGTCCGATACTGCGGTGATGATAAAAGCCACCCGCCTGCTTGCTGACATGATGACCGCCGATGGTTTTTCATATCCCCTTCATCTTGGTGTCACTGAAGCAGGAGAAGGGGAAGACGGAAGGATGAGGTCGGCAGCAGGTATTGGAGCCCTGCTTTCAGAAGGTATTGGCGATACAATCAGGGTGTCCCTTTCAGAAAATCCTGAAAATGAAATACCTGTGGCAAAAGAGATCCTTCGTGCAATTGCAGGATCCGACGGGAGGATCAAAGAGCCATTCGAAAGACTTGAATTTAAGAATCATCTGAAACCTTATAATCCTGAAGTCTATAATTTTGAAAATGGAGAGTTTTTTGACGAAAACGGAAATGTAACAAATGTTACAATTTCCACTTTCAATGCACATGAAAAATTCGTAATTCGTAAAAATACAGATAACCTGATACTCAATCCTGTTTTTAATGAAAATGACCCTGAAAAGCTTGCTATTGACCTGGGATCAATACTTGGTAAATACTTCATTACAAAGCAGGCAGATGGCATTTGCATAACCAATAAAGGTGCGGTTCGAGGTGAAAAACTCAGGGAACTTGCATTTTCACTTTTACAGTCAACCGAAGCAAGGATTACAAGAGTAACTTACCTGTCGTGCCCGACATGCGGACGTACAAAATTCAACCTGCAGAAGGCCGTAAAGGAAGTGAAACAGATAACAGGTCATCTCAGCGGAATCAGGATAGCAATAATGGGATGCATAGTGAACGGCCCTGGCGAAATGGCAGGGTCTGATTACGGATATGTAGGAGCTTCCCCCGGAAAGGTACATATTTACAGGGGTATGGAACCGGTGCTGAAGAATGTTCCGCAGGAAGAAGCTGCAAAAGAGCTTCTCAGGATCATTGAAGAAGACTTGAATAAAACCAGTTCTGAGTAATCAACCCACCCCTGGCACCTTCAGGGAGGGGAACATTTTATTGGTCATCGGCCACCCGTCTTCCGCCTTTTTTTAGCACTGCTCCGGGCGTCCTGACTCCTGCGTCTGCCATCTTCTTCTTTTTCCTTCCGCATCGTGGTTACTGAGTCATGCCTCGTTTCAGCAAATTTATAATCAAGCTGCTTTTTCTGAAGATCAGCCCTTACGACTTCGACCTTCACCCTGTCGCCGAGAGTATAAACCTTTCCTCTTGAACGGCCCCTGATGCAGTAGTTTTCCTCATCATATTCATAATAATCATCGCCGAGATCTCTTACACTTACCATGCCTTCGCACTGATTTTCAATAATCTCGACATAGATTCCCCATTCAGTAACACCCGAGATGACGCCATCGAAGACCTGTCCGGTCCTATCGCTCATAAATTCCACCTGCTTATATTTCACCGATGCCCTTTCTGCTTCATTTGCAAGCCTTTCCATCCTGGAAGAGTGCTCACACAGCTTTTCATACAAATCCTGGGGCCCCGGATTTTCCTTGCTCAGGTATGATGTCAGCAGCCTGTGCACCATCATGTCGGGATAGCGCCGGATTGGCGATGTAAAGTGGGTATAATATTTAAACGCAAGGCCATAATGCCCGATATTTTTCGTTGAATAAATTGCTTTGGCCATTGATCTAAGGGCTATGGTCTCAATAATATTTTGTTCATTTCTTCCAGCTACTTCCTTCATAAGTTTATTCATGGCACGTGGCAGGCTGTTTGCATCCTCTGGAAGCTTATAGCCGAACCTTGTTATGAACTGTCTGAAATTGGCGATCTTTTCAGGATCGGGCTTATCATGGATCCTGTAAACGAAGGTTTTCCCTTTAAGGCTCCTCGTCACGTATTCGGCTACCTTCCTGTTTGCCAGAAGCATGAACTCCTCAATCAGCTGGTTGGAGGTTCCCATTTCCCGGAAGCTGATTGCAACAGGCTTTCCGTTTTCATCAAGTTTAAACTTCACTTCCTCCCTTTCAAAGGAAAAAGCACCCATCCCGAACCGCTTTGTCCTGAGCTGCTGTGCAAGTTTATGCAGAGGCAGCAAAAGTTCCTTCAAATCGCCTTCACCAGTGTCGATAACCTTCTGGGCTTCGCTATATGAAAATCTCCTGTCGGAATTAATAATTGTCCTTCCGAACCATTCATTCAGTACCTCAGCCTTTTCATTCAGTTCAAAAACTGCAGAATATGTAAGCTTATCCTCTGACGGGTTAAGGGAACATATATGGTTTGACAATCTTTCGGGAAGCATCGGGACGACCCTGTCGACAAGATACACTGATGTGGCCCTTTGTCGGGCTTCATTTTCGATGGCCGAGCCCTGGCGAACATAATGTGTAACGTCGGCGATATGCACTCCTACCTCGTAATTTCCGTTTTCGAGCTGCCTCATGGAAAGGGCATCGTCGAAATCCTTGGCATCTTCAGGATCGATTGTGAATGTGGGAATATTCCGGAAATCCCTCCTTCCCTTAATGTCGGCATCAGTTATTTCGCCATTTATTCTTTCAGCATCCTTTTCCACCTCATCATCAAAACGGTAAGGCAGTTCAAACTCGGCAAGTATGGCGTGAATTTCCGTTTCATGCATCCCGGGTTCTCCCAGGACATCAATAATTTCTGCAACAGGATTTTTTGATCCCCGGCTCCAGTCTATTACCCTGGCAACGGCTTTCTGTCCCTGCTTTGCTCCATTCAGCTTTGAGGAAGGAATGAACAGATCAAAAGGCATATTTTTATTGTCCGGGATAAGGAAGGCAAAGTTTGGCATTATCTCGACTGTGCCTACGAAGGATGTCCTCCATCGTTCTATTATTTCAACTACCTCACCCTCGGGCCTTGCACCTTTTCTTTTTGCAAACAGCCAGACTTTAACCTTATCGCCATGAAGCGCCGTATTGAGGTTTTTTGAAGAAACGAAAACATCATCATCACATTCATCCGATCTTATAAAACCATAACCCATACGTGTCATATCGACAGTTCCGGTTATATATACCTTGGCCGGCGCCTTTGAACGGTATTTACCCTGGTAGACTTCAACGATTTCTCCCTTTCCGGCAAGCTCTCTCAATATATTTGAGATCATTCTCCTTTCAGAAGAATCATTGATGTTCAGCTTTTTGGATATCTGCTTGTAATTAAATGTCTGCTGGGGGTTTCCCGATAATACCGAAATAACCTGTCCGGTCAATGCGTTATTCGACGCTCCCTGAAGTTTATTTTTCTTTCCCTTCGAACTCATAATTCCTGTTTTTGCGAAGGTAGAAAAAGGATCACGAAAAAACATTACATTTGATACTTAATTGAAATTCAATGGCAGATCTGGATTCGGTATTCTCTCATTCGCCCAACATTGTTACCCGGAAAACGGGGAATGAATATGTCCTTGTTCCCATAGCGAATAATATTGCCGATATGAACAGTGTTTACACTTTAAACGAAACTGGAGCTTTTATCTGGGAACATCTCGACGGGAAAAAAAGTCTGAGGGAAATAGTTGATTCTCTGACTGAAGAATATGATATTGATTTTGATTCAGCATCAAAAGACATGTCCGAATTCATTGACAATATGACTAAATACCTCATCATCAGGAAATAATATAATATTTAAAGCAAAAATGCGTTACTTCTTCAGAGTGATAAACAAAAGTGGAACATTATTCTCTGAGGAGTGCAGAATTTATATAGTCACAGTCAAAGCAGCGTAGGTTTCTACTCACTGTTAATGGAAAAACAACAGATGAGCAGCATGAGAAGTTATAATCTGAATATTGCCGGTTATAATATAAGAATGGAATCTGCTGATGACGGGCCCGATCTGGTCCCTTCCCGGCGGTTCAGGAAGAATATTGTCGGAAGTCATTTGTATGATGTCTGTATCAGGGTTCATCATGGAAGTCTCAGGCCGGATGAAGATGCTGAAAGATTGTTTGTCGCTCCCTATATTGTTGAGATAAACGGATATAAGATCACACGGAGTGATAATTTCTGGAGTGTTTACAAGAGAAACGGCGATCTGTTTCTCATCACAAATTTCCCGGAATCTCCAGGGAAAAAGGCTGTACTGAAATTCTCCCTGTCGCTTAGAGAATGGGATCTGTGGATCGAAAATGCAGGATACGAAACGGATCCTCTTGAATATCCCCTCGATGGACTGGTTCTCTACTATCTTACTGCAATAAATGCCGACCTGATGATCCACGCTTCTGGCGTTTTTTATAACGGGCGCGGATATCTTTTCAGCGGGATGTCAGGAAAGGGAAAGACCACAATGGCTACATTATGGGATAACATAGGCGCCCAGGTAATACATGACGACAGGCTTATAATCAGGGATAACGAAGGAATTTTCAGGATGCACAACACACCTGTTTATAAAAATGATGTACCAAGAAGCGCCTCGGTCGACAGGATATTTCTTATCGACCATGGCAAAGAAAACAGGATCACGCCGTTAAAGGAAGCTGCTTCCGTTTCCAATGTCGTGGCAAACTGCATCCAGCATAATTACAGTCAGGACATGATAGCCAGGTTCCTTGGGTCTGTTTCACTGATGTGCTCGAAGGTGCCGGTGGCAAAACTCACTTTCAGGCCTGACCGGAGCATTATTGAATATATTCTCAGGAATGAATAGCCGCCTGGCTCATACGCTCCTGAAAGACGTTGGTTTCAGCCTGCTGGCTGAAGGAAGGACTATCAGGATCAGAGCCGATGGTTACAGCATGTATCCCGGAATAAAGCCGGGATCTGTTATTTATATCGAGCCGGTAGCTGATAATACAATTCCGGCCATAGGTGAAATAACAGCAGTGAAAAAGGATTCAGGATTTATTGTGCACAGGCTGGTCCGGATCATTGAAAAAGACGGCAGGAGTTACGTAGTTACCCGCGGCGACAGCAGCTTGGAGGAAGATGATCCTGAACCATTAAGTCATTTAGCCGGAAAAGTTGTGAAGGTTGAACTGCCTTCAGGAAAAGTCGTTTCTGAAAAATCATTGATTAATAAACATCCAAATTATACCCTGAACAGGTTATTCCTAAGGATTATTTTGCAAATTAGCAGATTGAAAAAGATTATGCTCACCTTCTGAGGCATAGAATTGAAAAAGCTACTCTTCATCGGAGGGGCAGAAAAAGAAAGATAAGTCACCCCAATCGGAGGGGCAGAAAAAAAAGAAAAGTCACCCCCCATCCCCCCTGAAGGGGGGCTAAATTAGGTTCAGGAACCTGGGGGCTGGAGTAAATGACAATGAAAAGCAAGATAAAACTTTTCAGGAAAGCCCTTGACCTTGTATGGCAAAGTGCCCCCGGATGGGCAACAGTGAATATCATTATTTCGGTCCTGCAGAGTTTTTTCCCTCTTGTTCTTATCTGGCTCATAAAGCTTCTTATTGATGAAATTACGGCTGCGGTAACCTCAGGAGGAACGGCTGAAAGAATCATCCCTCTCGTAATTGCGGTAGTCGTCATTTACTTTCTCGATGAAATCTCTTCAGCATCGGCTTTTTATGTCAGGAGGAACCAGTCAGTAAGGCTCGAGGAATACATGTATGAACTGCTTCATGCGAAAGCGGTCAGGCTCGACCTCATAAATTTTGAACATCCCGGGTATTATGACTCTCTGTCGAGGGCGGTTTCAGAAGCACCATGGCGTCCCAACAGTATTCTTGACAATATAATTTCAATGTTCCGGGGAATCATCTCGCTTATCCTGATGGCAGGGATTCTTCTTTCACTCCACTGGGGGGCGACTGTCCTTCTTATCGTGGTAAATATCCCTGGAATCTGGCTGAGACTGCATTATGCAGATATCCTCTACAACTTCCAGAAAGAACAGACTCCGGAGACAAGAAAAACAGCATATTTCAACTGGCTGCTGACGGGTGACAGGCCTTCAAGGGAAATCAGGCTGTTCGGTCTGGGCGATTATTTCATTTCCCTTTTCAAAAAATCTTATAACAAACAAAAAGCGGAAGAGCTTAATATTCTGAGGAAAAGGACGCTAATTGAAGCGGTAACTGATTTATTCAAGGCATTGTCATTCCTGATTCTTCTTTTGATTGTCGCAAGGCAGACTGTCAGCGGTGTTCTTACTCTCGGACAGATGGCAATGTTCATCCTGGCATTCCGGCAGGGAATGTCATATATTAAGGATGTGTTCAACTCTGTCGGTAGTCTTTATGAAGACGGATTGTTCATTGGAGATGTTTTCGGGTTCCTCGGGCTTAAAGAAAGTGTTACGGCTTTTCCCCCCGTAATAACTCCTGCAGGATTAAAGTCAGGCATTGTTGCTGATCGCGTTTCATTTACATATCCCGGCAATCAGAAACCGTCACTGGAAAATGTTTCGCTTGAATTAAAAAAAGGAGAGATAATTGCGCTTGTTGGTCCGAACGGAGCAGGTAAAAGTACGCTTGTGAGGCTTCTGACAAGGCTCTATGAACCCGGTTCTGGAAATATAAGACTTGACGGCCAGGATATACGGGCAATGGATCCTCAGGAATACAGGAAATATTTTTCTGTAGTATTTCAGGATTTTATGTTATATAACCTGTCGGCAGGAGAAAACATAAGGTTGGGGAACATCGAATCGGCTAAAGACTTAAGCTCATTGAGGCAGGCAGCAATATCTGCAGGTGTAGATGAACTGCTGATCAATCTTCCTAAAGGTTATGACACTGTGATGGGAACTCTTTTCGATGAGAGTCGCGATCTCAGCTGGGGAGAATGGCAGAAGATAGCGCTGGCAAGGGCTCTGTTCAGGGAAGCTCCCGTTCTGATCCTTGATGAGCCATCGAGCTCTCTGGATGCCGATACGGAATATGAGATATTCAGAAGGTTCCGCGATATTGTAAGGGGACGTACTGCAATACTTATCACACATCGATTGTCAAATGTGACTCTGGCCGACAGGATAGTTGTGCTCGAGAATGGATCAATTGCGGAATCGGGCTCGCATGATGAGCTTATGAAGAAGCAGGGAAGATATTACGAGATGTATACAAAGCAGAGCAGCAGGTTTGTTTAGTCTGGTATTTTTTCCTGCAGGCATGGAATTGTGGATTTTGTGGGTTTTATGCAATTCTATTTTATGTTTCTGATGTTTTTGCGCTGGTCTTTATCCGGAAATTCCTCAGGGTATGGGTTCCATGAGTATATGAAATTGCCTTCAGATCAGTTTTAAAAATCCCGGTTTTCCCAAAATGGTAAATTTTTGCAGCGATGATGGTAATTTTTTAACAATTATTTTAGGTAAGGAGCATTGTCGGGACTAAATAATCATAATTTTCTGAAGCAATTTGCAAAAAAGAAGCAGTTTCTGTCTGAAATTCCTGATCCGGGAATAAAAGTAAAGTGTTGTAATTTTTTTTGATTTTTCTCCACAAAAAACTTTGAAAATTCAGTAAAATTTCCTAATTTTAAGGTAGTTGAGTCAACGACTGCAATAAAGACCCTAAAATTATGAACAGGCAAAACAGAGAATATCTGAAGTATCGGATTCTTAGGTTAGCCAGTTTAAAAAGCACTGGTTCGCCGGGAGATCTGGCATTCAGGTTCGGGATCAGTAAAAGATCGGTAAAGCGTATTGTAAGTGAGATCCGTTATGGAGGTTATGACATTCGTTACAGTCAGGCTGACGGGTCATATATAATGAAAGATGGAAATGAGAGGTGGAATTGATTAGGATATAAGGTTGCAAGTTCAATCCTTTCAGGCACGTCTCGCTGTCCTGTCCCGTGCTTGAATTATCTCGCGAAAGCGGATGGGTCGCCCTGGCCCGCGTCCCCGGAGGAGTGCTGATTATCCCCGGGGACTTTTAACTCCGCCCTGAAGTGCGGAGTTATAGCATGATGATAGATATGGAACGTAAGGGCGGAGTTAAAGCATGATAAAGGATATGCACGTTAACATTGCTGTTAATGCATTCCGATGGCCACATCTCTGAAGGGAGGTAAGGCTGAACGGATAACTTTATGATATGGCCCTGAGGTTAATGGCGGATAGGCAGTACGGATGATGACATCCCTCAACTCCGCCTTGAAAGGTGGAGCTGCTGACCGGATGAGGATCCGGGCTTCAGTCCTTTGCCATCAGACAGACATCTGACTTTCGTCACTTCAAAACCTGAATCCGAAAAGAGGGGAAAATGTAAGGCCTTCAAGACCCACTGCCCAGATAACATTAGTATCAGCCCGCAGGCCCATATAGAAGTTACTCTTAAATTCATAATAGTAGTCAAGACAGACTGTGAATCCTATTTCGTAAAATACCTGGCTGTACTTTGTATAGAATATCGTTTCTTCTGCAGTATTTTGAATTGCCAGATCCGGATGAAGAGTATATTCACGTTTTAATTTAAATCCCAATCCGGGTTCCAGAAAATGCTGTCCTTTGAGCTTAATTGGCTTTGAGAATGTTATGTCAGCCATTTGCCTTAATGCGATTGTTTTATATCCTTCATAAAAACCTCCACTCATTGTCCAGTCGATAGATGCCATTGAAAGACGACCGTTCAGATAGAAGCCTGTATTGAATTTATAACCCCCTTCTAACCATACAATAGGACCGTCACATCTTCCCATTGCATCAGCATAATAGCCTGCTCCAGTACGTATTGTACCTTTTCTTTCCTGTGAAATACCATTCACTGATAAAAAGAACAACACACTGATAAAAATTAAAATTCGGTTCATAGTTTAACTTTTTAAAGCCTGAAACAAAGTCCTCCCCCTACAAAAAAGAAAGTGCCTCCGTTGTTTAGATCCTGGATTCTTGAACTAATCTGAAATCCAATTTTTGGCAAGAAATAGAGAGAAATATCGAATCCCACCTGGTATCCTATGTGAGTTCTCCTGACAAGTTTATAATCTTTATATAGATATATAAATTTATTTTCTATCAAACTATATGAATAGTCAACTTTATTAAATTGAGAAAGAATCGCCTTATTTAAGGCTATGCCACAATTTAAATCTGCTGTAATCCAGTCTTTCTTAATGGGAATAAATACTAGTGAGACTGAACTGGTTTTCATATTCGAAACTTCATCAAACTTAATTTCAATTGTTTTCTCGAGATCTTCTATTACAATATTATAAATGAAGACCGAATGCCCTTGGAAATAGCCAAAATCCATATTCAACCCATAAAAAGATTGGCTTAAACCCAGAGAGCCGCTAAATAAACTACCCTTCCCATAGCTGTCGGATAGATCATAATAATAATTGAAAGATGGTATTATTTTAATTGGTTCTTTAGCGGTAGCATTTAAATAGCACAGGAAGCTTGATACAATTATGGAAATTCTCAAAAATGATAATAGTTTCATATGCCTTTTTTTTAGGACTATTGAATAAGTTTTTTAGCTACTTAGCCCATTCAATGAAATACATGATCGTAAAGAAATAAAGTTCATTTAATATACTTATTCAATAGTCCCTGTGATTAAAAATTAATAAATTGTTCTTGCTGGAGTAGTTAGCTTAAAAGCCGCACAAGTCTTCCTAACAGTTAATCCATCTTTTACTTCGTCATAGCTACTCGGATTAGTATTGGTTGCATAAAACCAGTCCCTATCCCATTCACTTAGGCCAAGGAAATCGCCGCTATAAGTTGTCTTTGCTGTTGCTGTAATTGTACCTGTGGTATTGTCTGGCTTATAACCAACTGTAGCGCTAACGGAAACTTCTTTCTGTTTATCAAATTCATACACCAAAATACATTGCTGCGCTTTTGCTGGTTTCCAGTTTGAATCCCATATAATATTTTGGGTAAGCCAACCTCCTTCTGAATGAACTGTCCAACCATTAATTGCTGCTTTTGCATAGTCTCTTGGATAATCTATTGGAATTACACCTGCAAAGGTCCCTTTTGTTCCTTCTGTTGAAGAGTCAAAAGTTGGATACCCCCTTGAAATTCTCAACTCCAATGTCCCTTCGAACAACCCCCCGCAATAGTCGGCACATCTCACTTTTCCTATGCGTACTTCATAAACGGGATCGCCTTTTGAAGGTTCAGGAACAACAGTTGCAAGACCATCTTCCTTGTCTCCATCCTTGGGCATAATAAGCAGTACCATATACTTGTCGGCATATTTTTCATTAACCATCACTTCGATCTTTTTCTTTCCTTCATACCTGTATCCTTTATTTTCAACATCATTGTCTATCGGATGTGCTGCCACAGTATATGAATTTGTACCCCTCGGATAAAAACTTGACGGGTACGGACAATACAGATAACAATCATTCTTTGTCAGATAATCAGCCAGGTTGCCCAGGTCATTTCCCTTGGCACCTGAAGAGCATTCTGCCAGAAACCTGTTGCGCAGATTACTGAATGAGCTGCTTACACTTTTTGATTCATCAAGGAGATCCCTGAACGACAGGCTGAAAAACTCCCTGTTCTCATCAGATAATTGGGTAAGCTCGCTTAAGACCGCATCATCCTGGATTATATCAGCAACGATCTTTGCAGTCTGATCAAGGTTAGCCTTGAGGATTGCTTCAGGCCCGGAAAGCATCCTTTTTGAAACCGGTGTCTGATCAGCAGGCAGGTTATCATTTTTTTCGCAGGCTGCCGCAAACATACAGACTGCTATAATAAAAACCAGTTTTTTCATTGTTAAGTTGATTTTTGATTGAACATTCGGGTAATAAGCCCTGTGATATTGTATTTGTGCAACCCTGGTTAGTGCCCGGGGAGCGGGTTGCTGATTTTTTCCCCGGGATCAGATGTAGGTTTGTTCCATAGGCACGAGGTGTTTAATGCAGTTAGACATTATGTTTATTCCACAAAAACATGATTTTCAGGTTTATATCACCCGCACTATACCGAACAGCACTGTATTGCAATAGCAATATTAAAAACCGTGGGGGCCAGAATAAAATTTTTTACAAACTTTTTTTCGATTTTTTTGAAATTTTTTTGCCTATATATAATAAGGTATAAAAGAAGGGTTCTTTAACAGGAGGAATTTTAACCGCAAAGGTCGCCAGGGATTCGCAAAGGTCGCAGGGTAATTTACTCATATTCTTTGCTTTGCGATCATGGTTATAGGCTTTGTTCACTTTGCGGTTATAAAAATTATAACAAAAAAAGCCCGTCTCATCAACGGGCTCTGATAATGCTGAAGAATTACTTCCTGTGTGTCTAATGCAGTAAAGTTACATTGCCTACCATCTTGAAGGGCTTGCCATCCTGGTATTTGCCTTCCACAAGCCATACATAAACGCCCTGCTGACAGAGCTCACCTTTGTAGTAGCCATTCCAAGGAACATTTATATCGTGGCTTTCAAAGATCAATACTCCCCATCTGTTAAAGATCTGTAATTTATAGTTTTCGACCTTCTGCCTTATGGGAGGATAGAAGAACTGGTCGACTTCAGTACCGCCTGTAGGAAGATCCGTCCTTTCGATCGGACCTGTCTTGTTGGGTGTAAAGACCGTCGGATACCTTATATCACCGACAGGCAGTACAGTTACTGCAGGCGAAAGGATATACTGGTCGCTGCATCCGTTTTCGGAATATGCCCAAAGGGTGATATCATATACACCTTCTTCCATATACTTATGGTACGGCTCTTTTACCTTGGAAGTATCACCGTCTCCGAAATCCCACAGGAATGAGGTGGCACCCTGGCTGAGATTGAAACACCTTATCCGCTCGTCGTTTACATAAACCTGAGGCGGAGTGACCTCAAAATATGCTTTAGGTGATGCATAAGCATTCACAACCTGGGTCTTCATTGCAGTGCCACCCGGACCGTCAACAACAAGCTCGATCCTGTATGTGCCCGGTGTCAGGTATGTATATGTAGGATTCTTTGCAGTTGACCTGCTTCCGTCACCGAAGTCCCAATGATATGTTGTGCCAGGGATTTCCGTATTGAGCGACGTATTTATAATATTTACAAACAGCGGAGCACATCCCGACGGTATTGAATCGAAATCAGCAACCGGAGCAGGCGGAACAACGTTCACACTGTGTCTGACGCTGTCGGAACAAAATGCATTGCTCACCACTAAGGTAACATTAAAGTTTCCTGTGTTTGTATAGCTATGGACAGGATTCATATCTGCAGATGTCGTATTGTCCCCGAACCTCCACAACCAGTTCCAGGTACCTGAATTTGTTGTATTTGTAAAAGTCACCGGATTACCTGCAGGTTTGAACACTTGTGTAGAAGGATCGGCTGTGAACTGAGGTATTGGTACCGGCATCACAGTAATGTCAAATGTATGGACATCAACGCAGTTATAGAATGATGTTGTTGTAAGCGTTACAGTGTGGACAACCGGAGCATCTGTCAGATTAGTGTAAAGATGGCGTGTGGAATGGGTTGCATAACCTGATGAACCATCTCCGTAATCCCAGAAATACCTTGTGGCGCCTGAAAGGCCAGTAAAGGTAATTGAATTACCGCTGCAGACAACCGGAATATCCGGAGTGAAAGTTGCATCAACTGCCGGATAGACAGTAATCGTTGCAGTATATTCAGCATAACAGCCGCCAGGAGAAAGTACTCTCAGCTTAACATTATAATACTGAATCGAACCTGTGATGCTGTTAACAAATGTATGAACCGGATTTGCATTAACTGAATCAATGGGTGAACCGTCGTCAAAATCCCACCACCAACGTGATATCCCTGCCATATCCTTACTAAAAGCGACAGTCTGGGGGGTACATCCGTTGCCAATGTCGTAAGTGAACTGAGCAGAAGGACTGTCAACGATAACAGCAAGATCATTGTTTGATGTACATCCGTTACTGTCGGTAACCCTGTAATTAAGGTTATAGGTACCAGAAATAAGTGAGTTGAAAACAGGCGACTGTATGGTATAACTGCTCAAAGGACCGACATCACCTGTCCAGCGATGCTGGGTATAGGTTCCTGAGCCTCCGGAAGGATTTCCGTTCAATACGACAGGAACACCGCCGCAGGCAGAAATCGGACTGACAGCGCTGAAATTGACCACTGGATTTGAATTCACAGTCAGGGTTGCAGGATTCGACACCACAGTGGCACATCCGGTTATCAGGGCAAGCCTGTACTGGTTACCATTTAATGAAGAAGGAGCATTAACTATAGCAAGCTGCTGTGTGTTTGTTCCGATATAAGTTGCATTATCTGTCAGATCAATCCAAAGACCTCCCTGATAAACCTGCCACTGAAGGGTGGTATATCCTGTCCCGTTACCCATGATCGATGTGGATCCGTTTTCACAGATAGTTCTGGGAGCAGGCTGAAGGGTCACAGAAGGAGGATTGGTTACCCTCAGGACCGCAAAATTAGTGCTGACAGGCACACCGCATATTCCTGTTGCCACGGCTCTGAAAACCCAACCGTTGAAAGTTGCCTGGGCGTTTGTTATGGAAAGAATTCTTGTACCTGATCCGCTGAAATTGGAATCATCTAACGAGGGGACAAACCCGGAGCCTTTATTTACATACCATTGCCAAGTTACATTTGTCCCTGTTGCATCTGCTTCCATCACTGCATTTTGTCCAAGACAAACTGTTGAATCGTCAGGATGGAGGGTTATCTCCGGTGCAGTGTTGACAGTGAGTACGGCATCAGCCGACTGAACATCCGAACCACATCCTGACACAACTACATGGTAAACATATCCGTTCATGTTCCTGACCGAATTGAAAATCTGAAGTGTTGGTGTCAGCGCTCCAAAATATGTTCCTCCGTCAGCTACGGGATCAAATCCCCCGCCATCATCTACATACCACTGATATGTAAGGTTAGTGCCAGTTGCCGTTACCCTGAAGGTTGCAAGTGAAAACTCGCAGACAGCAGGGGATGGAGTGAATGAAGTTATTGAAGGCAGATCGCTTACTGTAATGGTTGCCGATCCGTTAAGATTACCTGAAGGTGCGTTAACTTCGCAGTTATTTGCATCCCTTATTCTTGTCAGAGTATAGGTTGTCGTGGCCGCAGGTGTCACTAAAATATCCTCACCGCTAACATAATTGCTTACAGTTCCATAACCTGCAATATCGATTTCAAAAGGACCCGTGCCTGCAAGGAGGGTGACTCTTATGACAGAACTTTGTCCCGGACAGATTGTTTCTCCTCCGGTCAGAAATCCCACTGGTCTTGGATTTACAAGGATTTCGACCACGTTGCTATTGACCGGCATACAAGTTCCGGACGTCACCATTCTCCTGTAATACAGCGTATAGCTTGCTCCCGGCGGAGGTGTATAATCGACCGATGAAGCACCGGCAATATTGACAAAGGGACCTGTTACTGAAGTTGATTGCTGCCACTGATAGACATATGCTCCAGGTCCGCCGGAAGGAGCTGATAAAGAGGTCAGGGTGGACGGATTGCCTCCATAACAAATGACCTGGCTTGAGCCAATAGATCCGGGATCGAGCTGTGCAGGCTGGTTCACATTGATTGTTGCCTGAGCCGAACACATGGCGGCATCAATTACCTGTACTGTAACATTTCCTGCACCTGCATTGAAAAATGTCTGGGAGTTGAAACCAGGGGCAGCGATTGTTCCTCCTGTGGAATTGGATACTACAATGAATGTATAAGGCATTGTTCCACCAGAGGCATAGAACGTTCCTGTTCCGGTTAAGTCACCATAGCAATTGAGCGTCACATCACCTGTTGTCCACATTGTAAGCGGAAGAGGTTCAGTTATAACAAGGTTGGGATACAGGATGGATGTACATACTGGATGCGCTGCATCCCTGATTCTGACATCATACGTCCCGGGTGCAAGTCCTGTGAAGAGTCCTGATGTCTGCCAGTTTGTGCCTCCGTTAATACTGAATTCATATGTGCCATTGCCGCCTGAAGGAGAAGTAATACTTATGGTTCCATCATTATTTCCATTACATGATACCTCAGTCTTACTTACACTTGCTGAAAGAAGCCCTGGCTGTCTTATCAGGTAATTACTGTTAAGTACAATTATGCATCCTGCATGTGATGCATCCCTGATAAGAATATTGTAGGATCCCTGTATAAGACCGGTAAAATTCCCTGAAGCCTGCCAGGAACCTCCGCCATTGATGCTGTAATCATTAGTACCATAGCCGCCAGATGCCCCTGTGATTGTTATTGTCCCGTCGTTGCCTCCGAAACAGCTTACATCTGTGCTTCCAATTACTGCGTTCAGTACGGAAGGTTGTGTTATCGTAACGGCATTAAGTGTAACAATGCATGTTGGATTTGATGCATCCCTTATCCTTACATCATAGTTTCCGGGAGCAAGGTTTGTAAAGTTACCGAAGCCCTGCCAGGTTGTTCCTCCGTTGACAGAATACTGGTAAGTGCCATATCCACCCGAAGGAGATGAAATTGTTATTGTACCGTCATTCGCACCAAAACATGTCACGTTGGTTGTTGCCACATTGGCACTCAGGGCAGACGGTTCGGTAATTGAGAGGGCAGGATTAAGTACGACCACACATGTTATCTGAGCTGCATCCCGGATCTGTACATTATAGGTTCCGGGAGAAAGATTGCTGAAGGTATTTCCCGACTGCCAGCTGCCACCTGCATTAACGGAGTATTCATACGTGCCATATCCGCCTGAGGGTGATGTTATTGTTATTGTGCCATTACCCGCACCGTTGCATGTCACATTTGTCCTGGAAACATTTGCTGTCAATGCGGGAGGTTCAGTGATTCTAAGCGAACCGTCAAGTATTACAGCGCATGTAGCATGTGCAGCATCACGGATCTGGACATTATAGAAGCCTGGAGAAAGTGCTGTAAAGTTGCCGGAAGCCTGCCAGGAAGCTCCGCTGTTAATACTGTATTCATAACTGCCATACCCACCCGTAGGCGAGGTGACAGAGATAGTTCCGTCATTCGCACCATTGCAGGTAACATTTGTACTGGCAAGAGTAGCTGCAAGCCTGGCCGGCTGTGTTATGACAAGAGCGGGATCCAGAACGATTTCACAGCTAGTGTTTGCTGCATCTCTTATCCTGACATTGTATGTTCCGGGTGACAGATAACTGAAGGTGCCTGATGATGTCCATGATGCTCCACCGTTAATGGTGTACTGGTAGGTGCCATATCCTCCTGCCGGACTGGTTATTGTTATCACCCCGTCATTTGCCCCGTTGCATGTTACATCTGTTTTCCCGACTGAAGCCGTCAGTTGTGCCGGCTGCGTGATAACAAGTGCGGGATCAAGAATGATGTAGCAGTCAGTATGGGCTCTGTCCCTTATCCTGACATCAAAGGTTCCAGGTGCAAGGTTACTGAAATTACCGGTCGGCTGCCAACTGGTGCCTCCGTTGGCTGAGTATTCATATGTTCCGTACCCTCCTGTTGGATTCGTAATTGAAATGACTCCATTGTTTGCTCCGAAACATGTAACATTAACTGATGCAACAAGTGCATTAAGTACCGGTGGTTCAGTAATTACAACAGCCGGGTTGAGGATAATTATGCATGAAGTATTGGCTGCATCCCTTATCCTGACATCGTATGTATCCGGCGCAAGTCCGTTAAAGGTTCCTGATGTCTGCCAGGTTGTCCCTCCGTCAATGCTGTACCCGTAAGTTCCGCTTCCTCCGGTTGGCGAATTAATTATGATCCTTCCGTCATTTGCTCCGTTGCACGATACCATCACCGTTGTGACAGTTGCATTTAGTACGGCAGGCTGGGTTATCTGAAGTGCATTATTGAGAACTATTACACAATTTATGTTTGCTGCATCCCTGATTCTGACATTATAATTACCAGGAACAAGTCCTGTAAAGAGGCCCGATGACTGCCATGAACCTCCACCGTTGATGCTGTACTCATAAGTTCCGTAACCTCCTGTTGGGTTGGTAACAGATATGGAACCATCGCTACCTCCGAAACAGGTGACATTAGTTCTTGATACAGCTGCAGTGAGAACCGCAGGCTGGGTTATGAGAACTGCAGGATCGAGAGTTACCACGCATGAAGAATTGACGGCATCCCTTATCCTGACATCGTATGTGCCTGGAGCAAGGTTTGTGAAGTTATTCAGTCCCGACCATGTGGTTCCTCCGTTTATGGAGAATTCGTATGTGCCATACCCGCCGCTTGCAGATGTTATTGATATTGTGCCATTATCCGCTCCAAAGCATGAAACATCGGTCTTACTAACTGTCGCTGCAAGAGCTGCCGGTTCAGTAATTACAAGTGCCGGATTCAGGACTATCACGCACATTGCATGTGCGGCATCCCTTATCTGGACATTATAAGTTGCAGGAACCAGATTGCTGAAATTACCTGAAGATTGCCAGCTGCCACCTCCGTTGACAGAATATTCATAAGTCCCGTATCCTCCTGTAGGACCTGATATATTTATTCTTCCGTCGTTTGCTCCGTTGCAGGTCACATTGTATGACGCAACATTTGCTGAAAGCAATGAAGGTTCTGTAATCCTTAGAGATCCGTTAAGTATGACCAGACATGTGGGATGTGCTGCATCCCTGATCTGTACGTTATAGAATCCAGGTGCAAGCGATGTAAAGTTACCTGTGTTCTGCCATGTAGCTCCACCGTCAACACTATAATCGTATGTACCATAGCCTCCCGTCGGGTTGGTTATCGTTATCGTGCCGTCATTTGCTCCAAAACAGGTCACATTAGTGCTGCCAACAGTACCTGCCAGCCTGGCGGGCTGAGTTATGACCAATGCCGGGTTCAGGATTAACTCACATGCTATATGGGAGGCATCTCTCATCCTTACATTATAGGTTCCTGGTGCAAGGTTAGTGAATGTCGCTGTTGTTGACCATGTTGCCCCACCGTTAATTGTATACTGGTATGTGCCGTATCCTCCTGTCGGACTGATTATGGAAATCACTCCGTCATTTGCACCGTTGCATGTCACATCTGTTCTGACAACCGTGGCAGCCAGTTGTGCAGGCTCGGTTATTGTTACAGGAGATAATATTACCACGCATCCAGTATGAGCTCTGTCCCTTATTCTTACATCATAGTTTCCCGGTGCAAGGTTGCTGAAATTACCTGTTGCCTGCCAGCTGACACCTCCGCTGACAGAATATTCATAAGTTCCGTAACCGCCCGAGGGTGATGTTATGCTTATCGTCCCGTCATTTGCATCATTGCAGGTAACATCCGTTGAGGAGACTACAGCGTTAAGTACTGCCGGTTCGGTAATTGTGAGTCCATTATTTAATACTATCTCACATGTAATGAAGGCAGCATCTCTAATCCTTACATCATAAACACCGGGAGCAAGATTATTGAAGAAACCAGATGGTTGCCAGTTAGTTCCGCCATCAATACTATATTCATAGCTGCCAAACCCTCCTGAAGGAGATGTTATTGATATTATACCGTCATCTGCTCCGTTGCAGGTAACCATAGCCTGAGTTACTGTTGCTTTAAGTATTGCTGGCTGAGTAATAACAAGTGCATTATTCAGGACTAAAATACATCCGGGGTGTGCAGCATCCCTTATCTGGATGTTGTATGATCCCGGACCGAGTCCTGTGAAGTTTCCTGATGCCTGCCATGAACCGCCTCCGTTGATCGTGTATTCATATGTCCCATAACCGCCTGAAGGATTTGTAATTGTAATTGATCCGTCAGTTGAACCAAAACACGTCACATTCACATGCGAAATATCTGCACCAAGAACAGAAGGCTGGGTGATGGTAAGTGCAGGATCAAGGGTTATATAACAAGAAATATTGGCGGCGTCCCTCATCCTTACATTGTAGGTACCCGGTGCCAGGCCGGTGAAATTACCGATAGATGACCAGGTTGTCCCACCGTTTATAGAATATTCATAGGTTCCATAACCTCCTGCCGGGTTGCTAATGGTAATTATACCATTATTGGCGCCGAAACATGAGACATCTGTCTTACCCGTTGTTGCTGCAAGTGGTGAGGGTCCGGTAATTACCAATGCACTGTTAAGAATGATAATGCATGCCGGGTTGGCTGCATCTCTTATCTGTACGTTATAAGTGCCAGGTGCCAGATTGCTGAAACTATTTGCTGTCTGCCAACTGATTCCTGCATTTATTGAATATTCGTATGTCCCATATCCTCCGAGAGGATTAGTTATCGTTATTGATCCGTCATTTGCACCATTGCAGGTAACATTAGTCCTTGCGACGTTTGCTGACAGAACTGGAGGTTCAGTTATATTCAGCGAAGCGTTCAATGTGACAACGCAGGTTGGCTGGGCAGCATCCCTTACCATCACATTGTAGAAACCAGGATTAAGGCCTGTAAAACTTCCGGTAGCCTGCCATGTTACTCCGCCGTTTATTGTATATTCATAGGTTCCGTAACCTCCAATAACAGCGGTTATTGAAATTGTCCCGTCAGCCGCGCCAAAGCATGTCACATTTGTTTTGCCGACTGTTCCTGCCAGTTGCGCCGGTTCGGTAATCACAAGTGCAGGATTGAGGATTAATGTGCAGGAAGGGTTCAATGCATCACGCATCCTGACGTTATAAGTTCCGGCAGGAAGACCGGTGAAAGTGCCTGATCCCTGCCACGAAGAACCTCCGTTAATTGTATATGCGTAGGTTCCATATCCTCCGGTCGGAGAAGATATAATTATTGTACCATCATTGGCACCATGGCAGGTAATGTTAGTTCCTGCTGCGACGGCGCTCAATGCTGACGGTTCTGTTATTGTAACCGGAGGCAACACTGCCACGCACCCAGTATGGGCCCGGTCGCGGATTCTTACATCATATGTACCTGCTGCAAGAGGTGAGAAGACAGGTGAATCCTGCCATGCTGCTCCACCGTTTATGCTATATTGGAATGTACCATAACCGCCGGCTGAATTAGTAATTGTTATAACACCATCGGCCGCACCAAAGCATGAAATATCTGTATCAACAACCATGGCGGTGAGAGCAGCGGGCTCGGTAATCTGCAACCCTGCATTAAGAACTATGGAGCACAACGGATTTGCAAGATCCCTTATCCTTACATCATAAGTACCAGGTGATACATTTGTAAATAATCCTGAACTGTTCCATGTCGTTCCACCGTTAATAGTGTATTCGTATGTCCCATAACCTCCCGATGCTCCTGTAATGCTTATCGTTCCATCACTTGCACTGTTGCATGTCACATTTGTTGAGCTCAGGGTTGCTGTCAGCACTGAAGGCTGTGTGAGCACAAGCGCGCCGTTCAGTACTATATAGCACGTCGGATATGCTGCATCCCTTATCTGGACGTTGTAGGTTCCCGGTGTCAGACCTGTATAGTTTGCGGCGGACTGCCATGAACCCCCTCCGTTAATGCTGTATTCGTAAGTACCGTGCCCGCCCACAGCTCCTGAAATAGTTATTGTGCCATCTGTAGAACCAAAGCATGTAATGTTTGTTCTGTTCACGGTTGCCGTGAGTGCAGGAGGTTCGGCTAAAACAAGCGCCGGGTTAAGGATCTGCACGCACGATGTATTAGCAGCATCACGTATTCTTACATTATATGTACCAGGTGCAAGGCTGGTAAAATTACCCGAGCCGACCCATGTGGCCCCTCCGTTGATAGTATACTGGTAGGATCCATAACCGCCCGTCGAATTAGTAATAGTTATGGTTCCATTGTTCGCTCCAAAACAAGTCACATCAGTATTGGCAACTGTTGCTGCCAGCTGTGCCGGCTGTGTTATAACAAGTGCCGGATTAAGTATCAGGACACATCCGGGATTTACCGCATCCCTAATTCTTACATTATAAGTTCCCGGAGCAAGTCCGTTGAATGTACCTGTGCCGTACCATGAAATGCCTCCGTCGATTGAGTATTCAAAATTGCCTGTGCCGCCGGAAGCTCCGGATATGGTAATGGTACCATCATTTGCACCAAAGCATGTGACATTTGTACTTGCAACCGTTGCATTAAGAACAGGCGGCTGTGTGAGTGTGATATTGGCTGTTGCAGTACATCCCTTCGAATCTGTAACAATTACTGCATAATATCCTTCATTCAGTCCTGAAATATCTTCTGCCGGGGATGTAAAACCGTTCGGTCCTGTCCATGATATGCCGAATGGCGGTGTTCCTCCGGATATAGCCATGTCGACAGAGCCTGTCGGAATATTGTAACAGGTAAGATTGGTTCCGGTCAGAGAAAGAGAAGGCGGTTGATTGACATTTACAATTGCTGAACCTGAAAGCACACCTGCGCAATTGTTAAAATCGGTAAGCGATGTAAACGTATAAGTCCTCGACACAGCAGGTGATACACTTACTGTGAAGACGCTGGTCGGATGGCTGGTCACCGTTACGGGTGTTGTACCGTCGGTATAAGTGAAGGTGAATGGTGCCACCCCTGTGAATGTCATAGTCAGAGTTGTTGAGCTTCCCCGGCACATTTCAGCATCTCCGCTGATAATCCCGGTCGGTTTGGGGAAATATGTTATTACTGCGCTTCCGGAACCGGTATTTGTGCATCCTGTTGCGTCAGAAACCGAAACAATTGTATATGTGCCTGCGAGAGTGGCATTTATTGTAAATGAATTTAAGTTGGTTGAAACAGGAGGCTGGTTCACTCCATTTATTGCATATGTAAAATCGAATGGAGCAGTACCTGTAAGCGTAACATTCAGAGGGCGGGATCCGCCATCGCAAACTGTGCCGCCATTTGTAATGTTGGCTGTGGGTAATGGATTGACATTTACCGAGAATGGATTGTGGTTTGTAACACATCCTGCAATGTTGGTTTCGCGGACGAGGATTGTCCCGCCGACATTTCCAAACACAACTGTTATAGTGCTTGCCGAAGGATCTCCAATTATGGCTGCTCCTCCCGGCAAGGTCCAGTTATATACTGATCCTGTCCTGCCGGTGACACGATAAGTATGTGTGCTGTAGGCACAGACAGGGTTGTCACCGATGATATCCTCAGGAGCGGGATGTTCCCATACTTTCACTTCAAGATCGAAGGGATCGCCGGAACATCCGAGAGAATTTGTCTCATAAACACTTACATTGCCTGTTCCTGCTGAAGATGCAGCAGTAATCATTATTGCGTTTGTATTGAAGTCAAAGGTCTTAATTCCAACTGCAGGATCAACCGTCCAGTGGAATGATGATCCGGCAACCGGTGTCACCGTATAAACAACCGGGTTATCCCCCACGCAGAGGTCAGTACGGCCCGATATGGGCTTGGGCATTGGTTCCGGATTAATAGTGATTATAACAGGAATGGTTTCACCTGTACATCCTGCGAGACTTACAGGAGTAACCATATAGGTGGCTGTAAGCGCAGCAGAACCATAATTGTTTATAGCATCGTTTATATGCAAGGCACCTGCAGGGTCAGCTTCCACATTAACACCGGCGGTACCCTGTACCGATCCGTCAGAAATTGAGGGGGCGTTCCAGTTGAATCTAATTCCTGCCGGTGTATTTGCAGGAATGAGAAGTATCTCTTTGCCGATTGGCACGCCTGAACAGACAGTCTTTGTCTGACCCGGCACTATTACGGGCTCAGGATGAACTGTAATGACAACATCGACCGGGTCTCCAAAACAATCAGGGGCAAGGACTGGCTGAACACGGTAGGTAACGGTCTTGTCAACGCCCGTCTTATTTACGTAAACATCTCCGGCCAGGTAGGTGGAAGGTGCATTTCCATTGGGAATAAGGGCATTACCGGATGCAGGATTCAATCCGCCTTCAATTATAATATCAGAAATATTATAATGGGTCGGGGTTACTGATCCTGCAGCCTCCCTTAACACCAGGCCGGTTGCAACATTGCTGCAGACGTCATCATTCAGACCCGGATCAAGAACAGGCTCTGACCCAACATTAATTACAACTGTTACAGGCAAACCTGCACAACCGTCTTTATATGGAGTTATGGTATAGGTTGCTGTACCGACAACACCAAGAGTGTTAATGAATGTGTCCGTGATATTGGCCGGCGATGCAACACTGCGGGCTGATCCTCCTGTAAATGAAGGACTTGAAGGATTGAGCACCGGGGCCGGCCAGGTAAAAGTCACCCCACCGGCCGGATTAATAAAATTATCCACGGCAACTGCATAGTTCAGAGGGTTGCCGGAGCATGAAGTCACGGACTGACCTGCAGTTATTACAGGTTCAGGTTTTACTGCTATGGTAATCGTTGCAGGGTTACCCTGGCAGCCTGCCGCACTTACCGGAACTACTGTATATACAACATTTACGATTGACGAGGTCGTATTTATCCAGGCATCGTCGGCAATAATATTTGCAGGGAGCAGGGAGCCGGGGGCAGGGGATCCTGCTGAAGCGGTAAGTCCGTTTGCATTTATTGAAGTAATATTATATGAGGCAGCTGCCACTCCTCCGGCATTGACACTCAGGTTGAATCCAAGCGGTTCCCGGCTGCATTTTGTGGAACCAGGCGTAGCCATAACAGGTTCAGGATTGACTGTTATTGTTATAGTCCGCGGATTTCCTGCACAACCGTTTGAGCTTACAGGAACAACTGTATAAATTACATTGACTGAAGATGGTGTTGTATTTGTCCATGAATCGTCGGCAATAACATTTGCAGGCAGAAGAGTGCCTGTTGCCGGTGAACCTGCTGAAGCAGTAAGACCGTTACTGTTAATAGCGGTTATATTGTAGGTTGAGGCAGCTACACTTCCAGCCGCAACTGAAAGGTTGAATCCCAGTGGTTCATCGCTGCATTTTGTAGTATTAAGGTTTGCAAGGACCGGTTCCGGATTAACAGTTATAGTGACCGTCTGCGGGTTACCCTGGCATCCTGATGCACTGACAGGAACAACAGTATATACAACATTCACCGGGTTTGCAGTGGTGTTTGTCCATGCATCATTTGCAATTACATTTGCAGCCAGGCCATTGCCTGTGGCAGGGGCTCCCGCTGAGGCGGTAAGGCCGTTTGCGTTTATGGCAGTGATATTATATGTTGATGCTGACACGCTGCCTGCAGCTACGGCCAGATTGAATCCCAGTGCCTCATCGCTGCATTTCGTTGCATCGAGAGAGGCCAGTACCGGCTCAGGATTTATTGTTACAGTCATGGTATAGGTATCTCCCTGACAGCCGTTTGTGCCCACCGGGACAATCGAGTAGATAACATCAACCGGTGCATTTGTTGTATTTGTCCAGGCATCGTTTGCAATCACGTTTGCCGGGAGTGAGTTACCAATGGCAGGTGCTCCGGCTGATGCGGTAAGTCCGTTGCTGTTGATGGCGGTAATATTATATGAAGCTGCAGGCGAACTTCCTGATGCAAGGCTCAGATTGAAGATAAATGGTTCATCGCTGCATTTTGTCGTATTGAGATTGGCAAGGACAGGTTCCGGTCTTACGGTCAGTGTCACATCAACAGGATTACCTGCACATCCCGAAGCACTAACGGGAACAACCGTATAGACCACGTTAACGTTTCCGCTTGTCTTGTTGGTCCAGGCATCATCTGAAATCACCGACGCAAGAAGACCGTTGCCCGTTGAAGGAGATCCTGCCGAAGCGGTCAGTCCACCGCTATTTATTGCCGTTATATTATACGTCGTTGCAGAAACACTTCCTGCAGCTGTTGCGAGTGTTATAGCTGATGGAGAATCGCTGCAGACGGTATTTGTAAGAGTTGCAAGAGATGGTTCAGGATTTACTGTGATTGTGACTGTCCGCGGATCACCCTGACAACCGGCCGCACTTACCGGAACAACTGTATATATAACATTAACAGGATTTGCAGTGGTGTTTGTCCATGCATCATTTGCAATGACATTGGCCGGCAGCCCTGTCCCTGTGGCAGGCGCTCCTGCCGATGCAGTAAGTCCGTTTGCATTTATGGCAGTGATATTGTACGCTGAAGCTGCAACGCTGCCGGCAGCTACAGCAAGGCTGAAACCAAGCGGTTCATCGCTGCAACGTGTTGCGTCGAGAGTAGCCAGTGACGGTTCCGGATTTACGGTAATAGTCATCGTATAGGTGTCGCCCGTACAACCATTAGTCCCCACCGGTACAATTGAATATACAACATTGACCGGGGCACTGGTGGTATTTCTCCACGCATCATCTGCGATAATATTTGCAGGGAGCAGGGAGCCGGGGGCCGGGGAACCGGCTGATGCCATAAGACCATTTGCATTAATTGCCGTAATATTATAGGAAGCGGCTGCTGAACTTCCGGCTGCCACTGCAAGATTAAAGCCCAGGGCTTCATCGCTGCATTTTGAAGTGCTCAGTGAAGCCAGTACCGGCTCGGGTCTTACCGTGAGTGTAACGTTCTCCTGTGTTCCCGCACAGCCCTGCGAACTGACAGGAATGACAGCATAAACCACATTCACATTGGCGGCAGTCTTATTGGTATAGGCATCATCGGCAATTATGCCGGCAGGGAGCAGGGAGCCGGGGGCAGGGGAGCCTGCAGAGGCCGTAAGGCCGTTCATATTTATCGACGAAATCGTATATGTAAGTCCCGTTATGGTCGGGCCTGCATTCGATATGGAAAAGGTTATTGCCGATGCAGCGTCACTGCATACTGTATTGTCAAGAGGAGCAAGATCGGGAATGTCGTTTATATTAAAGTTATGTGCAGGAGCCATCCAGGGTCCTGTTCCGCATCCGTTCGATCCGGCCACAGTGACCGAATATGAACCGGGTGCCAGTCCGGAGAGGTCGATCGAAATCTGGCTTGTTGCTGTTGTCGCATTGTTTGTACCGGCGACCCATGAGTAATCCCAGATATATTGAACGGCTGTGGCTACATTTGAAACATCAAGGTTAAGTGTGCCGTTACGGCAGATATTTGTTGCACCGGAAACGTATGCCGGAGCCGATGAAGGAGGGCCCGGGTTTACGGTCACGCTATAGGCAGGAGTGGTTCTGGTGCATCCGGTCGCAGTTATAGTTTCAGTCACTCTTAACGTACCCACACCCGGAGTATTCCAGATGACATTTACCGAATTCCCTGTAGATGAACCTGAGATTGTGCCCAGAGTAACAGTCCAGGAGTAAGTGTTTCCCGGGACATTGGGAGTGGAATAATTTATTGTGTTGGTGGCATGCTGGCAAACGTTATCAGGACCTGAGATCACAGGAGAGGGCAAAGGATTGACTACTACATCGGTTGTGGTGCTTACCGGATTGCCGCAGCCGAATGTGGCAGTACGGCGGTACCTGTAGGTTCCTGCCGTTGTCATCGTTTCACTGAAAGTGGCCCCGGAACCTGAAAGTGCGGTCCAAACCGAAAATCCCGGACCCGGCGCCCTGTCCCATGAATAGACGGGACCGGATGATGCTGGTGTTCCTGTAGAGGCAGCTGTTGTGCTGGAAATATTGACAGTGCCGCCTTCACAAACGGGAGATCCTGCAATAGCGCCGGCATCATGTGTTGTTGAGTAGACAGTTACGTCGGTTGTTGTGCTTACCGGAGTGCCACATCCGAATGTTGCAGTTCTTCTGTAACGGTATGTTCCCGGAGCAGCTATTGTTTCGCTGAGGCTTGCGCCTGTTCCCGGCCGGGCAGTCCAGACTGAAAATCCCGGACCCGGGGCACGCTCCCAGGAATAAGTTGGTCCTGATGATGCAGGTGTACCCGTTGTGGCTACCGCAGTACTTGAAATGGTTACAGTGCTTCCGGCACACGCATTGGTACCGGAAATTGTTCCGGCATTATGGGTTGTTGAATAGACCTGGATATCAACTGAAGCAGTAACCACTGATCCGCATCCGAAAGTTGCACGACGCTGGTATCTGTAAGTACCGGGCACTGACATTGTTTCGCTGAAGGTCGCCCCTGATCCTGTGAGGTTTGTCCATGAAGAAAATGCCGGTCCGGGCGCCCTTCTCCAGCTGTAAGTCGGACCTGAAGAAGCAGGCGTTCCTGTGGTTGCTGCGGCTGTACTTGTTATGCTGACGGTTCCACCCGGACATACGTTATTTCCTGCTATGGCTCCAGGGTCATGGGTAGTTGAATAAACAGTAACATCAACCGTCGTGGAAACAGGAGAACCGCATCCGAAAGAAGCTGTACGGCGGTATCTGTATACTCCGGGTGTGGACACTGTCTGGCTGAAAGTGGCTCCGCTGCCCGTGAGAGTGGTCCATGTCCCGAAACCGGGTCCTGTTGCTCTCTCCCAGCTGTATGTCGGTCCCGAGGATGCCGGGGAACCCGTTGTGGCAGATGATGAATTTGTTATGTTCACAGTGCTGCCAGCACAAACGTTTGTTCCGGCTATTGTGCCGGGATCATGAGTTGTTGAATATACCGGGATATCGACTGTGGTGCTAACGGGAGATCCGCATCCGAATGTAGCCGTACGTCTGTACCTGTATGTCCCCGTTGTTGGAAGCGACTCGCTGAATGTTGCTCCTGTACCGGGAAGGCTTGTCCATGAACTGAAAGCCGGTCCTGGTGCCCTGGCCCAGCTGTATGTCGGCCCTGAGGAAGCTGGCGTCCCTGTAGTTGCCGCTGCAACACTGGAAATATTTACAGTTCCGCCCGGACATATACCCGAGCCGGCAATGGATCCCGGATTATGCGTTGTTGAGTAAACGGCAAGAGTAGTGCTTCTAGAATTGGAATTACAGGATGGGTTGTTCACATAGCGCAGGTAAACGCTTATAGTTCTGTTTCCTGATGTCCCGTCGACATTTACTGTTATTTGTCTTGTTCCCTGGCCTGATGCAATTGTAAGCTGAGACGGCACTGACCATACAAATTCGACGGCTCCTCCGAAAGGCATTGACATTGGAACTGCAGGGACGCTGTATACCAGGCCATTCACACCGGGACATGTATTTGTCGGGCCGGTAATAGCGCCCGGGCGGCTGAGATCTTCACGGATAGTAAGTGTTACCTGAGTAGGTTGACTCATGCACTGGAGACCGGTCAATGACTGATCAGTAACCCAGAAGTTGTAAATTCCCGGAGCTGTCTGTGTTGGTGTAAAGGACGCACCGTTACCGACAACTGTTGTCAGTGCAGCATCGGAGTACCATGTGAGTGTTCCGACTGCCGGGCTTGTTACAGTGAGTGTCCTGGGGTCTCCGTAGCAGATTGTTCTTGATGGTGCTGTTGGAGCCGGAGGAGCGGCAATTACAACGATATCAATATAGGTCTCAACAAATTCGGGGTCAAGCCAGTTACATTTGTTCCAGTTCTTGAGGTATACGCGGAAATACTGGCCTGCCTGGCATGATGCAGGTATCGTAATTGCCTGGCTTAAAGATGAAGGGCCATAAGGAACCGGCGATATCCTTCCGCTTGTAGCGGGGGCATTTCCCAGGGAAGCTATTGCTACCGTACCGGTTATTGTGTTTGTAATTCCTCCCGCAGGGTTTCGGCCATACAACCATTCGATATTTCTTGGTTCAGTATTGGGGACTGCGGTAAATCCGCCGGGCAGTACAGGGTTTTGGCAGTTCCAGGTGCTGTTGTCGCGAACAACAACGGTAGTCTGAGTTCCGGCACACACCTGTATGGTTTGTGCTCCCGTTGCATTATCGACAAGATCGAGTTCACCGTCGCCATCAGACGGGACATCGCGCCCGTGGACAACTGCAATATACTGGACGGACCGCAGTTCACCGCATGGATTCCTGACGGTACTTGTAAAAACATAATTGCAGTCGGTTATTGTTGTATAGGTATGGGTTCTTGTTGCAAGAGGAGGATAATCGCCGTCTGCCGTTGAAGTATAGGTATATGTAGTTCCGTCGCCCCAGTCGAAGAACCATGTAGTTCCTTTAAGGATCCCGGAAACCGAAGGATCAGGATCAACGCTTACGTTGAAACGCGCAGTAGCACCCTTGTTTACACAAATTTGTGTCTGGGTGAAGCCGGTGAGGATGTCGGGTTTGGGGCAGGGGAGGGTTCTAAAGGTCTGGCATGAAACAATGCTGAATGAGCCTGGAGATGACTGACTTTCAGCTACAATTTGTATTGTATATAAAGTATTTGCTGACAGGTTTGTAAGTTCTCCATAGATTTGTATTGAATAATTCCCGCTGGCATAAGTTAGCCTGTCATTTGCGACTATTGCACCATAAGGTAAAGGGCGTTGTGCATAATCTTTTATAACTGTTGCAGTCTGGCAGGCATAATTGTTAGGAATCACATAATAATACACATAACTGGGGCGACTCAGATTAAAATCCAGTCTGACACTTATGGGCTGTGGAGTCAGAGACGGACCTGAATTCCAGACTGGAGCCTGAGCAAGCGTTTGAGCAAACGGAAAAATTAAAAATGCCAGTAATATATAAACCTTTGGGATTTGTTTCCTTTGATCACTTTTATTCTTTACGTTAAGAGACAATGTCATATCAGGTTATTGTATTGCAACCGGAATCATCCGTATCTTTCTAAACAAAAAATTGGTCAACTCTTATAAATATGTCGCAAAAAACATATCAGACAAATTAATACCAAATAACATGTATAGAAACGGAGAGCTTCCAATAATTAGTATATGACTATGCAATGATGAACGCATTATATTAACATACTTAATATAAAATACGTGACTGATTCTGGAAATACTCTTTTAAGGCTTAATTAAAATTTATCTATTTTTGCATTTAATCATTTACAAATGCACGATTTCACATTTCATGCTTTATATCAGCTCCTGAATTCGATTAAAAAGCAACAATTTATTGTTCAGCCTTTTATGGAATTTATCAGGAACCCGGTTCCTAAATTTGTTATCTTGCGTCATGATGTCGATAAAAAAGAAACGAATTCTCTGCTCAATGCTCAAATAGAAAATCTACTTGGGATTGTCGGGACCTATTATTTCAGAATAGTTTCCGGTAGTTTTGATGAAAATGTGATAAGAAGGATTTATGATCTGGGGCACGAGATCGGATACCATTATGAGGATCTTGCTATTGCAAAGGGCGACCATAAAAAAGCTATTATGTTGTTTGAACAAAATTTAGCAAAGCTCCGCCGTATCGTTCCTGTTGAAACGATCTGTATGCACGGCAGTCCTTTAAGCCGGTGGGATAACCGGCAGTTGTGGAAATACTACGATTACAGGGATTTCGGGATTATTGGAGAACCCTATTTTGATATTGACTTCGACGAAGTTTTATACCTGACTGATACCGGGCGGAGGTGGGACGGAGAGTCTGTAAGTGTAAGAGATAAGGTGGAAAACTTACGTGGAGTTGAAGGAAAAGAGAAACAGATTGACGAAGAGGCAGTAAAACTATCCTTGAAAACTACCATAACCAAGAATCAAGGGGCAGTCAAATCGACCGAAGACAAACCATATATAAGAAAATTCCACTCTACCTTTGATATTATCGACGCAGCTGAGTCAGGAACTTTACCTGAAAAGATCATGCTGACTGTGCATCCTCAACGTTGGAATAATGATATGCTCCCATGGCTCAAGGAACTTATATGGCAAAATGCTAAGAATAATGGAAAATGGATTTTAAACTATGTCAGGAATAATAATGTTTGAAGCTAATATGATTTTATACTCTGCTTTTTAAGTCTTATCCAGATAGCAAATAAATCCTACTCCATGGAACCGTTTCGTGTTTCGCATTTGCAGTGTTGCACCATTTTTATAACACCCATGCCTGCAATTAATCCGGCAACATTGGATATCATATCAAACACATTAAATGCCCTATCCGGTATCCATAGCTGAACCACTTCAGTTATAATTGCCAGAAGAACTATAAGCAGTATAAATTTTAAAAGTGGTTCCCTTCTGAATAAAGTAATCCCCTTACATATACCTAAAAGGTAATACATGCAGATCAGGAAATAAACGAGCAGGTGAAGCAGGTGATCGAGACGGATGTGGAATGATTCCGGACCAATACTAATTTTGTTTAGCTCTCCTGCTACAGGAATGAAGGTTGTTATCAGGACGGCAAGATAGCCGGTCCAGAAGATGGATCTGTAGAGCTTATTCCTCTGCAAGTATGGTTTCTTTTTGATTTGTGATTTGTAATTTGTGATTTGTGAGTCTGGATTTTTGATTTGCCTTTTGTATTATTGCCTTAAATCTCAAATCACGAATCAAAAATCACGAATCTCAAATCTGATCTCACCAATTTTCAAATCCACTAAAACCTTCTGAACCTGTGATAAACGTCTCTGGCAATCTTCTGAAGTCTGGGCTCATACTTCGATTTATCGGCTGAGGTTACAGCCTTTACGTAATCTTGATATCCTATATCATTTTCTTTCAGGAAATTCAACAACTCTTCAGGCGGATCTTTCTTCTTAAGCTCAGCTTCTTCCTTCTGAAGCGCCTGTTCCCTTGTCATAAGTCCCTGCCGGATAAGTCCCACTGGAATGAAAAGTATATTTTGTGATATAGGGTATCCTAAGGGTGTCTTTGTAAAAGGGTATATCATGCAGGTGGCAGTCGAGGTGTTCAACAGAACCGGCTGCATCGCTCCAATTCATCTCACATTTTAAGATATCAATAATTTCAGTGAAAGGGAGATAGATGTAATCATACATTCCGATATGCTGTGGAATAAATCGCATGAGAGCTGTTCTTTTTATGCCAAGAATATCACAGATCCCCCCCGCAATTTTCTGGAATTCCAATTTATTTTTATCAGCCGAAAGGTATCTGAATTTATTCCCCGCATCAGTCCCCCTGATTACATTTGCAAAATATGATGCAGTATTAAGGCTTGAAACCTCCTTAATCTGGGACACATACTGGACTCTTCTTCCTGATCCCTTTATTACAAGGGGGATATTAAAACTTTTCGCAGCAAATTCTATTGAGTAATTGATCCCTCTCATGCAGGCATTGCAAAAGTCTCCGGTTTTTTCAGTAAAAATCTTAAAGAGTTCAGATGAGTTTTTACTGTTTATGCTATAAAAGATATGATCAGCATTGCATGAAGCCAGTGCATTTCTGATATTATCCTTCGCCGGCCTGGTAAGAAATCCGTTATCAAGAGTTACTGCAAGTGTTTTAAGTCCGTAAATCTTTGTACATAAATATAAAGCATACGTACTGTCTTTCCCTCCGCTTAATGGAACAAGAACATCATACGGTCGTTTTAGTTTTTTTGCCTTCTCAAGAATTTCTTCAAACTCTTTGAATTTTCTTTCTTTAATAGAATCCCAATTCTTAAAATCCGCTTCATATTTTCTGCAGTGATTGCAAACTCCCTCTTCATCGAAAGTAATCTCAGCCAGACTTGACGGTAAGATACAACGCGTGCATCTTTTAATATCGCTCATTTATCTTTATTTCAAGTATTAATACATTTAGAATATAATCAGCTTTCCGTAATCGGTATTTTTGATTGTTGATTTGTGATTCTAGAATTGTAATTCTACTCATCAGAACAAATCTAAAATCACGATTCACAAATCATAAGTCTTGAAACAAACAATTTGTTCTTTATTAAGAATCCTTATAATTGTCTTAAATGGGTTAGAATATGCACCGTCCATAGCGTAAATTCAATTTGCCTCTTTTCAAGATGGACCTCGTAAGAGACTATTTATTCATTGTGGTATCCGAAATTCTCTCATGATCTATAAGATTACTTACAATTACCCCTAGTTCTTTGCCAATGACCTCATGTGCCTTTTGATTCCAATGACCTGTCATATTTGTAATATCCCACCTATTTGGATCAACTCCCTGTGCTTTCATATTAATAAACTTTTCACTGAGATCAAAATACATTAATCCATGACCAATACATAAATCCCTGAATTCCCTGGGTAATTCCTGTAAACCTCTATTGACTATTATTACTTTATCAGTATCAAGTGATTTTATGATTCTTTCTGTGACGGGGCTTATTTCTAATTTTGTATTTAAATCGGCTTCAACTGTTTTTACTGATTCTTCTCGCATAAACCATAAGTACACTTTATCAAGAAGTATCGAGAATATCGGCACTGTTCTTATCTTCTTCAAGCCATTGGCCGCCATATTTAAAATAGTAGAATGTTGTTCCAGATATTTAGTCTTCTTAAATTCCTTAAGTTCCTTTGGATCGGGATCAAATTTTATTTTAAGACTATCATTTTCAATAATTGTCTTTGGCCTTAGAGGATCCCGATATTGTGGTTCTAAATCTCCAGATGATATCATATATAGATAAAAGTCAGGATTAAAATTATCTGCCAGTATTATCTGATAAGCATACATATCAGCAATATCAAATCCACTTCTGCCAAAATTTAAGAATTCAAATTCTTTATTAGGATACTTCCCTTTTAAATATTTCTCAGCAATTACACCAAAGTAATCTCGCTCAAAAACCTGAAAAGATTCAACATTAGAATCCCCCAATAGAATACATCTCACAGTATTCCTGCTTTTTTGAGGAGGCCTTGGCTTTCCAATATATCTGTATTCATTGAATTTGCCAATTCCAAAACCTTCATTAAAATAAACATAATCCAGATTTCTTCTTCTCCCACGTCCAATATCTTCATAGAATTCATTGGGAAGCACGCTCGCTAAACGGGTTGTCCGTATAAACACTTCGCTGATTATAAATATTGCGATAAACGATAGCGCTGAAAGAATGAATTGTTTTAAGATTTTCATTTTTTAAAACTGGAAATAGATAAAAGGCGATGGTTCTGATTGAAACATATAAATAAGTGTTACAAGTAACATCATGGAAAGTATCCCAATTTTTATCCCCCGTGATCTTATTCTTAAAATGTACGTATGACTATTTGTCACATACTCAAATAAGTCAAACATTAAAGTAATAACTAAGTACGAGATCGCTACCGTCACGAATAATAAAGTGTATTCACTGGTTTCCCAAAGTATCATTTTGTTAAAAAACAACTTTGTTGTCTCCCACGATGTCGAACGAAAAAATATCCAGGTAAATGTGACAAGAACATAAGTTATAAAAACATAAAGGACATTACCTACTGTAGGTTTAACTATATTGTCTGTTTTGATCTTATTTCGTCCTGTGATAATTTTATGTATTGAAAGGTATAAACCATGAATACCCCCCCAGATAACAAAATTCCAACTTGCCCCATGCCATAAGCCTCCAAGTAACATTGTAATCATTAAATTGCTGTAAGTTCTGAATTCACCTTTACGGTTACCTCCTAATGAAATATATAAGTAATCTTTTAGCCACGAGGAGAGAGAAATATGCCACCGTCTCCAGAACTCTGTAATATTTCTTGACAAATATGGTTGTTCAAAATTCTTCATAAGCTCTACCCCCATGAGTTTTGCAGTTCCTCTGGCAATATGGCTGTACCCTGAAAAATCAGCATAGATCTGGACAGAGAATAAAACCAGCGCAGCCAGGATTTCAACCGATTTATATAGTTCCAGATTACCAAATATGTTGTCAACATATCTCCCTGCAGTATCGCCTATCATTACCTTTCTGAATAAACCGATAATAATGAGAGTGACACCCTGTTTTAACTGTTCACTGTTTGGTTTAAGTTTTACCATTAATTGCGGGAGTAAGGATTTTGCTCTCTCAATAGGCCCTGCTACAAGTTGCGGGAAGAAAGAAACAAACAAAGCGAAGTCAACAAAATTGCTTGTTGGTTCAAGGCGCTTTCTATAAATGTCAATTGTGTAAGAAAGTGTTTGAAATGTATAAAAGGAGATCCCAACAGGTAATATTATATTTAGATGGAGAAAATCAAGTTCCCAACCAAAATTATTACTTAGGCTTTGAAATGAATCGACAAAAAAATTAAAATATTTAAAAAAGCCAAGAATCCCCAAATTTGCGATCAGGCTTATAACTAATAATGATGTTCTTGTTTTAAGGCTCGATGCCTTATACAATTTCTGCCCTAAGACAAAATCAATAATTGTAGATATAGCCAAAAGAGAACAGAATCTCCAATCCCAGTATCCATAAAAGAAATAACTCGCAATAAGCAAAAAAGCATTTTTGCTATTTTTAGTTGGCAGAACATAAAAAATGGGCAACACTATACCCAGAAATATGAAAAAAATAAATGAGTTAAATAACATTTCTTTTCTAATGCATTATCTCCCTTTTCACCTGCAAATTAAGCATGCACCATAAACTTATTCTGATAATCAGGAACTTTCTTCATTATTACAAAGCTCTCCGGCCAGTTTTCCACGAACCAAACCAGGAAAGCAGTGACATCAATTTTTTCACTCAACATCCTGTCTCTGCGAGATGCCCATTCCTTTTTAATATAAGAAGTATTCAATAATTCAATCCCTTTTTTGATTGCCATTTGCTGATCTTCTTCCGATTCTGAATATTTAAAGCACAATCCATATTTATTCTGTTGCTCCTGCAGCTGCAGGGCAATATTATCATGAATAATAATTGACGGCGTTCCCAATATTGAACATTCGGCCGGCATTGTAAAGCTTTCGGCAAAAAGCAGTGTAGCAAATGCAAGTGCATCGTGGATTTTATGAGGTGGTATATTTAATTTGTATCCGGCTAACTCCTGAGGAAGTTCCGATTCTGAAGAAATAAATACCCTGGCATATTTTGAAAATTCTTTCACTGCCAGTATCTTGTTTTCCTTTGATATACCTTTATGTCCTATGTCGTGGCTGGCATTCCATGAGACAAAACGCATTATAACATATTTTTCATCTTCAGAAATCCCCAGTTCTTTTAATACTTTTTTATCGGGTGAAAAACGTAGTGGATGCAGATAGGCCATTTCATGGTAACCAGAATAACGGATAACCTTAGGAGACTTCAGAGGGTGATCATAATTACAGGTCAGTATTACATTAGTAAAAGGCTTGTATAAACGAATCTGCTCAAAGTTGAACGTATCCTCAAGGGCGATATGGGGTTTACCTAAGAGAAACGAAGCATGAGCAGCATAAATTGATCCATGACTGAGAAATAAATCAGGTTTAAATCTTAATCCTGAAAGGAATTCTTTTATCCCGAATTCGAACATGCCCCATATCTTACCCGGGGTTGAATTATACTTTTTCCCAAATGATTTAAAACTAAATCTATAATGTTTTAACAGATAAATCTCAAATTCCTTATCACGGCATGTAAAAAATATTTCATGCCTTTTTTTCTGCATCTCCCAGGCAAAATGTTTGAAAAGATGCACATGTGCAGGATGACCTATGTCAATCAGAATTCTCATTATCTGAATAATCCTGAAGCTTTAATTCCAAGTTTACCCAGGGAATAAAGTAAAGGGTTTGAAATTCTGATATACCTTCCGAATTCAAAAAGGTCTCCACCAAATCTGGCTTTGAATTCCCTGACACCATACTCCTCATCTGGACTACCGGCTCCCATAAAATCAAAAACTGGAATATTGCTATGGAAAGCATATTCAATTGCAGCCCATGTTGCAATTACACTCGGATATTGTTCTTTATATTCTTCATCAAGACCGCATATATATAATTCGTATATCGCCTTCTCCTTCAGGATCGGGCACATAATTCCCCCGATAATAGAATTATTAAACCATACCAATAAATACTTCCCAAGACCGCTTTCAAAAAATTTTAGAAAAAATTCCTCGGGTAATAAAGGTCTGGCTATTTTATTCTTATAAAGACCTGATAACATCCTATAGAATATTTTCACTTCATTAATATCATTTGCTTCTTCCCATTTAACTCCGGTTTTGATTGCTTTCCTGATCTGCCTTAACCTGGAACTGCTCATATTGGTCTTAACCCGGTTGGGATCACTTGTCTCAATTCTAAAATTGAGCCAGGGTTTATATTGAAAACCACACCCGATAAAAATATCCTTAAAAGAGTTATAATCTGATAAATTTCTTGATTCTATATATATTGGATTGTCGGGAAGATTACAGGAAATATTTTTCAGAAGTATCTCTAAAGCATCCGGTCTGTAATGATCAATCAACGGACCTCCATAAATAATTGCCCTCTTTGAAAATAACCCTTTTAATCCTGATTCTTTTTGTAATGTGACTACAATTAGTGATATCAACTCATCTCCCTCTTCAACACCTATTGATTGTGCCGATATTCCAGTTACAGAATTAAACAGTTTATAAAATTCAGGCGTCTGAAAAGGAGAAGCATAAGGACTTCTCTTCAGGAGTTCTATCCATTTGTCAACCGGAATTTCATCATTTCTTAATACTCTCATATACATTATTCGCCCATGCTCTGTTCAGTTTATTAATCTTTAATCTGGAATCTTCAATCAATAAAGCTATGGAACCATAACTCAAGGTTTACCCATTTCCATATTTCCTTAGAAGCATCTCTTTTATGAAAAAGATGTTCCTTGTAAATCTTTAATGCCTTGTCCGGATCAATAAGTCTCCTTTCTCTGAATGAATTACTCAGAACAATATCAACTATCTTCCTATCCCATCCTTTTGTTCTGAACCAGTCAGCCTGCGGTGTGCCGAATCCGATTTTGTCTTTTCTTGCTCTTATTTTCTCTGGAAGGGTCCATCTCATTGATTCACGAAGAATGTGTTTTGTCCACCCTTTCCTGATAATCATCTCACCTGAAGTCGCCAGAGATTTTTCCACCAGCCGGTAATCAAGGAAAGGAACCCTTGCCTCGAGCGAAAACCACATCGAATTGCGATCCTCCCATTTGAGCAGATGCTCAAGCTTATACTCAAAATGATTTATGAGGGCATCATTCAGACTTCCTGAATTGTACAGATCCCCCGCAATTGAATTGGTACCACTGAACCTTCTAACGAAATCAGGATCTAAATAACCTTTCTCATCAACACGCAATCTTGTTTTTGACCGTTCAGATAAAAGAAAATATATGAATGTTTTCAATCCGTAAATACTCTTATGCCTTACAAGGTAATACATCATTTCTGAACTCAGCTTTCTGAGCCTCAATTGTTTTAACAGGTCTTTGAAAAAAAAACCGAAAAAATAATGATATCCCGCCAGTTCCTCATCAGCTCCCTGGCCGTCCAATGTTACTGTCACTTGTTCTGAGGCTAGTTTCATAATCCGGAATTGTGCATATACCCCTGTTTCAGGTATTGGTTCAGCCTGTGCCCTTACAAAATTTAAGAGATCAACATCCAGCATCTCAGCTGAAGGCGTTGTGTAAAACATATTCTTCAGAAAGGGACTGAACTCTTTTATGAATTCAGTCTCATCCCCGGCCTGGCCAGTCTCATAAACAGCAGAAAATGTATTAAGGTCAGATTTATTGTAATCTTTCAAAAGGATTGATACAATACTCGAAGAGTCAAGTCCTCCGCTTAAGCAAACTCCAACGGGTACATCGCTTCGAAGCCTCAGACCGATAGATGATGAAAGCAGCTGACGATATTCTTCCGGATCTTTGAAGCCTACTGACTGTGAGACCCGCTCTTTTAGATTATACCATCTTTTTATTGAGGATTGAACTTTAAACCTTGAACCTTGAACTTTGAACTCTATTGAATGACCATGTTGGAGCTTCTTAATTTCTTCAAAGAAGGTGCGTTCTGTCTGGTCGGTGCGATTAAAAACAAGGTAATCAAATATCGACTGATAATCGGGTTTGGGTTTGGTTTTTAATAATGACAACAAAGGAGGAATTTCTGAAGCAAATGCCAGAAAATCATTTGTCATACAATAATAAAAGGGCTTTATACCGTAACGGTCGCGGGCAGCAAAAATTCTTTTCTGAATCCGGTCGTAAATTACAAATGCCCACATTCCGTTGAACCTGTGCAGGCAATCCTCTCCCCATTCAATATATGAAGCCAGCAAAACTTCTGTATCAGAATTTGTTTTGAATGAGTGTCCCAGAGATTTCAGATCATTTCTTAATTCAATATAATTGTAAATCTCACCATTATAAACAATTACATACCGTTCGTCATGCGAAGACATCGGCTGATGACCGGCAGGGCTCAGATCAATTATGCTCAGCCTGACAAATCCAAGTCCGACATTTTCCTCCAGAAAAACACCTTCATCATCAGGTCCGCGATGCTTCATTATCTGCATCATCTTCCTGACAGGAGCTTCCTGAACAGGCTGATTATCGAAACGGATTATGCCGCAGATGCCACACATACTAGATTGAAGATTGAAGATTCAAGATTGAAGATTCAAGATTGATGATTGAAGATTGAAGATTATGGTTCTGAATAAACTGTAATCTGAAATCTTCAATCTGCAATAATATTTAAACTATTTACTTATTGATGAACTATATAGATATTTGATGAACCCGCTTAGTGATTTGGATATTGTTATTGTTTGGTTCTGAAGATCTTCGGAAGTGTTTTTGTCAATATATCCTAAGTCAAGTGCAATGTAAAAATGGCTTCTTAGTTCACCACATGAACCTTTTGCTATATATAAGAAATTGATGAATTCTTTTTGTGTTTTACGTTCGAAACCTTCAGAAATATTTGCCATTATTGAAACTGCACAACGCCTTACCTGATCTTTTAAACTTAAGTCTTTTTGAAATTCAGCCCCCTGAGTAATTTTATAAACCTCCTTAACCAGAATTCTTGCTAACTGCCATACCTCCAAATCCTCAAATCTCTTTATCATATTCATTATCTGATAATTTAACAATCTGCAATCTGCAATCTTAAATCTTCAATACCTTTTCGTACACTCCAATTATCCTGGTGGCTATGGTTTCTGAATCAAGTCCCAATTCAAGAATCCTCTCCCTGCCCTTTGTTTGCACATGAGTTTTACGAAACTCAATAGCCAAACTGATTTTCTGAGAGAAATCAATAGGATCATAAGAAGCGATAAAACAACCATCTGTATTTCCCAAAACCCATTTAACATCTCCGATATCAGTTGAAACAACCGGACAATTACAAGCCATTGCTTCCTTTATGACATTGGGGGATCCCTCATGAAAGGAGGTTAAGACCAAAACGTCGGCAGCATTGTAATAATAAATAAGCTTGGAATTATCAATTCCTTTAACAGGTAACAGCTGCGCCTTTGTATCTTCAATTAACCTTACTGCTTCGCTTGCAAGTTTAAAATTCTTTTCAGGACGCGAAGGATCTGAAACAAACAAAACCAAACTGCTCTGCTTTTCAATTCCTGCATTCTTTAAAGCTGCTTCCTGATTTAAATAATACTGTTTTTCCAGATCTACTCCGTTTGGCATTAATGCTTTATGTTTAATGTGTAGTTTGTTGTACATTTCTTCAGACTTGACAATGCAAAAATCATAGAAAAATCGTGATAACAGTATGTTAATTGCAACAACAAGTTTGCTGGTGAATTTAACAGAACCGTCCATCCTGTTTGTTCCCAGTAGATCATCTCCCATAAATGAGACAACAAGTTTTTCTCTTTTTCTTGCGAGCAATGCCACTACCCCAGATAATCCGTAATGTGCATGGATAATCTCATAATTATCAGCAGATAAGGTCTTTCTTAAATCAGATATGCTCTTTAAATAACCTATTAACCCTTTCCCTGTAATTGCAAAAAAACCGATTGATAGACCGGCTTTTTGCAACGATTCCCCCTGATTTTTTACTATAGGACTTATCCCCTGAGAACTGTTACCGCTTGCAACGAATAGTATTTTCATTTTTTTTACCGACAAGACACGAAGGCGCAAAGTATTTGCTCTGCGACCTTAGCGTCTTTGCGTCTTAGCGGTTAAATTTATTTAGTACAAACTCCAATCTTAAATTATAACACTCATTTTTGGCAAAATCTCCCTTCTCAAAAACCCAATTATTCTCATTAAAAAAATATCGCCCAAACTTTTCGTCAACCAGCATCTGGTAAGGATCGCTCTGCCCGAAAATGCATTGCATTTCATTCACCAGATATCCTCGTTCCGATTCAAAAATGTCGATGGCCTGACTGTAAAATCCATGTCTGTCTGTTATTTCCTTAACAAAGTCCAGTAAAGCCAGAGGAGGATTATCATAAACCTTGAGCAGAGCACCGCTTGCCTTCTCCCCTTTCTTAAGTTTCTTATGGGCAAAAAAGCTGTCGCCAATCCGAACTGCTCTCCATTCAAATTCATGCTCAATGTATTCCTGGAAAATAACAAAGCCAGACTGCACATCAGATCTGACAGTCTTATAAATATCCAGTTTCTTCCTGATATCAGCCGGATGCAAAACATAATGAAATCCTCTCCGGATCAACCCTCCCTTGTCCAGGTTGGGACCACTTCTTCTTGGAGCTCCTTTACCTGAAAATGTATCATTAATGTAAATCCTGGCCTCTGATCTGTTATGCAGAATAATAACTCCACTACCAGAGGCGCCAATGTTAGCTTTGGCAACAAGAGGATATTTTGTTTTCTCAATAAATTCGACTGCCTCCAAACTGTTATAAAATACCCTGGTTTCCGGATGAGGAATGTTATTTGCTTTCAGCCAGAATGAAAGGAAGCGTTTATTCTCATAAATAAAAATCTCAAGAGGTGATGGATATATTTTGTACCCCAATATATAAGCGAGAATATAGATCCTTTCATCATAAAGTTGTTTGAATCGAGAAGTCAGACCTCCGGGCTTTGCCAAAAGGATATCTGCCGGCTCTTTCTGAATTTCTTCCAGCCAGGAGTTTGATGTGAGATTAACAACCCTATACTCAAGTTCACCCCTGTAATTATCACCTGCTTTAACCCACAGGATGTGATCATACTCAAGTTCGTTACGTAATATAATTGCTTTGATTTTTTTCACCGCGAAGGCGCTAAGACGCTATGTTTTTGATTAGTAATTATTGACAAAACGCCTGAATCCGGATTTCAGAAGGGGAACATTGAAGTTTATTAAAAACCCAAGCCGCTTATCTGCTAACTTAAGATAAGAAATAATCTGAGCTTCATGGACCGGCAGGATGACTTCAACAGCCTTGATTTCAATAATTATTTCTTCAGCCACAAGTAAGTCTAACCTGAAATCTTTATCAAGAATCTGATTTTTATAAAATAATGGAACAGAAACCTGCTCCTGGACAAATACATTTCTTGACCTCAATTCATGAACAAGGCAATACTGATAAACTGATTCCAATAAGCCCGGACCCATTTCTTTATGAACACTTAATGAAGAGTCCAGAATTTCGTGTGACAGTCGTTCGTATTCAGATTTTAACATTCAAATTTTATTTTCACCGCTAAGACGCTAAGACGCAATGTTTCACTCTGCGATCTTCGCGTCTTCGTGTCTTCGCGGTAAAGAATCAATAATATAAGATAAACTCAAAATCTTAAATAAAATCTCCTTAGGGGTACCCTCTCTTTTTCTTAAATCAAATAAATCAGACGAAATAGGAATTTTAAGCCAGAAGTCTTTATTATACTCCCATGCCCTGCCAACAGAATACGGATCAAACTCAGATTGAGGTTTTCTGATAACCTTCTTAAAGTATCCTCGTGCTATATTCAATTTACCAAGAGGATTAATAAGATCATTTGGTCGATAACCTTTGTCAGTCATCATTTTGCCAAATTCGGGATATGCTTTTCTGATAATATTGGCGTACAGAACCTGTCCTTTATATCTTTTAAACGGGTTATGCTCAAAAAAATCCGAGTGTATCCCAGCCAGTTCAGTTTTAAATATTGCTTTTAAAAATTCAATATCCAGAAAGGGAGTCCTGTTTTTAATATATCTAAACTGATTAACCATTTCAGCCCCGAAATACTTCCTGAATATCTCTTCAAAAACGAAAACATAAAATCTCTGATTTTTTGTAAGCCTGTTATATGACTGATTATAACAGGGCAATTTCAGGATATCTTCTTTTAAAGCCTCCCATGAACTTTTATCATCTGAAAGGTTCAGGCACCTGAACTCATCACTGTTTTCAATTGTCTTTATACCTTCGTTCGGGTTATTGGAATTAAACAGAGTATAAAGGTTTTGAGAGATTACCGGTCCGGCGTTATGCGCAGCACGGAATATCTCGCTTCCGAAGTTACCTGTAATAATATATTTATAATCACTTGACAGTCTTTTAGCTGCGTAAAGATAATGAGCCCGTGCAAAGGTTGCCGACCCCGATGAGCCTAAGATAAATTCCCTGCCACAATCAAGACTGTTTTCATTTACATATTTTTCATCAAGCTCAATATTTATAAAAGGAATCCCAGCTCTCAAAGCAAGCTGAGACGCAATTCGAACATCCTTTGAACTCACAGATCCAAAACTGTAACATAAGAAATCTTTTTTATGATAGAGTCCTGCTGATACTAATGTACGGCCGTCAAAGCCACCTGTAAGAGCATGGGCATATTTTTCATCGGGGAGATATTTTTTTGAGGTTTCAAGAAAAATATCCCTCACTTCGCTGAGCGACTTCCTCCAGGGTTTAGGAGAAATTGAGAAATATTCCTCAATATTTGTGTGTTTTATGATATTTATTTCTGATCCTGAGATCTTTAAATAAGTGTTTGACGGGAGAAGCCTAATGTCTTCAAGAATACTCGTGTTAAAGAGAGGATAATTAAACAGAACTGTTTCAATTATGAATCTATGAGAGATTCTATTCAGATTAAGATATTTCCCCAGATTATAAGCATTTTCTGAAAAGACTATTCTATCACTATCATGATGATAATATAAAGGCAGAATTGAGAACATGGAATTCCCAATAATTATTTCTGATGTAGTTTTATTCACCAGAATATAATAATAATGCCCAAAGATATTGTTTAAAATAAATTCCGGATCCGGATCTATTAGAAGTCTTTCTTCAAAATCAGTATCATATACAGGATCACCCCAGGCGATGAATTCATAATACGGATCTTGAAAATGCAACTCAATTGCTGGTTTTCTGATAAATAATTCTGCAAGATTTGCAATTTTCTTATTAAATGATATTTCCAGGATGAATTCAATCATATTTTCCCACCGCTAAGACGCAAAGACGCTAAGCATTAGCTTTGCGATCTTCGCGTCTCTGCGTCTCCGCGGTTAATTTTTTAAATTCTTCAGCCACCTGTCCCATAGTTTTAACTTCAATTTTTGAAGGGTCCCTGTAATTTGCAACTAACTTCAATACTTCAGGCATTACATTCTCAAGGTACCAAAGATCCATTGAAGGATGGAACCAGAAATGGCAGACCAGTTTGTATTTTGCTGCTTTATCCAGGTAATTGCGGATCATTTTCAAATGAAACTCCTTTGACCAGCCGTATGGATCCTTATCCAATCCAAAGGAACTTGGTATTGCCACCAATCCGAACGGATCGATATATGGTAATCCGATATGGTATTTCATCGGTTTACGATAACATTCGATTCCTTTTTCTTTAAGGCTTTCGAAATTTCCATGAGTACCGCCCGGGAAAACCATACTTCTCAGGGTGATACCCTTTCCTGCAGCCAGCTTTATGCAGATATCCAGCTCTGCATCGGCAAGCAGCTTCGGGCAGTTTTTATACGAGAAATCCAGATGTGAAAAAGTATGACATCCGATTTCATGATTTACATCTGATGCGAGTATTAAATCAATCAGGTCAGAAGCGTACCAGGCGGGATCAGTTTTTATATCTGAACACGGATCGTGCTGGTACCAGTCGCCTGAATTGAAGCTCCAATTTCTGTTTTCGAAAAACTCCGGACGAGGCATTTCAGAATGAGGCAAACCGTTTGATCCCTTTTTACATTCACTCAGGAACAAATGCCCTACTGTGGCCCAGGTTACCGGAATATTAAACCTTTTAAATAAATCCAGTAGAACAGGTATATTCTCTCTCTCCTCTAGTCCTTTCTTAATAGCTTCCTTGTGCTTGGTTTTTGAAAACCTGAAAGCCCAGGCCATTTCGAAATCAGCGGAGAATACCACAATCCCTCTCTTAAACGGCGAATCTGCCTGGTGATTAACCCTTGGTTTAAGTCCGGTTTCAATAAGGAATCTGGTTAGGGCTCCTTTGTTCTTGTCTGATAAAAAGGATCTGAATTTAGGGTATATATTCATGTTTTTTCACCGCCAAGACGCTAGGACGCAAAGCCATTTCTTCGCGACCTTAGTGTCTTTGCGCCTTCGCGGTTAATTTCTTTCCTTGGTAACAATTTCTATAATTTCCTCAAATCTTTGAACCATTGCCTCGACAGAGAACTTCGCAAGATGTTTTTTGTAATCCTCTGAATCAGGGTCAAATGAAGATTTAAGCTCCCGTGATTTAAGAAGGCACTGATAAAGAGCCTCATGGTCTTTATAGGGGAAAAGCATTGAAGAAGCCGGATAAACGGTTTCCGGTATTCCGCCAACATTTGTTGCAATAACAGGCAGACCCGCATACATCCCTTCCAGAATGGCATTTGAGATTCCTTCTCCGCGGGAAGAATGGATCATTACGTCGCTCGCAAAAAGATAATCCCTTACATTTTCAGTTCTGCCGGCAAGGATTACTCTTTTATCCAATTCATGCTTTCTAATGGATTTTTCAATTTCATCTCTCATCGGTCCGTCGCCCAGAATCAAATAATAAAACAGAAAATCTCCTTTTAACCTGGCAAGCGCTTTTAAAACAGTGAAATAATCCTTGTACGGTACAAACCTGGCAACAGAAATAAAAATAAAACCCGGATTTTCTTTGTAACCCGGGATAAGTTTCTTCCTTAAATCCTCAATTTCTGATTTTGTAAGATTATTATGGAATTTCGTTTCAATACCATTATACAAAACAAATCTTCGCCTGCCGGGTCTTAAATTATTAGCTCGCAGACCAGCTTCTGAGTTTGCCAAAATATAAGGTGATAGTATGCATATTATACTACGAAACAAATGTGAAAACCTGAAAAGACGTATGCCATGCCTTATAGAGCCGTTAATAAATATAAAATTATAATAATGATATAGCAGAAGATTATATAACGAGCTTATCCCGTCCCACGAGACAACAATATCGGGCTTATATTTTTTTAACAATCTCAGGTATTCCCAAAAACCTTTATATATACCAATTAATTTGCTATCAATAAGATATTCATTAAAATAGTTCTTCCCAGCATCAATTCTTTTAGCCAGAAAGATCAGCTCGAAATCTTTTTCTAAGAGGTTAGAGTAAAGGATAGCCATTACTCTCTCTTTCCCGCCCCTTGCAAGAGAATCTGTTGAGAAGGCTATCTTCTGTTTCATCAATTCACAGCAACATCTTTATAAGAAGATGAGGGTTTTACCCAATCAGGCAAAATCAGATCATTTTTCCCCAGAAGGTCCACCAGCTCAAAATACTGCGGTAAAAACCTGCCCTCATGCCAATTAAGAGATTCATCCCAGTATCCGTTTGAAAATTCGGGATAATCACCAAAACAATAACTCATTTCAACTATTACCGGTTTCCTGTTTTCATCGTAAATAAAATCATAGGCCATTGACTGAAATCCGAAAGTTTTTGATACTTCAAATGCTATTTTTACAAATTCCATATCAATTTCATCATGATCAAGTGACCAGTTATTGCTACCCGAAGCACGAAAATCATTTGGCCTGTTGTACCTGATAAATGCGAATGCGCGATTACCGGTTATCTGAACGCGGGTATCATAATCATTCCCGGGGTAAAACTTTTGAAAATAGAAATAGTTCCTTTGCTTTATCCAGTAAGGATTCAGTCCTGAAGTAATAAATCTTAAATAGAGTATTTTTAAAATATTCCTGCCGGTTTTATATATATTGAAGTTAAATGTTTTCAGCATGTTAAGGAGCCCGTAATAATCCGGTGAAAAACCGCGGTTAAAAGATTTTTTCAGGTAATGATACGCTTCTCTTCTGCTCTTCAGAAGCCTAACCTGCATTGATCCTGAGCCTGATTTTAATTTAAAAACAATCGGGAATTCCTGAAGTGAATTAATCCATTTCTCAGCCTCTCTCTTATCCCAGAAGACATAGAATTTGCACACTGGAAATTTTTTAGCTTCCAGCATTAAGGATTGCTTTACTTTATCATCATAATGCCAGCAGGTATTCCAGTTTGGGAAACAAGGTTTATGATAGAATTTTTCAATAACCGGGATTATTGTGCCGGCATGCTGGTGATGATAATCAGTATGTGCCCACCGGTAAATGAATGCATCAACTTTATCTATTTGTGACCAGAAAAGAGGATCACTGCTATTAAGGTCAATGTACTCTATATTATTGGCCTTAAGTATTTCGCGGTAAACATTACTTATATAATCCGGTTTACCGGGCCATGTATTTTGTATGCCAACAATCATTGTTTTAATTTTAAGCCTTCAATGAGTAACTGTTCAAGTGAGGTGCAACGTAGTATGTTAATAAGGGATCTGCATCTGTTTTTATCCGAAACATATTTTTTAAAAAAAGGTAATTTCAGCAGAAACTTATCAACCTTTGTAGGGTAGAGAATTTTTTCTGATAATCCCACTCCGAAATTCTGTACATATAGTCTCCAGGCTTCCTCCAACTTACTGTCATCAGCTATTATTGATGACAGGTCCTTTATTTTTTGCAGAACCGATGCTTTCTTATCACCTTCCATTAAAGTAACTTTAAATCCGTCTTTACACTGATATAAGGGGATTAATTCAAATTTAATTGATTCGTCAATTATACAATTAAGCAAGACTCCTTCATCCCATGACTCTGGTTCTCCTTCATAAGGAAAGAAGAAATTTCCAAGACTGTAAACAAGCGGTTTGCCATTATAAATCTCATACCCGCTAAAAACATGAGTATGATGACCGAACACTGCATCTGCGCCAATGTCTGCCAGGTAGTGAAAATCCTTTTTCAGTCCCGGACGGGGCAAATCATAATATTCATTCCCCCCATGGTATAGAACAATAAGATAATCCACTTGCGGCCTTAGGCGCGATATATCATAATAAGCGTCAACAGGGTCATAACCGCAGGCCCCCATCAAGCCTTTGCTTCTGACACTGAATTCATGCTCACAATAATTCAAAAATCCCAGTTTTAATCCTTTTATCTCCCTGATAATCCATTGGGCTTTCCCGTCATGCCTTGAAACAATTCCCAGCGTCTCAATATTGATCTCTTCACAAATTTTGATCGTATCTATAATGCCTTTCTCTCCATAATCAAAAATGTGATTATTTGCGAGGCATACGATATCCACTCCTGCCTGTGGAAGTAAAGCTGCGGCTTCACGGTCAGCTTTAATATGAGGGCCGGTTTTTTCTGTTTTCTGGTCACTAGACGTCAGGGGACACTCAAGATTTGTTATGTGAAGATCTGCACCGGACAATAGATCATTAATTGCACTGAAATGATCCTTATTAGTTTCAGACAATGGCACCAGGGGGGCAAAATCACCGGAAAAAATCAAAGATACCATACTGTACTTTATTTTCGAATATTAAGAAAATATTCACTTAACCTTCCAAACGTAGATTCCAATGAAAAATGGGTTTTTACCAAATCACGGCCATTCCGGACAATTTTTTGACGTAATTCGTGGTCATTTGCCATTAAAACTGAATATTTCACAATATCCTCGTCACTATCAGCAATAAATCCATTCATTCCATGTTCAATATTAATGCTCTTTAAAGCATTGGAAGTTCCTATAACCGGTACTCCTCCTGCCATTAGTTCGACTACCCTGCCCCTGAAACCGCTGCCTGACTCAAGAGGCAGTATGCAGGCGCAGCAACGATAAAAAATGGAGCAAGGATCTTCAATATACCCGGTAATTTTTAAATAGCTATTACCTTCTGCTCTTTTTATTAGCCATCCCGGAGGATTTGAACCCATTATGAACATTGCAGCCTCCGGCAACTTTTCCCTGAGGGATGGAAAAATTGAGTTTAATAGCCTTTTCAATGCCTTTTCATTAAACTGGTTTGAGAGAGAACCGTAAAAAAGAAAATTAATATCATTTTCGTTACTTAACGGAGGAGACTGAAAGAAATGCTGCAGATCCTGTCCGTTGGGTACGTAGAGAGTTTTTTTCTCTGGATATTTTTTAACGAGTATCTCTTTCTGAATAACGGAGTTTACAATAAAACCATCTGCAAATGAAAAAACTCTGTTCTGCAAAGTCATCTCTTTCTGTAAAATAGAGCCTATACCCCTGTACTCTAAATGGTTATAACTACCTGCCTGATATAATTCAAGGTTTTCTTCCACGAGATAATGAGTATCTACGAATTTAACTGCATCACCTGTCAGATATCTTAAAAAACCTGATGCCTGCCAATAATGAGAAATTATAAAGTCATATTTATTCCTGTTAATTTCTTTTGCAATCTGCCTTGCCGTAATACTATTCGATAAACTAAACCACTCCTCAGGATATGAAATGAACTTAAGCAGCCGTGTAAAAAAGAGTTTTTTAAGTAACCTGTAAAAGATTGATCTTGTAACGGTCCGGATTATTATTATTCTTTTACAATAAGGTTTTAGCTTGCTGAATGTTTGTACATCTGCTTTCTTTTTGCCACTAAGAAAGAAGAAATCTATTTCATGATCTTTTGATAGTGCCTTTAATTGATTTATTACCCTCACCTGGTTCATCCCGATGGCAGGACAGAGTGGCCCGGCATTGTAAACCAAAATTCTTTTTGGACCTCTCATATTACCAACTTAGACCTTCAATATCAACACCTTTCAGCTTTTCCGGATTGATTCTTACAAGATCAATCACTGTGCCTTTAAAACAGCTTAATACTTCATAATCAGATTGCTCAGGCTTATGAGTTAAAACTATGATTTCACTATCCCTAACTAGTTCTTTCAGGTCATCAACAAGAAGATTTGTTATATGTGGCAGATGTTCATTTAGGAAACGTTTATTGGCTCCAGTCAAAAAGGCAAGAGATACATTTCTATCATAAATCTTTAACTCATATCCTTTGCCTAGCAGCCTTTCCGTCAGATCAACAGAGGGGCTGTATCTCAGATCATCAGTCCCTTTCTTAAATGCAAGTCCGAATATTCCGATTCGTGTTGCATTTCTTTTATAAACCATTTCAAAAACTCTTTCTTTCTGGACCTCATTTGATCGCCCTATTGCTTCAATAAGCGGTGTCTGAACATACCGGTCATGGGCAATGGTAACCAATCCTTTAAGGTCCTTTGGCAGACAAGAACCGCCGTATGCCATTCCGGGGTTAAAATATGCTTTCGAAATATTCAGCCGGTAGTCCATCTTAAACAATTCCATGACAGAAAATGAATCTATTTCCATTGTCTTGCAGATATTTCCGATCTCATTCGAAAAACTTATTTTAAGAGCATGGAAAGCATTGTTAACGTATTTTATAAATTCAGCTGCCTTAGTATCTGTTCTTACCACAGGGGCATTAATACCTTTGTAAATCTCCTCCATCAGATTAAGGGCTCTATCAGAATCTGAGCCAAGAACCGTTATTGCCGGATTGTAAAAATCCTCCACTGCAGAGCCTTCGCGCAGAAACTCAGGATTTGAGACAATCGCAAAATCTTTGCTTATTAATTTCCCGCTCTCTCCGGTAATAATCTCCCCTACTTTATTGTTGGTACCGGGCATTACTGTACTTCTTATTGCAACCACATAGAAACCATTTTTATCTCTCAGCGCCTCCCCGATCTGCCTGGCTGTTTCAAAAACATATTGCAGGTCAAGCTGACCAGTTGGCAGAGAAGGTGTTCCTACACATATAAAGGCAGCATCGGTATCAAGAACTGCTTTCCGGAAGTCGTTTGTTGCTGATATCTTTCCGGTACGCCACTGATTTCTGATTATTGTGTCAATATCTTTTTCGATTATAGTCGGGACACCGTTATTTATCAATCTTATCTTGTCATCATTCACGTCAACACCTGTCACATAATGACCGTTTTGTGCGAGACAGCCAAGACCGACACATCCGACATAACCCAGACCGAAGACCGCGATTTTCATAAATGTGGTATATTATGCTTTAAAAGGAAAGTGATTGGATGATTGGATGATTGAGTGATTTGTGATTTTAGATTTTTGATTTGAAAGCATTGCAATAAATCTCAAGTCACAATTCACGAATCTCAAATCTCAAATCGGATTTCACCGAATACTGATTACCGATTACTGATCTTAGCTGCATATTCCATTATCTTCTCCTTCAGACCACCGTTCAATGCCTGTGCAACATTCATTCCCGGTTTTTCGTTGGCCTCAACGATCAGCGGGCCTGAATCGGTAATTGCAACATCCCAGCCGATAATAAAATTAAAATACAGGAGTCTGTGTGCCCTGATGCACAGATCGACAGCCTCATTAAGGCAGGGGATTTCAAAATCTTTAAAGACAACTCCCGAGTCAGGATGACTTAGAAGCAATCCGGAGCGCTTATCTGAAGTGCTGGTAATCCCGTGTTCCTTTAAGCAGCCTTTTACAATATCAATCCCGACATATATTGAGCCATGACTCCATGAATCGGTCAACTCCTTGCCTGTGGCAAATCCTTGGAATCCACAAAGGTACTCAGGCTCTTGTCCATTAAAGATTGTGACTATTCTTGTGGTATTTAAAGCTGAGGAATTTATTTTATTAAGTATTTTATGAGAGGAGTATCGTTTCTGCACCACCCATTTTTTATTTTTCAATATTCTCCTGAAAGTTTCCCATTCTTTTATTTCACCGTTAATATCAACTTTGCTATCAACAATTCTGCAAAGGAAAATCCCTTCACCTGCTTCGACAGATACGTTCTTAATAAAAAAAGGATCCGTCATTTCCCTGATTGATTCTATATTTTCATTTCTGCCGTCAGGAAAAATCAGTGAAGAACCGGATATCAGCGCAAAGTTTTGAATACAGGGGATCCCGTTCGCAGTGAAAATGGAATTTGCATAAAACTTATCTTTGGAAATCACATCATAATTCAATCCGTCACAGCTGGCAGTTTGTTTTAGTTTTCTTTCGGTACTGTTTTTAATTTTCAGAAAGCTTTTTCTTCCGATATACTCCTTTTGTCTCGAGCCGGTAAGGTGCAGTCCCATGGCATAATACATATCATTGAACTCACCCTCTCTGAACTGCCATGCCAGGAGATCTCTTAGTATTTGTAACCGTGATTTTTGCTTACCGGAATGATATTGCTTTGTTTTTCCGAATACGTACCGGAATGTGAGATATTGATCGTAAAGGATTTGCTTGAGAGATCTCATGTTTCTAAGAAAACAGTATTCGGTATTCAGTATTCGGTATTCGGTGACTTTTGAGTCGTGATTGTTGATTTGTGAGTCTGGATTTTTGCTTTTATTTTATTCGAGTAAATCTCAAATCACAAATCGGATTTCACTGCTTACTGATTACCGATCACTGAATACCGATTACCGATTACCGATTACCAATAAAATGTCTCAGAGTTAACTTATGATTCCTGATCCCCCATTTTATTGCACTCGCAAGACCGGAAAAATTCGCCCACACATGTCTGAATTTTAATTTCAGCAACTGTCTGAAGGATGAACTCATCAATTGTTTGAAACGGATTTGAAAATACTTTCTGAACTCAACGGCTGACCGGTATTTCATGTGTACTATAAGCGGATTGCGGGCATCGTAATATGCTTTGAACGGTGATGTTTTGCCAATGGTCATACTTTCTTTATGCCAGAGCTTTGCATAAGGAGTATAGATAATTTTGTAACCAAGTTGTTTTGCCCTAACCTGCCAGTCAAAGTCCTCGCCCTGAAAAGCAAATTCGGTGTCATATCCTCCTGTTTTTTCGTATAGTTCCCGTTTTACAAGCCAGTAAATATCGTCGCACCAGGCTCGTTCTTCAATATGGTCATATTGCCCTGTGTCTTTTTTTCCATGCCCAATATGTCCTCCATTCCATAGAACCGGGTCAAATTTCTTCCCAACTGTTTGCAGAGTATCTGGTTTATCGTGAAAATAGACTTTGCCGATTATAAAACCAGCTTCCTTATACATCTCGCCGATTTTTACAAGCTCTGAAATCAGGTTTTTATCAGCTACCACATCATTGTTTGTAATCAGGACATAATCTGCGTTTTGCATCTCAAAAGCGTATTTCAGTCCAAGATTTAATCCTCCGGAATATTTGAGGTTAATTTCCGTACGTATTACTTCAACCCCGGGATAAGTTTTAAGAATAAAACTTTCAGTACCATCCGTTGAGCCATTGTCTATAACAACAACCCTGAAATTACTGTATGTGTTTGATAAATAGCTTTCTATTGAATCCGGAAGAAGATGTTTTCCATTAAATGAAAGTATCAAAACTATGACAAATCTGTCTTTAGACAAATCCTGCATCATTTGCCGAAATATTGTTCAGAGAGCTGCCTGTAATGATCGAGCAGCACTAATTTAGTCTTTTCTATGTCAAAATATTTACGGGCAATCTCTCTAGTCCTTTTGAATTTGTGGTGATTCTCTTTTAAAAAAATCATGTTCCTTTTAAGGTCTTCGACGGTTGGCATATCAAGACCTATCTCATTTCGTTCTTCAGGAGTCCCAGGGAAATGAATAATATTCTGACTAAGTATCGGTAAACCACAGGCAAGAGCTTCCATCATTGCATAACCAAAACCGCCGAAATTAATAAATCCAAAGTTTAAAGAAGGCTGACCATAAAAATCTGAGGCCTGAAAGTATTTTAATAGTTTTTCTTTTGAAACTCTTTCAATCATTAGAGCTCCTGCATTAATACCTTTTTTATATAAATCTTCATTCTTATATCCCCCAACCATTATTAAGAGTAGATCATTGTGTTCCTTTCTAATCTCACAAAAACAATCAATCAGATGATGATAACCATAATCAGAACTTCTGAAATTACCTGTTACTATCATAATCTTTTTATCAGCAGGTAGTCCAAGTTCAAATCTTAATTTATTCTTGTCCTTCGAAGGTTTAAAGAAACTGAAATCTACACCGGGACTGTAAAACTTAGCATTAATTTTTTTATTGTTTTTGACTAAATCGAACTCCACTTTCGAACCTATAAGATAGTAGTCTGTGTAAGCCAGAGATTTGATATCAAACAAATGCTCAATTAAATAATACCATTTAAATACTTTTTTTATTGGATGAAGCTCTTTGTAACATGTTTTCTTAAATCCTCCGCTTATCTGAACAGCAATTATTGGAAGCATCTTTTTTACACTACTGATTTTTAAAAGTAACCAGATATTGAACCAGGCATGACCCACACTTATATTCAATATCACATTGTTTTCCTTAATATAGGTGTATAAGAACTTCAATAATTGTGGCGAAAATGTACCGGCGCCAACCTGGGGTATGTTAATGGAAAATGAAGGGAATACCCGGTGAGTTATGCCATTGACCTCTTTTGTATAAATACTCTTAATTGATGATCCATAAGGTCTCCAGCATTCTATATCAAAGTCATCAGTTATTTTCTTTAACTCTTCAGCAGCAACAGCATGATGATCTTTAGTGAAAAACCCCACCCAGTAAGGCTCTTGTGATAATTTGATATATTCACCGGCCCCGGTTGATTTAAAATATTCTTCAGGTTCCCGAATATTTTTTATTATTGGATGGGGGGGATGGCAAAGTATATAAACTATTTTTATTTTCTTCATTATTTGCTAGTTAATCACTTTTTGCAGTTCCAATCTATCAGGGAAATTGATCAGTACGCCCATACCCTTCTGTTGATAAACTACCATACTCCCTAGCGCTACAGCAGAAGCATTGGCTTCTTTAACAACTTTTCTGATGTCATTTATTGATCCGGCCCCACCGTTTGCAATAACGGGGATTGAAACAGCAGAAGTAATTTTCTTAATAACTTCAAGATCAAAACCTTTCCAGGTACCGTCCCTGTCAATAGAAGTGAGGAGCAACTCGCCTGCACCAATTGATTCGGCCTTTTTTGCCCATTCTATGGGATTTAGCCTTGTTTTTACTGAACCATCATGGGAATAAACGGCATAGTTCCCATTAAAAGACTTTTTTACATCAATGGATACTATTACACTTTGATTTCCAGAGTGCCTGGCAATTTCAGTAATTAATTCCGGATTTTCAACAGCAGATGTATTTATGACAATTTTCTCAAACCCAATTGAAAGGATCTTCAAAGCTGTCTCAACATCCCTGATACCGCCACCATACGAAAGAGGCATAAAGCATTCGTTGGCAATCTCTTTCAGAATTTTTATATTCGGTTGCCTCTTTTCAATAGTAGCGCGTATATCCAGAAAACAAAGTTCATCAACTTCAAGTTCATTAAATATCCTTACTGTGTTAACAGGATCTCCAATGTAATTATACTTACCGAACTTAACTGTTTTTACAAGTGCCTGATCAATTAGCTGCAGGCAAGGGATAACTCTGGTCCTGAGCATGATCAGATTTCTGCAAAATTCCGTAAAAACTGCATACCGAATTTATGACTCTTTTCAGGATGAAACTGAGCGCCATATATATTATCCTTATGAACTGCAGCATCAAATTCAACTCCATAGTTACATTTCATCATCGAATGAGCCTGATTTTCAACCCTGACAAAGTAAGAATGCACGAAATAGAATCTGATTTCTTCATCAAATCCCTTTGTTAAGGAATTCCTGGCAGTCAAAGTAACATCGTTCCACCCCATATGGGGCACTTTCAGGGTAAACGGTATTCTCTTATTGAAATGATAGGCTCTGCCCTTAATCCATCCAAAACCCGGTAATTCACCTTCTTCGCTTCCTTCCATTATTAATTGCATTCCAAGACAAATGCCCAAAATCGGAACTCCTTTTTCAAGAACCATTTCATTAATTACTCCAAATAAGCCTGATTCATTTAGCCGGGTCATTGCGGTATCAAATGATCCTACTCCCGGTAATAAAAGCTTTTCCGATTTTAATATTTCTTCTGGTATACTTGTAATTTTAGCAGGAACTCCTAACTTTTTTAACATATTTAGCACAGAGCCGAGATTGCCAATGCCATAATCAATTATTGTAATCATTTTCTATCGGATGGCAAGGGAAAGCAGTATTTCAAATAGAAACTCATCGGAACCAAATTTGCATCAGCTAAAATTTTAAATAACGGCCTTAATCTCTCAAATCTCTTCTTATATGTCTTGAAATCCCTATAAGTTCTTTTTGGTCCGTTTATAATATCATCGTATTGAGCATCAGTGAAACCCAAGCGCTTCTTAACATATTCTACAATCTCAGCATCGGGCACTAATGGAGTGTTATATATTTTTAATGCCTGGTTACGATCTAAAATACCGGAGCGGACCTCAGCAGATAAATTCCAATTCCTGTTATCAATATTAAATTTTTGAGGATTGTATATTGTGTGCAAAAAAATTGTTGCCCTGTTCTCTAAGTGGTGCCCATCATAATACTTCCATCCGGTTTCATTCATTAATCGTTCCCTTGCCATAGGTTTGGAATACTCAATATACCAAAATGGGCGTATGAATTGCTGACGATAAATCAAGATCCATTTTAAAAGTTGGCCAAAAGACATTAAAGGATAGGTTTTCATTGGTAACCGGCCATATTTCTTATGTATATCCTTGATATATTTGCCATCAAAATAGTTATTACCCTGAGGAGAAATTCCTTCTGCCTTAAAAGAGTGACCTTCGAGTATATACTTCACACCATATTTTGCAGCGGTCATTCGCAATACTTGTGTAAACGCGAGGTCTGTTGAGGCATCAAATTCAGGAACCCCTGCCAGCAGGAAGGACCTGAAAATATCATCAGCTTCTTTATTATCAATCACATAAGTAAACAGATCTATTTTTAGTTTGCCTGTAACTTTTCGAATGTTCTCAGTAGCAATAGAAGAATTCCAGGTATTGTCATAGTGAACGGCCAGCGGACGCAAGCCCCATTCTTTCGATAGAACCAACAGGTAAGATGAATCTGTTCCTCCACTTATTCCTACTACGCAATCATATTTCTTGCCTTTACCTGTCCGTTTAATATTTTCAACTATTGTCCTTAATAATTCCTCACCCTTTTGCGTTCCGGTACCATATTGCGATTGTAAATCATCTATTTGACTGCAGTAATTGCAAACCCCATGTTCATCAAAAGATATCCCGGGAACTTCTGAATCATAAATACATCTTTTACAAATAATCGTTGCCCTGTTTTTCATCTATTTCTTAAAATAAACAAATTCCAGTTTACCATTTTCCATAATTACAGACCCGTTCATTTTAGCTGGCTGCCCAAATACAATAGAATTATCCGGAACATCTCTGTTTACTAAAGAAAATGCACCGATTATACAATTATTGCCTATTTTAATACCTTTCACGATCACAGAATTAGGCCCGATATAAACGTTGTTGCCGATTTTAACACTTGCTCTTTCAATTTCGTTTTGACCGGAGCTTAATGTTTGTCTGATGTTATCATGTGTATATATTTGAACTCCTACAGATATTGTACAAAAGTTGCCTATTTCAAGGCCCCCACTCCCATCAATTATTGTAAATGGACCTATCCAGCAATTTGTTCCAACTTTAACATCTCCGAAAACTAAAGATGAATCATAAATTGAAGTTTCCCTACCAAATCCCAGTTTCTTTGCACGTCCCCACCGGTCTAATATTTCTTCATTAAGAGGCAATGATCGTTTATATTGAGAAATGAATCCGTTGTCTAAATCATTATGAAGCTCTATTATTTTCTTGTATAAGTCAGTAGACGACTCCCTAGTTATTGATTTTTCTCTATCCATTTTTTTGACTTATAAGTTCATCTTAATCCATTCCGCTGTTTTAATTATACCTTCTTCCAGGTCTATTTTAGCCTTAAAGCCAAGTATTTCATGAGATTTTTCAACGCTTGGAATGCGTATTGCTATGTCGGCAGATAAAGGAGGTTCATGAACAATTTTAGAATCTGATTTAAGAACCCTGCATACAGTCTGCGCCAGGCCTAATATTGTTATTACAGCCCTTGAGTTTCCAATATTAAAGCTATGCCCGATTGCTTTAGGATTTTCTATGCACCTAATGAGACAATCAATGAAATCATCAACATAACACCAGGCTCTTATCTGGTTGCCATCACCGTCAATTTTAATTGTTTCATTATTCAAGGCTCTCTTGATAAAAATTTGCAAAGCCCCCTCACCTGTTTGTCCTGGTCCGTAAACATTAAAAGGTCTTACAGTTACACAAGGAAGCTTATATTGTCGGTAATAGGCATGAGCAAGATGCTCTCCGGCAAGTTTTGAAACAGCATAAGTCCAGCGTGCTTCTCCTGCTGATCCTGCAACTGTGACATCATTTTCTGATGAACGAAATGCCATTGAGCCAAAAACTTCCGATGTGGAAAAATCTATGAAGCGATCTTTTATCCCATTTTTCGTGGCCGCTGCCAAAGCATTGGCAGTGCCAATCATATTTACCTGCATAGTATGGACTGGATTCAGAATAACAGTATCTATGCCGGCTATTCCTGCAGCGTGAATTACCACATCGGCGCCTTCCATGGACTCCGTCAGCAGCCCGGCGTTCAAAACATCTCCTTTGACAATCTTCAGATTTTTATGATTTGCAAGTCCGCTGCCCGTAAGTGTATCCCTATGAAAATTGTCATATACGACAATACGGTTGTTCTCGATATAATGCCTTATTAAGGCATTAGCGATGAAACCTGCACCACCTGTTATGAATATGTTTTTATTGTAAAGCATGTTATTAGAATCTGTTTATCATTTCTGAAATATATTTTACCTGCTCCTTTCTGAGAGTACTGTAAATCGGTAATGCCAGGCCACATGAATATGCCTTTAAAGCATTGGGAAACTCAGTTTCAGAATTATGATTGTATTTGTTTCTGTAATATGACATAGCCGGAATACATTGAGCTCCATAATTTGTCTGGACTCCCTTTTCTTTCAAATAAGCCATCAGATTGTTCCTCATTTTTTCATCTTCACATAAAACATGAAATGTCTGCCACGAATGTTTTGCACCTTCAGCTATTTCAGGCAGCCTGACAGACTTATGGTTTATTTCCTCAAAATAAACTGATGCCAGATCTGTTTTCGTTTCTATGATATAATCAAGTCTCATAAACTGATTCAAAACAAGAGCAGCCTGGAAATCTGTCATCCTATAATTAAAACCTGCCGCAATAAAATTATTAGGGAAAGATCCTGGTTCTATTCCATGGTTACGAAACGTCTTTACTTTCTGATCATATTCCCATTCTGATGTTACAATCATCCCTCCCTCACCTGATGTAATTGACTTCCTTGGATGAAAAGAAAATGAACCTATATCTCCGAAACTCCCTGCGTGCTTTTTATACAATGTTGCACCTATTGCACAGGCAGCGTCTTCAATAACCTTTAAACCATTCCTGTCAGCTACTTTCATTATTTCCGGCATGTTGGCACAGAGTCCAAATTCATGGACAACGATAATGGCTTTGGTCCTTTCGCTAATAACCTCTTCGATCTTATTTTCATCAATGTTAAAATATCCAGGATGAATATCAACGAAAACGCATCTGGCACCGACCAATTCAACTGAATTAGCTGTTGCTATGAAAGAAAATGCGGGTATAATTATCTCGTCCCCATACCCGATTCCTAGAGCCAGCAAGGCCAGGTGAAGACCGGCTGTACCATTTGAAACAGCACTTGCATAACTTGTATTAACCAATTTAGAAACAAAAGATTCAAATTTACTGACTTCTACACCTTGCACAAGCATCCCGGTTCTCAATACTCTTACTGCCTCGGAAATATCTTCTTCACAAATCTCCGGTCGGCCTAATGGAATCATAACTTCTGTCATCGGACTTTATATAATAATCCTCGATAATA
>Ga0208695_1000220_pt1 | contig 75375 bp, 65 predicted proteins | sample AD_UKC111_MetaG_FD_184449 | JGI IMG/M metagenome (GOLD analysis project Ga0208695, IMG submission 184449) | Active sludge microbial communities of municipal wastewater-treating anaerobic digesters from Hong Kong - AD_UKC111_MetaG (SPAdes)... | ecosystem: Engineered > Bioreactor > Anaerobic >... | reverse complement strand
TTATTAAACAACAGGTGTATCCGGCCGTGGCGGCCGGCGCCTGGCCCGCCCAGCCGCACTGGCTGGAAACGATGGAGCAGTTAAATACCGAAACTTTGCAGGCTATTCAGGAGTATCAGCAAAGGACCTTCACGGCTCCTGAAAACTCTCAGTAAACAGACGGGGGACTGGGCTCACCTAACCGGGCGGGGCGGCCTCTCTGGGGAGCAAGTAAAGGGTTTTACTCTTCTTCCTTTACACTGCTTTACTATGGCATGAGCAGATAGTCCAGGCCTAATAAGAGAGCAGGGTTAAACGCAAGTTTTAATGCATTTCCTTTCTAAATCAGTAGGGCCTGTTCACCCTATTTTTACCCATGCGAACGGTATGCCAACCGTAGCAATCAAGGTGCACAATCTAAGAGGCTGCTTTAGCCGGGCAAGGCAGGAATACACGGATAATTTAGAAAGGGAATTACTGCCGTGCCGTGCGCAGATTAGTAGGTAAAGCTATAGGATAATTCGCTCTAAAAGGATTGATATCTAGCCCTCCGCGCCGGGTATAGCGGGCATACACGGCTAATTTGCTGGGTTTGCAAGCCCGCAGAATGTCCATAAAAATGCGTTCCACGCATTGCTCATGAAATTCGTTATGGTTTCTAAAACTAACGAGATATTTCAGTAAGCCCTCTTCATTCATCGGATGGCCATAAGTTTTGATCTGTATACTGGCCCAATCCGGTTGCCCTGTAACCAGGCAATTACTTTTAAACAGATGGCTTACAAAAGTTTCTTCGGTAGGCGCCTCTTCCAAATTAACCTTTAGAAAGTCCGGGTTGGGGAGGTAGGTATCGCAATCAATATCCAATCGGTCCAGCAGCACACCCTCAAGCTCCTGTATTTTTTCAGACGCAAATAATTCGGGGGGAATTAATTTGATACTGACGGTGCTACCACAGGCTTCCGATAAGTCGTGCTGCAGTAACATCTGCAAGGCTTCGATATTGACTAGCCGCGTGTTGTTAAAACTGTTCAAATACAGCTTGAAGCTTTTACTTTCGATGATACGCGGGGATTCAGCAGGGACGATGCAATGGGCAATAGCGAGCTGTGGTTTACCCTTTTGATTAAGCCAGCTTAATTCAAAACAGGTCCACATATCTGCCCCGAAAAACGGCGGGGGGCTGCCCTCTACCCCTACGCCAATCTCGGCGCGCTTTTGGGCCCGCGGAATAGAAAACAGTAAGCTTGCGTCATATTGAGCTTGATACGCAGCCGGTTTTCCCAAAAGAGACTGTTCTAAAAACGAGCTCATAAGCTATCGCAAAAATAATTTATAGGCGGAATTTTCTGTTTCATCCCAATGGCGGTAGCCAATTGTTTTCAAAAATTGCCTGAACTGCCGCTTTTCATGCGGAGGTACCTGAATACCCACCAAGATCCGCCCATAGTCTGCTCCATGATTTCGGTAATTAAAAAGACTAATATTCCAGTCTGGATGCATGGCACTTAGAAACCGCATCAACGCCCCCGGCCGCTCGGGAAATTCAAACCGGTACAACATTTCATGCGCAGCCAATGTGCTTACACCCCCGACCATATGCCGTATATGCGTTTTGGCGAGCTCATCATCCGTCAAATCCAGGGTAGGAAAACCTGCCTTTTCAAAAGATTTGGCTAAAGCCCGGGCATCCTGCCGCTTACGGATTTGAACCGCCGCAAAAATATGCGCTGCATTCTCATCGTTAATGCGATAGTTAAACTCTGTCACATTGCGCTCACCCACTACTTCACAGAAGCGTTTAAACGCTCCCCGCTCTTCAGGAAGGGTTACTGCAAATACCGCTTCCCGCGCTTCCCCTACTTCGGCACGCTCCGCTACAAATCGCAGGCGGTCAAAATTCATATTGGCACCGCAAGCAACGGCTACAAAGGTTTTGCCTTTACACTGTTGGCGTTCCACGTATTGCTTGACTCCCGCCACTGCCAGTGCACCGGAAGGCTCTAAAATACTGCGGGTGTCAGTAAACACATCCTTAATGGCTGCACAGGTTTGATCGGTATTGACCAGTACAATTTCATCGACATATTGACGAGCCAAACGAAACGTTTCACTACCCACTATTTTGACAGCAGTGCCCTCGGCAAATAAGCCTACTTCTGCCAAACTAATACGCTTTTTAGCCTCCAAACTCAGCTTCATGGCTTGAGAATCCACCGACTGTACCCCAATCACTTTAACCTCTGGCCGAAGTTGTTTAATGTAGGCAGCCACCCCAGAGATTAAGCCCCCTCCTCCAATGGCCACGAATACCGCATCCAGTGGACCCTGATGTTGCCGCAGAATTTCCATTCCCACAGTTCCTTGCCCTGCAATCACATCAGGATCATCAAAAGGATGGACAAAAGTCAGTTTATGTTTTTTCTCTAGCGTTAAGGCATGTGCATAGGCATCGGAGTAAGAATCTCCTGCTAATACAACCTGAGCGCCGCGGGCCTTGACGGCGTCTATTTTTACCTGGGGTGTCGTGATAGGCATAACAATAACGGCTTTGCAGCCCAGCCTTTGAGCACTGAGTGCCACTCCTTGAGCATGGTTGCCCGCACTAGCAGCAATTACCCCACGCTTGAGCTGCTCTTTGCTTAGATGGACCATTTTGTTATAGGCGCCACGCAGCTTAAAACTAAATACAGGCTGCTGGTCTTCCCGCTTAAGCAGTACCGTATTACCCAAGCGGCAAGACAATTGCGGCGCTATTTCCAGCGGGGATTCAATAGCTACATCATAAACACGTGCATTAAGAATTCTTTTTAGATAGTCTAAACCCATAATAATGACCAATACCCTTTTAACAAGGTTGATTCTAATTGCATTTCTAAATCATTTATGTCTAGGCACCCAGCCCAAGCCATTGCTCTAGCATGACAAGGTAAATAACAACAACAGAAATGGTTTAGAAATGCAATAAGGTCTCATCATAGTGCGCTAGACAGTGCACCGCCCACTTTCCAAGTCCTGCGCACGTCCATGCGACAATGCATACCTTAAGTTTAATGGTGCATTATGCAAACTTGGTTCAGTTCTTTACTGACTACCCTTTCCCTACCCACAGTAGGTTTACCGGCAGTATTCCTCTGGACCATGGCTTCCGCCACTTTGCTGCCCTTGGGCTCAGAAGCAGCAGTGTTTGCTTATATCAAACTTAAGCCAGAACTATTCTGGTCTACTGTATTAGTGGCAACGATGGGCAACACACTGGGAGGAATGGTCAATTATTGGCTTGCCTACGGTACCCACCAGGTTATCGCTAGAGACCATCCTGCTCCGCGGGCACTTGCTTGGTGTGAGAGGCTGGGGCCTAAAACTCTCTTTTTCAGTTTTTTACCGGTAGTGGGAGATCCGCTTACTGCCATAGCCGGCTGGCTCAAGCTCCCCTGGCTGCCTTGCTTACTATGGCAAGCCTTAGGTAAGTTTGTACGCTATGCTCTGCTAACGGCCTTACTGTTGGGAGTACCCGATAGTTTTTGGCACAGCCTACTGATCTGGGTTAAAGATATTGCCTAAATGTTTGAATCTTCCTAAAAAAAAAATGGCCAGAAAATAATTTCTGGCCATCCCTCAGAGACTCTCCTGCCTAAAAATTATTTGGGCATGATAACGCTGTCAATGACGTGGATCACCCCATTGTCCGCCACTATATCCGTACTGGTAACTTTCGCACTGTCTACTTTAACTCCTCCTGCGGTAGTAACCGTCAGCTCTGAACCTTGAACCGTTTTAACCTTGCCAGCCTTTACATCAGCTGCCATCACCTTTCCGGGTACTACATGATAGGTTAGTACTGCAGTCAATTTTGCCTTATCTTTTAACAAGGCATCTAGATCTGCCTTGGGAATTTTCGCAAACGCGGCATCCGTAGGAGCAAAAACCGTAAAAGGCCCCTTGCCTTTCAGAGTCTCCACTAAACCTGCAGCCCCCAAGGCACTAGCAAGGGTTTTGAAGTTACCCGCTGCAATAGCAGTATCAACAATATCTTTGGCCTGGGCAGAAAACGCCATACCCAGAGCCAGCACAGAAGCGAGGAAGGTTTTTTTCATTGAAATCTCCAAAAAGGTTAACTGGATACATTGGCCAAAAATTGGCTAAATGAATTATATACCTTTTGGTAAAGAAAATTACCATCTTGTATTTAGTATTACTTATCGGTAATTTTCTGCTCGCTTTTATTTGAAAAATCTTCAAATATCTCCATATGTTTTTCTTTTCCCTATTCTCTCTCGCTTATTGAAAGAGAGTAAGGTTTACGGGCCTTCCGAATCATCACCTCAATCTCAAACGCAGGAGTTTGAGGGCCCAGAATCTGCCGTAAAGCCTCTTCCAGCACCTCATCTCGCCCTTCCCGCAAGCCAGCAATCGTAGGCCGCACTTCAATATCCGGCACAATGCCCAAACCTTGGGTAGGACGCTTGTCCGGATAAAACACACCAATCCCGCTAAACCCTGTCCATAAACCGCCGGGCAGCGCCAAGCTGGATACATCACCATCAGCTCCAGCGGTTTTACTACCGATGATGAGCGCCTGGGGTGCTGCCCGCAACGCCATGCTGGTGTATTCGGCTTGGCTGATGGAGGTCTCATCCACCAACACTATCACCTTACCCGAATAAGTGGCTTGGGCAGGGCTTAAGGTTTGCGGCGGCTGCCAATAAAAAGCACCGGGGTTATTCAAATCGGCTTTAGTAAACCGGGCAAAAGGTGTAAGCCGGTCTACGAATAAAGATCCGAGCGCAAACACTACAAATTCTGCAGGATAGTTGCGAATATCAATAACCAGGCCATCGGTCCCCCGAGCCGCTTCAATATAGCCGTTTACTTGCGTCACCTTGACTGAAGATAAATTCAGATAAGCCACTTTATCGGACAGCAAACGGAAAGTTTCCCCAGGTAAATCGTGTGCAAGACGGGGGATTTTGCTGGTTTTGGGCGGAGCTACACGCTGGGTATGCAAGGTTAATGCCTGCTGCTTGCGTAGCACTTGCAGCTTAAGATTTCCACAAGCACCCTTGGTTAATACCCGCCCCATCTCACTTAAGCGCGCCGCTTCATTAGAAGCCGAGTAATAAGGACGCCAGCGCTCTATCAGTTGATCCACCGGTATGTCATCCAGGGCAGTAATAACGTCTCCCTGTTCAAGCTGTGTCTCTGACTGCGCTAAGGCATCAAAAAAACCTGCGACAACCGCACTCGTGTCTACAAACCGGATGTGCACTGGAACTCGGCAGTTGCCCGCTGGAGGCCGTACATTTGCTGTGTTCCATAGCGTTGCATGACCATCCTGAATGGTGGCAATAAACGCCATGAGTGCTAACTGGTAGTGTTCACTATTTTTTGCTAATGCAATTTGTGGAAGAAATCTGGCCAATACCCTGTGCCAGTCTTGTTCTATCCCATCGCGGTAGGGGAACCAATACTCCACAGCATTCCAAAGCCGAAACAGTGCCAACATCTGAAAACCGGCATCCGGCAGCCGGAGCGAAGCATAGGTTAATTCATGCTCGAAGGAAGGATTACGAACCTTTGGAATGAGCGAGACATAAAACTGCTCACCATCAACAGAGCGATTGTGATAAATGCTGCGCAAGCGGCTACTCAAAGCAGAGCCCAGTTGAAGCTCGTCGTTAATCCAGTGCAAGGCCGGTCGCAGATGAAGATTTTCTTCATGAAGCGTTGCGCATACAGTGCAGGCGGGAACAGCCCCCAACCCAGCCACCCACTGCTCTAGGGCTGCTGTGGCCGTTGCGCGGTCTTGCGCAGCGAGCACCGCAGGTAAGACACGAAACAAGGCATAGTCCCAATGATACTGACCTTGTGTTACGAAAGGATGATGGTATTTAAGAAAGCCCCAAACCTTAGCCAAAATCACCAGATTTTCAATCTGTACGGAATTCAATTCATTTAAGGAAATATGGGATCCCTGATCAAACTCACGATCCAGCTCAAACCTCGTCTTAGGTCGCTGACTAAGTGGCGCTTGCCAAATAGGTTTATTGTCTACAAGCAACTCAAGATCATCGACCCACACCTTCCCTGTCCCCCATAAACGCACCCCCACGACCAGTTCTTGGGTCTTGGGGTTTAGGGGAAGCGTAAGAGAGTGCTCTGTCCAGCCATTACTCCCCTTCAACTGACGTTGCGCTGTACTGTTAAAGCTAACGGGGCCAAATATACTGTCTTCCTCCACCCATAAAGCCGCATAGCCGCTCACCTCTTCTGTACGCAAAAATCCTCTAAAGGTGATGGACTTGCCTGCAAAATTTATCGGTAGGGACAGGCTCATCTCTGTAAATGCGCTGCTTTGTTCAGCTTGATGTTCTAAGCGGGCAGATCCTCGGCCGCTGCGGACAATAGACTGATCCACAAAAACACTACCCGGGGGATCTACCTTCCAAGCACGAGCAATGGCCTGAGAGTGTTCTGTTTCAAAAGACAGTAATTTGCTCAGCTCAGCTGAAACTACCCTTTCTTTAGCTGCGGCGGGTTGGAAAATGAAACCATGCAAGCCCATTAAAGCGGCATAACAAATAAGTGCACTTTTTACCCTAATGTTTATCAGCATTTCCAGCCATTTTTAGTTCAAGAAGCTTGATAATATTAGGGCTTGGCAGATTTAACAATAAAGCCTAAACCACTGGATCATTCAACAGGCTTTAAGCGCATAGCCAGCCGCTCTTGCAGAGTGTTAAGAGACAAGTCAGGCTCCAGCGCCTTGCGAAATTGTCTGCCATCCGAGCACCCCATATATCCTGCAGTAACAGCCAACACCGTGCCATTGGGCAATTTTAAAGATTCGTTAGCCGTGGTTTTTCCTGCTGACGGCTCGTCGCCGACGAATAGCGCATCTCGCCCACATTTAAAACTGATCGCGACCGCTTCACCAGCACTACCGGTTTTACGGCTGATTAGCACATACACCGGAATATCCCGAGAAGGATGGGGCCGCGCAATAGAGGACGGGACCTGTGCCATAAGCTTGCCTGCCTGCTCCACATGATGGTCTGACACCGTAACGGGAAAAGCCTGGTTTTTTCCAAACCAGACAGTAGCCAGTGCAACGCGATCCAATAAGGGAGCAAGAGCCAGCTGCATCCATGCCGCCGAACCACCTGAGTTCTCTCTTAAGTCAATCAGCCAGGCACAAGGCTGCCCCGCCTGTTCAATGGCAGACCAGGCAGCAGCCACATAGCGGTGGGCCTGTTGTACGGTCTTTTCATCATCGGCAATAAAATTAGCCGTAGGTACCGTCAACCGTGCAACACAAGCCTGCTGCTCTAAGCGGGGAAGCGCAGTATTAAATGCATAGCCAGCGGTAACACTGGTTAAAGCTGCAGGCAATGCCACAGAATGCTGATCCATTTGCCTCAAACGCTGGGCCAAATAAGTTATTGCAGGCATGATTTCATTCATACGGCTAGCACTCACAGACAAGCGACGGGCATCTTCTGCCCAAGCAGCTAAATCTAGGGTTTTATCCTCTGCAAAAAGCCAAACAGAACGAATAAAGTTCAGTACACGCTCTATTTCCGCATCTATCTGTAGCCGTGCCGCCCCGCGCCGATCAGTTGGCGGGGTAAAGCCAACCTCAATCTTCCCCTCCAGCGTACCCTTTCCTAGCAGTTCAAGGCGAAACAGTAAACGCTCAGCCTCTGCTAATAAAGGAAATTCAATATAAGTAGTGGGACAATCCAACTCCACACTACCCGATGAAAAACCATAGACCCTAGCACTCCCTTTTTGAAAGGCTAGAAGACTGAGAAAACTTCGGGGAGACTCCACAGGAGAGGCAGGACAGGAGGGCAAAGTAAGCCTTGCATAGGCATGTTTACCTTGTTCGGAAGCCACATTGCTATTCATAAACCGCAGTTCACCTGCTCCTGCTGTGGTGCTTGCCTCATAAGAAAAACTCGTGCGAGAGCCCACAATAGTTGCCGAGTCTGCGACTAGAGTGACCTCAGGCTCGGTGTTTTCTACCGCCGCCCAGGCAAGGCTCTTTAACATTAAAAGCAAAGCAATAAAAACCCGAACAAAAAACTTCTGTGGCAGGAGAAAATCATCAGATAAGCGCATCATTTATAAATCTCGGACTCTATCAGTTAATGATGCTAGCTAATCAGTGCCCATCGCCTCAAGCTGGGATAGTTCAGCACCTCCTCTGCATCAGCTCACTCTCTATTCTTGAGAAAATCGTTCACGAACAGGAAAAGCTTAACGGGCTTGGCATTAGGAGAGTAGCCAGCGTGTTTATACATGGGTTTGCAGATAAATTGACCGTGGGAACCAAGCACCGGAGAGAGAATTTTCCACGCCTCGCGCCGGAAAAGTTATTTCGACAGGTATTTCATCATAATTAAAGGCTGGACTCAGAGCATCGGCTGAATCCTGCCAACAATAACAACTTGTGTTTTGCAAACATTTATCTTACTCTGTGTGTAAAGCTGAGCTACCCAAAGAGAGAGTGTGTGTTTAGTCCAAAAAAGTAAAAACAATCTCTGCGCTTTAAAAATTTCCTTTTAACTGTTAAGGCCATTAAACATAATAATGATGAAAACCATCGTTCAAAGCCTGCTGCTTGTCATGACTTTCATGATGAGAGCCTACGCGACTGATTTACCGTGCACCCCCACTACCAAAATAGATATAACAACCATAAAGCCCAGAGTAGTTATAGTGGGTGAAGTGCATGGGACAAAGGAAATCCCTGAGTTTGTCGGGGAATTGGCCTGCTCCTTTCTCCAAAGCGGAAAAAAACTAATCTTGGGCCTAGAAATCCCCAGTGATACTCAAGAAGCTATTAATACTTATATGAACTCCCCCGGCACTCCTCTGGATAAAAAGAAATTAATCGAGAGTGAGTTTGGCGCAGGAAATGATGGCCGACGCAGTCAAGCAATGCTTGCTCTTGTAGAAAATATGCGAAAACTCCGGGCCGCAGGCGGGCAAGTAGCTGTGATGGGTTTTGATATCAGTATGAAAAATCATTTACCGCCAAAACTTTACCCCGAAGAAGAGCCAGACTATGCACTTTTGAAAATGGAACGCGATAAAACCATGGCCCGCATTATTGAAAGTAAAAGCAGAATATATCCAGAACATATTATTCTTGCATTAACAGGAGCAGTCCATGCTTATAAAAAGAAAGGTGCTCCTTGGGATGCGAATTATGAAGCCATGGCCTATGTGCTTTCTCAAAAAGTCCCTACCTATATTATCGGCATGAGTGCTTCAGGAGGAAATGCCTGGTTTTGCCCTACTTTAGATGCTAATGGAAAAGCACAATGCGGAAGTTATCCCACCGGTGTACGGCTTGATCTTGAATACCGGCTTAAAAATGGCGCTTTTGATTTGATTGACAGTTGGGTTAAGCTCGGAGAAACCACAAGCTCCCCACCTTTGAGAAATCAATGAGTTTAAGTTTAGGGGGAACACATTCCTTATTTTTGGAAGAAACGGCAATTTTTATAGCAACACTTAATTTAAAATAATTAAAATTATATATCTATTTTTAAATATTATGCAATTAAAACAGCAAAACTTAGTGTGTTACATTTATTTAAAATTATTTTTACAAAAATCTATTTTCCTAATTTTTATTCTTTTATATTTTATTAATCCGATTTATGCTCAAGCAGAATTACCTCAAATTAAAAAGCTTGCTGAAGAGGGTTTTCAGAAAGGAGTTTCCACACTTTACAGTGAGAAAAAAACCTCTGCTTTATTATATGTTGGGATACGACATACTTATGAGAGTAGTGATCCGCAAATTGCTTTAATCGAAAGATTTTTTACCGAATTCCGCCCTACGCTCGTCCTGATTGAAGGGGGTAATTGGCCAGTTGCAGCATCCAAAACTGATGCAATAAAACGCTATGGTGAAATGGGATTCTTGCGCTTTTTAGCTGCCAGTGAAAAGCTGGAGTCTCGCTCGTTTGATACCGACCTTCATATTGAAATCACTGAAGCACTGAAATATCATTCCCCAGAAGATGTTAAATTATATTTTTTATTACGCATGGTGCCCCAGTTTCGCGCTAGAGACGGGTTTGAGGCGGTCAATGATAGAATGGCTGAATATTTAAATCTAATTCATACTTCAAACTCTTTCGGTCTAAGCTTACCCCCCAATACAGCCCCAAAAAACCTGCAAGAACTTAATGAAATGTTTATTTTACGCTTTGGTCCCTCAGTCGATTGGCGGACTGTAGACGCTAATCTGTCTATTTCCGATAAAAAATTTAAATTATTATTGGATATTGATAAAACTGTTAACGACTTTAGGAATAATGCAATTGAAAAAGAAATTTTTGACGCCATGGATAAAAATTTCCGAGTAATGATACTAAGTGGCTATACCCATTTGGGTACTTTAGCAAAGCGCATTATGAAAAATCTAGCTAGCAAAGATTAGATTTTTAAATAAAATTTAACTCCAAGGTAGAAGTATGATTTTTCCTTTTAAAAAAACCCAAACACTTATTCTAAAATTATTTCTAACCATATTTTTTTCTGCCATCACTATTTTAACCACTTATTTTGAGTTAAAGGGGGATTTCTCTTTATCGGATATTCTATCGATGCTAGGAGTTTTAAGTTTTACTGTTGGTTTAGCTTTCAATCCTGAGATCCTATTTCATCCGATAGTTTTAAAAGATAAGAAGAATTTATCTGCTTTGTTTTTCTTGAAAGAAAAAGATGAAGGATTTACCTTTCTTAAACCTGTCTCCCTAGGTTTAGCAGCTTTTTTCTTATTTTCTTTTTTAAGTATGCTGACAAGACTTTTACAGAGCTCTCTTCCATTCTGATTTCTCTAACTGAAGTACCCTCTAGAAAGAACCGATGCTTTTTACGCATTTTCTTCTCTCACTACCTGTTATTTTTAACAGGTAGTGATCAATAAGATGCTTGACGTTGGGGGGGGGGGGATAAGCTACCCTTACCCTGCCATCACTCGGATGGTAACTATTTTGGGAGTAAGGTAATGCGTGAATTAAGTATAGATGAAGTTCAAGAGGTGAATGGTGGGATCAGTACTGCAGGTCACGTAATAGTTGAATCAGCCCTTGTGATCGGTACTGCTAGTTTGTGTATCCCAGTGGGTACCCCGCTTCTTGTGGGGATAGGTGGTGTTGGTCTTGCATTCGCTGCTGGATATGGTATTGGCTCGGGAATGATGTGGGCCTATAGTAAATACAATAAATTTTAAATGGAAACTAATAAAAATAAATTGCTCTCAGCTAAACCCCCTAGAAAAATTAGAATAATAGGGGGTTTATTTCTTATTTTTCTCTTGATGGGTAACATAGTTAATTTTTTAATGATTTTTTATGTCCCTGAAACAGAGCGACAAAATTATTCTTTCATCCCTAGTATTTTTCTCTTAATAGGGACACCTCTTGCATTGATTTTTATTGGTCTTCCTTGCTTTTTAGGTTACTACCCAAACTGGATTACCTATATTATTCCAAGAAGAGTTTTAGAAAAATTTGCAAATGATATGAAAGTTTTTTACTTTAATACTCAGAAACCCCAGCAAACTTGGCCGATGAAAAACATAATTTTTATTTTTTTAGTGTTTATAATACTCGCTTTTTCTTTTGGGATTTTCTCTGGTTTTTCAATTCATTAGGAAATTTTTTATTTCTCCGTATTTTCTATTATTCTTAGTACCGACATTACCTTTGATTTTTTTTAGAGAGGCAGCAGAAACTGAAGATTTTTTCAGAAAGTTTGATGCGTGTGTGTGGACCTCTGAAATAGTGGCCTTTTTTGTGTTGCTTCTGATCCGATTAGAAGAGTCGGTCGATAATGCACAAATACTTTTAAGTTGTACTTGGGGGGTGCTCATGGGAATGACTTTTTTTGGAGTCGCTTTGCCCAGAAAAATAAAAATAACTCAAGCAAGTTATTTATCTGTTTTGGTGGTGATACTAATGTTACTAGAGGCAGGTTTATCCAATGCTTTACTCAGTGGCAGTATTATTTACCTCGCGTTAGGGGTAATGCTTAGAAGAGAGGATCAACTTACTGCATTTGAGTTCGCAGGAATTGCCTTTATCAGCCATTTTCTGCTACTACCTGCCGTGTGGCAGCGGGGAGGTGTGGGGTGGATAAGCCTGTGGGCAGTTCTAGTCTTAAGCTCTTTGTTTGCGGTGTGGCTGACCAGGCGCGAGCAATAAAAGAACTCATCCTATTCAAAACAAAAAGCCTGCTACTTTTATTTTTAATTTCCCCCATGCCCTCCCTCTTCCGCCCAGAAGCCATAGAGCATCAGCGCAACCGTTTATTTGGTGAGGCTCTTATTGTCTGGCCCGTTCCCCTGAAATGGATCGTGTTCGCAGCAGTACTGGCAGCAGCCCTGTTTGTGGCATTTGCCATCTGGGGTGACTATACCCGCAAGGTACATGTCACGGGGTTTTTGGCCCCTACTGAGGGGTTTGTAAAAGTTCACACCCGCGAGGTGGGTACAGTGACCGAACGCCGCGTGCAAGAAGGTCAGGCAGTCAAGAAGGGCGATGTCCTGTTTGTGTTGTCTCTGGATCGCGGCGGGCTATCGGGCCTGGGGGCGGGGCAAGTGGCCGCTAGCGAAACCCGTCGGCGGCGCGAAGCACTGTTACAAGAAAAATCCCGGCTGTTGTCTATTGGCCGTTCGCAAACAGATCAACTACAAAAACGCATGCTGGCCTTATCAAATGAATACAGCAAAATAGAGGGTGAAATCGCGCTACAACGCAAGCGGGTAGAGAGTTTCCGCAGTACCGTACAGCGTTACCAGCAGTTACTGGCAGAAAATTTTATTTCCCCTACACAGCACCAGCAGCAGACTGCTTTGCTGCTGGAACAGGAGGTTTTATTAGGCAGCCTGGAACGTAACAAGTTTTCTATAGCACGGGAGATCGATGCTGCCAAACAGCAATTGCCGGAAATTAGCTTGCGTTCACAAAACGATTTATCGGCCATTGAGCGGCAGTTAAGTAGCCTGGAACAAGATCTGGCTGAAATAGATGCCCGGCGAGAGATCATTGTAGTGGCGCCCATTGATGGCACTGCTACGGCCATCCAGGCGCAGGTGGGCCAGATCGCTAACCCGGCCACTCCTTTATTAAGCGTTTTGCCCGCCGCTTCTGCATTACAGGCACGGCTGTTGGCTCCAGCAGCCGCAGTGGGGTTTATTGAACCTGGCAAAGCCGTCAATCTACGCTATGCAGCTTATCCTTACCAGCGCTTTGGTCACCAACGGGGCTGGGTGCAGCATGTGTCTAAAACCATTGTCACGCCCGCAGAATTGCTCAGCCCCATCCCAGCGCCCGAACCTTTTTATTTGGTAACAGTGCTACTTGAGCGGCAAGATCTGCTGGCTTATGGAAAACCCTTTGCTCTGCAAGCCGGCATGACATTGGAGGCAGATGTTCTTCTGGATAAGCGGCCCCTTTACCATTGGGTGCTTGAACCTTTGTTTAGCATTAAAGGGCGCGTGTAGCCTGAGTTTTCTCTTTTTGAAACAAACTTTCCCTTTTTTATGACAGCTCTGCACTTTTGGAGACGCGCGCGCGTTCCGCTGCTTCTGCAGACGGAAGCCACCGAATGCGGTCTGGCCTGCCTGGCGATGGTGGCTGGCTATCACGGGTATGAAACCGACTTGGCCAGCTTACGGCGGCGCTTTTCCATTTCCCTGAAGGGCAGCAATCTGCAGCAGCTCATTGAAATTGGGCAGCAACTGAATTTGGGTAGCCGACCCTTACGGGCTGAAATAGAAGATTTACCGCAAATCAAACTACCTGCGGTACTGCACTGGGATATGAATCATTTTGTTGTACTGACTCGCATCCGCGGCAACCGCTATACCTTGCACGATCCAGGGCGGGGTCAGGTGGTGCTGAACCGCCAAGAACTAGCCAAACACTTTACCGGCGTGGTACTGGAATTAACGCCTACCCAGGAGTTTGAGCCCAAGGTAGAAAAGCAACAGGTGAGTCTGTGGAGCTTTTGGCGCAATGCCCAGGGCCTAAGAGGAGCCATGACCCAGATAGTGCTGCTAGCCCTTGCGCTGGAGATTTTTGCGATTGTGGCTCCGCTTTTTCAGCAGCTGGTGATTGATAATGCGGTGGTCGCAGCAGACCGGGATTTGCTGCTGGTGCTGGCATTGGGGTTTGGCTTGCTGCTGCTGGTACAAACAGCGGTTAATGCTGCACGCGCCTGGGCCATTTTATTTTTGGGTACGACCTTGAATGTACAGTTGGTGCGCAATTTATTCCGGCATTTATTGCATTTGCCCATGGAGTATTTTGAAAAACGCCATCTTGGTGATATTTATTCGCGCTTTGGATCCCTAGAAGTCATTCAACGTACTTTGACCACTAGTTTTTTGGCAGCGTTAATTGATGGTGTTTTGGTCATTGCGACCTTGGTGCTGATGTTTGTCTATAGTCCCCTACTTTCGCTGATTACCTTGATTGCGGTGGTTTTATATGCCCTGTTGCGTGCGGTAATTTACCATCCTCTGCGCTCTGCCTCAGAAGAAGCTTTGGTGCGCGGTGCCAAACAACAATCGAATTTTCTAGAGACGGTGCGTGGGGTTCAAAGCATCAAGTTGTTTGCTCGGGAAAGCCAGCGTCAAACCCTGTATGAAAACTTGTTGATTGATCGTGCGAATGCAGACATTAAAACCCAACGCATCAACATAGGATTTAACTCAGCCAATTTACTGATTTTTGGTATTGAAAATATTATCGTTATTTACTTTGGTGCGCGGCTCGTGCTGGACGGTGGATTTTCAATCGGCATGCTCTTTGCTTTTATCAGCTACAAGCTTCAATTTACGCAACGTGCAGCAGATTTAATTGATAAATGGATTGAGCTACGTATGTTGAATCTGCATGCTGAGCGTATTGCAGACATTGCTCTTACTCCCCGGGAGCAGCTAGCCATGGCGGTGCCAAGCTATCCCACAGCTACACCGGACAATGCCAGTATCGAAATACGAAATCTGAACTTCCGTTATAGTGCCCAGGATAAGCCCGTGATTGAGCAGTTGAACCTGCGGGTGAACCCTGGCGAGATTATTGCCATCGTAGGGCCTTCGGGTTGCGGTAAAACCACGCTGATGAAAATCATGCTGGGCCTGCTCAAGCCTGAACAGGGAGAAGTGCTAATCGGCGGGCAAGAGATTCATCGCATGCATCCGCAGCAATACCGCCCATTGCTAGGGACGGTAATGCAGGATGACACCTTGTTTGCAGGTTCCTTGATGGATAACATCACATTTTTTGATCCGCTTGCAGATGTAGAGCGTGCAATACAGGCAGCGCAACTTTCTGCCATCCATCAAGACATTCTGCGCATGCCTATGCAGTACAACACCTTAATTGGCGATATGGGAAGCACTTTGTCTGGCGGGCAGCGCCAACGCGTGATTCTTGCCAGAGCGCTTTACAAACAACCCAGCATATTATTGCTGGATGAAGCCACGAGCCATGTCGATGTAAGCCAGGAAAAAAAGATTAACGAGGTACTGAAGCAACTAGCCATGACGATTGTAATGATTGCACATCGACCAGAGACTATTGCTGCGGCACACCGGGTGATTGATTTGTCGGACAATACTCTTCAATCTGCTGCAATGTAGGCCCTAATAAATTAAGCCCACTTTATCCCTTCTTTTAAGCTGCCGTGGGCGCTCTGAACGCAGCGGCCGGCTATACCGCTAAAATCATTCTTTCTTTTATCTGTTAAGCCCAAGGAACGCTTCTCATCAACAGGGACGGCAAACCGCATGATCACTTTTCAAGAACTTATTCTTCGTCTGCAAACCTATTGGAATGAGCAAGGCTGTGCACTGATGCAGCCTATTGACCTGGAGGTGGGTGCGGGCACTAGCCATGTGCATACCTTTTTGCGGGCCATTGGGCCAGAACCCTGGCGGGCGGCTTATGTGCAGCCCAGCCGTCGCCCCAAGGATGGGCGCTATGGGGAAAATCCCAATCGCTTACAGCATTATTACCAGTATCAAGTGGTACTGAAACCCGCACCTGAAAACATTCTGGATCTGTATTTGGGCTCTTTGCAGGCCATCGGCATTGACATGCTTAAGCATGATGTGCGCTTTGTGGAAGATGATTGGGAGAACCCAACCTTGGGTTGTTGGGGACTGGGCTGGGAAGTATGGCTGGATGGAATGGAGGTGACGCAGTTCACTTATTTTCAGCAAGTAGGCGGGCTGGAATGCAAACCTATTACCGGTGAAATCACTTACGGGCTAGAGCGGCTGTGCATGTATTTGCAAGGGGTGGATAATGTGTATGAACTGATCTGGACACACTGGCAAGAGCGCGGTATCACCCGCACGCTCAGGTATGGGGATGTTTATTTGCAAAATGAAGTGGAGCAGTCTGCTTTTAATTTTGAGCACAGCAATGTGGAGTTTTTGCTGCAGCAATTTGGTGCGTATGAGGCCCAAGCCAAACGCTTAATGGACGCGCAGCTGGCGCTCCCGGCCTATGAGTCTGTTCTCAAATGTGGGCATACTTTTAATTTGCTGGATGCCCGCGGGGCCATTAGCGTGACCGAACGCGCAGCTTATATTGGGCGGATCCGTACCTTGGCGCGTGAGGTAGCCAAAAGCTATTACGACAGCCGGGAACGTCTGGGTTTTCCCATGTGCAGCCATGCCGGTGCCAACAAAGCAAAGGCAGCATAACTAAAAAGCTATACCGTTTATTTTATGCGGCTCCCCAGCCATTTTCGCCTGAAAAGCGTTAATAAATAATGGGTTTATCAAAAAAATATGAATGCATTGCTAATTGAACTGCTTACCGAGGAACTTCCTCCCAAATCTCTAAAAAAACTGGGTGAAGCTTTTGCGCAGGGCATTGCCCAGGGCCTACAGGCGCACAAACTCACCAGTGCCAGCAGCGTTGTCAGCAGCTATGCCACTGCACGCCGTCTGGCAGTGCATATTAGTCAGGTAGCCTCTACTTCACCCGATGAGCAGCGACGTGACAAGCTATTGCCTGTTGCAATAGCGTTTGATGCGGCTGGCAAGCCTACCGCACCTTTGCTTAAAAAATTGGCCGCCCTGGGCCTGACGCAAACTGTCCTGCCCAGCCTGGAACGTGCACCGGATGGAAAGACTGAGACGCTGTTTTATCAGCATACGGCAGCCGGTAAACCCTTAGCACAGATCCTGCAAGAAGTTTTAACGGAAACCTTGAGTAAGTTACCCGTTGCCAAAGTCATGTTTTATGAGCGGGATGACGGCACTCCCGTGCATTTTGTGCGGCCTGCCCATAGCCTGATTGTTCTGCACGGCGATAGGGTCTTACCCGTCAGTGCCCTGGGTCTGCAGGCGGGCGATACTAGCAAAGGGCATCGTTTTCACTGTCAAGGTAGTTTGACGATTACGCATGCAGATAAATACGCCGATATTCTGCGCGAGGCGGGGCAAGTGATCGCTAGTTATTCCGAGCGCCGGGAAAATATTGTCAAGCAGCTCAATGCACTAGCCAAAGGCGATGAAATTATTGCCCCCGATGCCTTGCTGGACGAAGTAACCGCACTCGTGGAATGGCCGGCGGTGTATGAATGCCATTTTGAGGAAGCCTTTTTACAGGTGCCGCAAGAATGTCTTATTCTGACCATGCAAACTAATCAGAAATATTTTGCTATACGGCGCAATGGAAAACTCAGTAACCGCTTTTTAATGGTGTCTAATATCGAAACCCATGATCCCAGCTTTATTGTGGGAGGCAATGAACGGGTGGTAAGGCCCCGGTTGGCGGATGCAAAATTCTTTTTTGACCAGGACCGTAAACAATCCCTAGAAGCGCGGCTACCCAAACTGGCTCATGTGGTGTATCACGGCAAGCTAGGGTCGCAGGCTCAACGCAAAGACAGGGTAGTGCTTATTGCCCAAGCCTTGGCAGCGGATTTTGCGGCTGATGAAGGCAAGGCAAGCCGTGCTGCCAATCTGGCCAAAGCAGATTTACTGACCGATATGGTAGGGGAGTTCCCAGAGCTGCAAGGCATTATGGGTACTTATTATGCCCTGCATGACCAAGAAGATGCGGAAGTTGCCCAGGCTATTACCGAGCAATATCAGCCCCGTTTTGCGGGGGATGCACTCCCAACTACTAAAACCGGTACCGTACTGGCCGTAGCGGACAAGCTTGAAACCTTGTTTGGTTTATTTTCGATTGGACAAATGCCAACGGGGGACAAAGATCCCTTCGCGCTGCGCAGACACGCGCTTGGAATTTTGCGTATTTTGATTGAAAAAAATCTTAACAAGATTGATGTAAACACCCTGCTTGCCGCTTCAGAAAAAGGCTTTGGCAGCTCGAACCAACACGAGCCGGAGCTGATAAGTTTTTTTTCGGATCGCTTAGCCGTCATGTTACGCGAGCAAGGCTATAGCCCCCAGCAAGTAGATGCGGTGCTACCGCTTAATCGCTTTGACAAGATTGCCGAAATTCCTAAGCGCCTGGCTGCTCTGCGAATGTTTTCAGAGCTGCCTGAAGCTGCCGCGCTGGCCGCTGCCAACAAACGTATCAGCAATATTCTTAAAAAGAGTGAGGGTGTACCGCCACCGATTAACCCCGCACTGTTTCAGGAAGAAGCCGAAAAAAGCCTATTTGGAGCGCTTCAGAATGTCCAACCTCTTGCTGAGAAGCTGTTTCACAATCATGAATATGCAGCTTCCTTGCGAGAGCTAGCGGCTTTGCGTGAGCCGGTTGATGCATTTTTTGATAAGGTTATGGTCAATGCAGAAGATCTCGCCTTACGTGCCAATCGCCTGGCTCTGCTGGCGGCGCTGCATGTAGAAATGAACCGTGTGGCCGACCTTGGCAAACTGGCCAGCTAATATGCTTAAGGAACCTCTACTACTGGAATTACCCACTGTTTTGACCGGAAAGAAGGTTGAACTACGTGCTTACAGCAAGGCGGATGCTCACGCAATCTGGCAGGTAGTGGATGCCAGCCGCAAGCATCTTGCCCCCTGGATGCATTGGATAGAGACCTGGACAGAGCCTGTTGAGGGCGAGCGGTATGTGCGGCGCATGCAGGCAGCGTGGTTAAAGCGAGAAGATTTTGTATTTGGCATTTGGGAGAAGGACAGCCAGACCTTGGCAGGAGCCTGCGGCTTGCATGATCCAGACTGGATAATTCCTAAATTCATGATTGGTTACTGGATAAGTCCCGCATTTGAAGGCAAAGGTTTTATCACAGAAGCCGTGGAATTGTTGACCGCCTTTGCTTTTGAACATCTACACGCTAACCGCCTTTACATCAGTTGTGATGCCGACAATACCCGCAGCGCTGCAGTGCCTCCTAGAGTTGGCTATACCCAAGAGGCTTATTTACGCCATGAACGTAAAAATGTACGGGGCCTGCTTTCAGACACCCTTATCTTTGGCATCACCCGGGGAAATTATTTAGAAAACTTGCAAAAAAAAGGAGCTCTCTCATGAATTTTATCCGCTCCCTCTTGCATTTTTTGTTGATGCTGGTCACGGTCATTCCCTGGGCGCTGATCTGTTTAATCGCCTCTTTCTTTTTAAAAGGCTCTAGGCTGTATTGGTTCACCATGGTCTGGTTGTACGTGGCCATTTGGGGTGCAAAAGTTATTTGCGGCATTCGCTACCAGGTACGTGGCATGGAAAATCTGCCCAAAGCCGACAATAATAGCCCCATCATTTTGCTCTCCAAGCATCAAAGCACCTGGGAGACTTTTGCCTTCCCGACCATCATGCCCCATCCACTGGCCTATGTCTTCAAACGTGAGTTACTTTATATTCCGTTTTTTGGCTGGGCCATGGCGCGCCTAGAAATGATCCATATAGACCGCAGCAAGCGTTCTGAAGCGTTTAGTCTCGTAGCAGCGCGGGGTCGAGAACTGATGGAGAAAGGCAACTGGATTATTATGTTTCCCGAAGGCACACGCATCCCAGTCGGAGAAGCCGGGCCTTACAAAACCGGTGGCACCCGCTTAGCGATTGCAACCGGAGCATCCGTAGTCCCCATTGCCCATAATGCAGGTGAGCTGTGGCCCCGCAAGGCATTTATCAAAAAGCCGGGCCTAGTGACCATTAGTATAGGTAAGCCCATTTCCCCGCAGGGCCACAGCCCAGAATCGCTTATGCTAGAAGTGCAACAATGGATTGAAGCAGAAATGCGCGTTTTATCGCCACACCGATATACTTAAACACATGGCAAAACCGTCCGAACCCTCACAGATTGCCCCTGAAGCTGCCAGCCAGCTTGCACTGGACTTTGGAGAACAGGCTGACAGCAAAAAGATAAGTTCTGTCAAGGGCAGCAACACTAGGCTGATTCAGTTTGGCAATACGATTGTTGAATACTCTTTAAAACGCGGCAAGCGACGCACCATCGGTTTTGTGATTGATGATCGTGGCTTGTCAGTGTCCGCACCTAAATGGGTGCTGATCAAAGAAATTGAGCAGGCCCTGCATGAGAAACAGCGCTGGATTCTCAACAAACTGGCGGAATGGCAAGCCCGGCGAGCCCATATGCTTGTGCATTCCACCCCATGGAAGCACGGGAGCACCCTTCCCTATCTGGGTCGCAGTATTACTTTACATTTAGGTTCGGGTACCCCCGTTACCCGTTTACAGCTAGGCATGTTTGAAGCCGAGACCCTCCTGCTGGCTTTGCCCGAAGACGCAGACGAACAGCGTATTAAAGACTGTGTGCAAAGCTGGCTGCAAAGTGAAGCCAGGCGTATTTATTTAGAACGCATTGCCGTGTTTGAGACGCGGCTAAATGTGAAAGTCACCGCCCTACGTCTTTCCGCTGCCAGCACCCGCTGGGGAAGCGCCACGAGCGACGGAAAAATACGCCTGCATTGGCGGCTGATTCATTTCAGCCCTGATGTAATCGATTATGTTATTGCCCATGAACTGGCCCACTTAAAAGAAATGAACCACTCCCCCCGGTTCTGGCAAGTCGTGGAAAGCGCCTTTCCTGGCTTTGAAAACGCTCGTAAAACCTTGCGCAGTGCTGCCATGCAAACCTTGCCACAGTTTTAAAGCTTGCTGGGAAGATTTTTTAATTTCTATCTTTTTTAGCTCTCTTTACCGTAGTGTTTATGCGGTTTTAAAAGGAAAAATATTTCAAAAGGCTTATAAAAATGAGAGCAAGAATTTTTTAGCTGTTTTTAAATTCCGTGCACCCATATGTTCTATCACTCACTATCAAAGCTGCAGAAAATAAAAAGGTAACTTCTTATTCTAGAATATTTGCTACTTACTATTTCTGTAGCCGTCTTGGAGCTGTAGATGTTTTTTCAATTTCGTTTCTTGGGCAAATTAATCCTGCTTGGCTTTGGGGCTTGTGTATTCAGTGCCTGTACCACAATAGCCGCACCTCAAGCGACTTCTTCCTCCAGCACGCCCATCGGCGCGCCGGCTTCCGCTGCAAGCAGTGCAACAGGGGCCGCACCGACGAGTAACGGCCCTACCCCACCCGGACTTGCACGACCTACCCCCGCTACACCGCCTGCAGCTGCGGGCGCGCCGCGTCCGTTTGCAGAAGTGATCAAAGATGCAAAACAGCAAGCTGGCCTGTTTAACTTATGGACAAAAGATGAAAAAGTCTGGATAGAAATTAAGCCGGAGCAATTTGAACAACTCTATTACCTGCAAACCAATTTGAGCCGTGGCGTCATGGGAGAAGCAGGCACTTCTACTGCTTTGGCCATGCTGCGCGGCAATATCGTGATGTTCAAAAAAGTAGGTAGCAATGTGCAGCTGATTGCGCGCAACTTCAGCCATTATGCCAAGCCAGCGACCCCGATTGCCTTAGCAACCAGCGAAGGAACCAGTGATAGTTTGCTGGCCGCAGCCAGTGTGGCCAGTGCTCCTCACCCAGAGAAAAAATCGGTGCTGGTAGAAGCCAATGCCTTGTTGCTGGGCGATATCCCAATGATCACCTATACCTTGGACACGGTTTACCGAGCGGGTTATAGCATGGATCGGGCTAATTCTTATTTTCGTGAAACCAATGCACGGGAAGATGCCACGACCTTTGATGTCACAGCACATTTTTCACTGCCAAAGCTACCCATCCCCACCCCTAGCCTGACCCCTTCTCCAATACCGCAGCCCCGCCCTATCAGTGGTGTACCCGATGCACGCAGTTTTTTTATTGGCTTGTTTTATACCCTTTCCAAATTGCCGGATGAGCCAATGCGACCGCGGGCAGCTGATGGGCGGATAGGACACTTTAACCAAAAATTTTGGGATTTTAGTGATAAAGAATCTGCGTTTGCCCGTAAGTATGTTATTAACCGCTGGCGGCTTGAGAAAAAGGACCCTAGTGCTGCTTTATCAGAGCCGAAAAAACCCATCACTTATTGGCTGGACAAAAATATTCCTCTGGAATATCGCGACACAGTTAAAGCGGGTGTGCTTGAATGGAATAAGGCGTTTGAAAAAATTGGTTTTAAAAATGCCATCCGGGTGGAACAACAGCCCGATGATGCGAGCTGGAGCACCCATGAAACCAATCGGGCTTCCGTCCGCTGGTTTGTGGATTATTCTGATGGGGCCTTGGCCGTGGGCCCCTCCCGCGTCGATCCGCGCACAGGAGAGATCCTGGATGCAGATATCACCATTGGTAATGGTTGGGTCACTTTGCCCCGCCGGCGGGCACTTGAGCAGTATCCAAAACCTATGCCTGCCCTATCTGACTCACAGCAGGCTTTAGATGGAAGTGCTGCGCTAGCCACAAACGGGTTTCTAGCTATAAGAAAAGCTACTCCTTTACCCAAGAGTCTGCAGGTAGGTCCAGATTCAAGTTATGAGCTCTGTTCTTACGGTCAGTCTGCCCTAGAAGAAGCTAGTTTTGCGCTGGATTTGCTTGAAATGCGAGCTGCAGCTTCGGGTGGCACTTTGGATCCTAAAGAGGCCGAGCGTATTGCACGAGCCACCTTAAAAGATGTAGTGACTCATGAAGTAGGCCACACACTAGGTTTTCGTCACAACTTTCGGGCTTCGATTATCTATACACAAGAACAAATCAATAATGTGGGATTTACACGCAGCCACGGGATTAGTGGCTCCGTCATGGATTACAACGCCTTTAATGTGGCACTGGATAAAGAAGCACAAGGCGAATTTGTGATGAGTACTCTGGGCCCTTACGATTATTGGGCAGTTGAATACGCCTATCGCGAATTGCCTGCCGCGACGGAAAAAGAGGAACTAGAGAAAATTGCTGCGCGTAGCAGTGAATCCTTACTGGCTTATGGTACAGATGAAGAACTAGCCGGTGATTTTGACGGAATGGATCCCCAGATTAACCAGCGCGATGTAGGGGGCGACCCTTTGGAATTTGCCCGCCGTCGGCTCAAGCTTTCCCGCGAATTATTTGACCGTTTGCAAACTCGGCAGTTACCCCCCGGCACAGAATATGATGCCTTAACGCGTAATTTTATTAGTGGCTTAAGCCAGCTTTCTTTTGCGTTTGAGATTGCCGCTAAATATGTAGGAGGAGTGATCTATCTGCGGGATCAGGCCGGTAGCAAACGCCCCCCCTTGACACCGGTTGCCGTGGACAAACAACGCGCGGCTTTGCGATTTCTTAGCGATAATCTTTTTTCTGCCAACGGTTTTGAGCTGAAGCCGGAATTTGTGAGTCGTTTGACTGATAGCACGCTGGATCGCGGCTATACACCACCCGCAGACCGTTCCCTAGATACTACTTTGCTGACCATGCAAACACAAATATTAGATCGGCTACTGTCTGTCCGTGTGGCCGAGCGTATACAGAATGCTCGTAACAAACTGGCCTCACCAAAAACCGCTTTAACGCTGAATGAGGTTTACAGTACGATTACCCGGGCCATCTGGGGTGAAGGGCCTAGCGCCGTAGAGCTTAGCCCTGCACGACGCGCCCTTCAACGTGAACATGCGCGCCGCTTGGCAGCCGCAATTACTCGCCCTGCGATAGGAGGAGCGAATGGGGATGCGCGGGCACTGCATCGGTTAACCGCCAAAACCCTTCTTGCCAAGGCAATACAGGCCAAAAGAAAGCCAACCCTGTCTGCACAGACACGTGCTCATCTGGATGAGATAGCCGATACCCTGGATGCTGCCTTAAAAGCACAAGCTGCGCGAGTAGTAGGGTGAATTTCTTATATCTAACTAAAAATCTTTGCAGAAAATAAGGGGTGTGTGGTTCTAAGTTTTTTAGAAAATTCTGATGTGCTTTATGCCATGCTGGTGCTATATCTTATGCTCGCTATAGCCAGTACAGGCGTTGGTTTATATACTCCGCCCGGTACCCCCTTGCGTCAACAAGTGAATGCCTGGTGGCGCATTTTTCCTATATTAAGTATCAGCCTATTTTTCTACCCGCTTGGACTGGTATTGCTTACCGTCCTTATTAGTTTGTTAGCCCAGCGTGAACTGGCTTTGCATTATATGGGGTCCCGCTGGAAATTACATGTACCTTGTTTACTGCTTGTCATCTTGATAACAGGGTTAACCTTGAAAGACACAGCCAGGCTTAGTGCGGTATTGTTTTGTTTGCTACTGCTGCAAGCCTTGTATTTTATCTTGCGTCAGCACACCAATTCACTGTTATTGCTGCTGTTTTTATTACTGTGCTGGGGCCTGAGTTTTATGCCACGTCTGATAGATCTTTCTTTAGCGACGCAGATCAAGCAATCCTGGCTGTTTTACTTGTTTGCCTTAACAGCCCTGAATGATATTGCACAATTTATTAGTGGAAAAATATTTGGCAGTCACAAAATAGCGGGACGCATCAGCCCCAATAAAACTTGGGAAGGACTAGGAGGAGGGGTGTTAATCAGCTTGTTAAGCTCGGTGGCTCTGGGATACTTCCTGAAGCTGGCTTATCTAAGTGATCTAATCATCCTGGGTTTGCTCCTCTCACTGGCCGGATTCTGGGGAGATTTGTTTTTTTCTTGTGCAAAACGGTATTTGAATATTAAAGATTTTTCTAGGTTAATACCCGGTCACGGTGGAATTTTAGATCGCGTGGATAGTCTAGTGTTTACAGCGCCAGTTTTGTATTTTTGGCTCACTCTCACTTTATAAGTGCTTGAAAATAATTTGATTTGAGGGGCACAAAGAATGTCTAAGCAGGAAAACAAAGGCAAGCACAAGGAATCCAGTTTTGAGAGTCTTGACCAAACACGCATCTTTTTCCGGATCTGGGAGCCTCTAAAACCTTCTTCGATTGATAGCAAAAAAGCCTTGATCTTTTTGCATAGAGGTCACGAACATTCTGGCCGAATTGAGCCTTTAGTCGAACAATTAGCTTACGAGCAATATTGGGCATTTGCCTGGGATGCCCGTGGACATGGGCATTCTCCAGGGGAACGGGGTGATGCTCCTGATTTCTACACACTGGTTCAAGATTTTGAATGTTTTATCCGACATATTGAAAAAACTTACGGGATTACAGCCGAAAACATGCTAATTGTTGCTAATAGTGTGGGGGCTGTGATTGCTGCTACCTGGTTACATGATTATGCACCCAGGGTTCGAGGAGTTGTCATGGCAGCGGCGGCGTTTTCCATTAATCTTTACGTTCCTTTAGCAAAACCGGCTTTGCGCCTAGCCACCTGCTTTAAACCTGAACTATTTGTAAAAAGTTATATACGGCCTTCGATGCTTACGCATTCAGAAAAGCAGGCACAGGCTTATCAGGCAGATTCGCTTATTACCAAAAACATTTCTGCACGAGTATTGCTGGACCTTGCGGATACCGCACAGCGCGTGGTCAACGATGCACAAGCTATTGATACCCCTATCTTAATGCTGGTGGCCGATAAGGATTACGTGGTCAAACAAGCGCCGCAAAAAGCATTTTTTGATGGGCTTTCTTCCTCCCTGAAGCGGTATGTGCTGATTGAAAACTGCCATCATGCTATTTTTTATGAGAGCGAGCTGCAGCTACAGCAAGCTTTTAAAGCCTGCAAAGAATTTATTGATGAATGTTTTACACGGCAATTGCCTGCCATCAGTAGTTACCATGAGGCTGATACTAAAAGTAAAAGTGCCTTGAACTATCAAGCCTTGCAAAAAGGTAGCTTGGGTTCTCCTTTCTGCAATATGTTTTACGGCCTACAAAAATTTATGCTGGGCACTTTAGGGAATCTAAGTCATGGGATGCGCATTGGCTTGAAGCATGGATTTGATTCGGGAGCATCACTGGACTATGTTTACCGCAACCAGGCAGGCGGTGGGTTGTTGATTGGAAAAACCATCGATCGCTCTTATCTGGATGCTATTGGCTGGCGCGGTATTCGGCAAAGAAAAGCACAGCTGCAAAAAGCGCTTTCACAGACGATTAGCTCTTACCAACCCGATCAGGTTCTGCGTATTTTGGATATTGCGGCAGGTAGCGGACGGTATGTGCTGGAGACAGTGAAACGCTTTCAGGACCGGCCTATTGAGATTACCCTGCGGGATTTTGAGGAGCATAATCTTAAGCAAGCGCAGCTTCTAGCCACACAGTTAGGCTTAAATAATCGCATTGAGTATCAATGTCGCGATGCATTTAGCCCGGAGAGTTATCCGGTCAATGAGGGTGCTTTCGATATTGTGATCATTTCTGGTCTCTACGAGTTATTTAGTGACAACAGCTTGGTCCTTAGGTCTTTACAGGGTATTGCTCAGCAAATGAAAGAGGGCGGATATATCATTTATACCGGTCAGCCTTGGCATCCTCAATTAGTTATGATTGCAAAAACGCTAAAAAATCACCAAGGCAAGCCCTGGCAGATGCGCCCACGGCCTCAAGCCGAAATGGATGCGCTGGTAGCCACGATTGGCTGCAAAAAAATTAGCAGCGAGATTGCTATCGCCGGGATTTTCACAGTTTCAGTAGCCCAGTACCACGGGATCACACCGGTTTTAAACGATTAAACAGCGTCCAGATTAATAATAAAAAAATCAAATACAGCGCAGCATTAAGCCACAAAGGTGAAATCTCTAGTGCAACAAGGATGCCCATCACGGCAAATGCAAAAGCCCTATCGCTTTTGCCCATAGGCCCTTCAAAACGCCGCCCTGGACCGCTCATGAATCCGAGCACTCCAGCAAACTCCGCCAACAAAGCAAAAATCACCACTATCATCACCAGAAAAGGCTGTACGCCGATAACAAGAGCAAAGGGTAAGATTAAGGCCGCATCTGAAACTTGATCTCCTATCTCATTTAAAACTGCCCCAACACTGGTCTTTTGACCGGTGTAATCTGCCAGCATTCCATCCAATGCATTTAAAGCCATGCGTAAGAACATGATTAAAGGTAAACCTAGCCATAGCTGCCATTGGGTGGAAAAAAGAGCCAGGGCTGTGCCATAACTAATCGACAGTAGTATGGCCAGCAGGGTTAACTGGTTAGGGGTGACCCTCCGACGTGCCAGAAATATCAGCAAGGGCCGTAAAAACTGCTGAAATTTTGGTTTGAGTTGATAAATTGAAAAGCTCATTTTTCTGTTTGCGCCAGATAGGCATTTGCTACCAAGATACTGCGTCCATAGCCCATCGCGCAATGCAGATAAACGGTTCGACCCGCAGCGATTTCGTTCACAATAATAGTCACGATTTGATCAATGGTATCAGGGGGGGGTTCAAATAAATCCAACAAAGGGAAATAAAAATAGGGATTTGAGCGCAAAGCCGCTGTCTCTGTCAGTTCATTAGCCAAATCGATAATAGTGCAAGTAGAAGGTAATTGCTTAGCCTCAACAGAGCTTAAGCGGCGACCTATCCATAGCTTTTCCTTAAGCTTATGAATGCTTGGCCGGGCTCTCTCTTTGCACCTCACCGCATACCACGTCAGCCAATAGCCTAATAGATAAGGCGCATACAAAACCCAGATCCACCAGGGGTATTGCCCCTTATTTTTATGCAAAAAATCAGGATTTCGACGGTAATACGCATAGCTCACCAAAAGCAGACTAAAGGTGAAGTACCCTCCTACAACGCTCTTCCAGGCCAATACTCCCACCAAAAAAATAACAGCGGCTGTGACCAAATAATAAAAAGCTACGTTGGGCTCTTTACGACCAGCCTTAATTAAGGCAATGCACAAAAGACCTAAACAAAACCCTGCAAGAAGATCCATTAAATGATGTTGGTAAATAAAAATAGTTGCTCCTGCAGTCAGGAGTAACCATATAGCCAGGATTATTTTTGCAAAACAGGAGCGTAGCAACCCATGCAGGGATTGCCAAAAAATCAAGCAAAAGGCGACATGTAAAGAGGGCAACTGGTTATAGGGTTTATCAACCAGAGATAAAAAACTAAAAAGCGCGGCATATAAAGGCGATTCAATCGCTGGTTTTGGCCAGCTAAACCGGAGCGGATATAAAATAAAGACCAGGCCTGCCACCACGGTGGCTAGCAGTAAACGATGACTGAGGACACGGAGTTGATCTGTGTTGCGCACCCAAAAAAACCCCATACAAAAAAACACAGCTGAGCTTAAATAAGGAATAATCATCCATGGCACAAAAGGAAGACTCTCTTCAAAAGAGAATGCTATGTTACGTACCACCCCTTGCTGATGCGCCAATGCATTACCCAGCAAATAGCATACATTGAAGCACAATAAGTTCAGGAACAAATGACGCAGACGCTGCTGGAGCGTTGCAGGATTGATGGACTTCACTCCTGGTATTGATATAAGTTTTGGAAACAAACGCTGATCTGTCTGACTATTCATGTTCACTAATGACTCAAATAGAAAAATATCAACGTTGTATGGTAATGGCCGGCGGAGGTTTCCGCTTCGGTATTTACCTGGGCATGTATGCCGCTGCCTGTGAAGCAGGAAGAAAACCTGATCTGCTTTTGGCCAGTTGTGGAGGCGCCATGGCTGCTGCCATTATTCATGGCTTGCCAGAGGATGCTCAACGCAAAGCCTGGCTTATGTCTAAACAAATGTACGAATTTTGTTGTCAGATCAAGCCTTCCTATCGTTCTGCAATTGTGCCAGTGTTTGCTCAAGCCCTTAAACGTAAAATTTCTAAACAAGCTGCACCGCTCATTCCTGACTTATTTAATGATTATTTGTTTGAGATTCCTTTACCTTTACCATTACCGCCCCCTCCTAGCGAAACTGTGCAACCTGCGCTTGCATTAATCTGCTCAAAATTATTGTTTTCCGAAAAGGAAGTTTTACAAGCACGTGGAAAACGGAAACTGTTTGCCGAAACGGTTCGCTGTGAAGCAAGGGGAGCGGCTCTACTGCAAGAAATGCCCTCCCCTTTTGTTCATCCACGTTGGGGAGAACATGCCCTTAGCGCCGATCTTTTAACCGATGTGCAAATGCCACTTCATGAGGCGGTTCGTATTTCATTAGCTGATTTTTTCTATTTTCAATGTCATCATTATGGTGCAGACTACTATAGCGGCGGCGTGCTTGATCTTTTTCCAATCGAGGTAGCAAAACAATTAGCCCATGAAATAATCATTGAGTTCAAGCAATCTTTTGACCAAAAGTTTGCTACTGCTGCATGGCGTAGCGTTTTAGGTTTGGATGCAAACCAGCGTTTACGCTATGTGCACGGACAATTTGCTGATGTTTGGGTAGATACATCGGATATTGAAGAAGCACTGAAAAATCAGCAGGTGCAGAAGAAAATTGATTGGCGCAATAATTGCATCAGTCTACGCCCCCCTGATAGTTATGAGGCGCATGTGTGCCATATGAATCAACAGTGGGAATATGGATACCAGCGTGCAATGCAAGCCTTTGAAAGACCGCCTAATCATAAATCGCAAATGCGTAACATCAATCGCTATAACAGACCAGAAGCATGAAAGTACTGATTGTCGGGGCCACAAGTGGACTAGGTTTAGCCTTGGCGCAATATTATTTGCAAAAAGGTAATCAGGTTGCGGTTTGCGGCCGGGATCTAAAGCGAGTCCCGCAAGGACTGCAAGAAAAATATCCACAGTTAAAGATGTATCAGCTCGATATCGCAGATAAACAGGCCCTGGTAGACATGCTAGAAGATTTTGCTAGCCCGGTTTTGGATTTAGTCATCGTGGCTGCAGGATTTTATTTCAACACGCGCAAACATAAACTAGATGAAACCATTACTCTGCGGATGTTGCAAACCAATGTAAGTGGTTTAAATCATGTGTTTGAACTGGCCGCAAAAAAAATGCTGAGTCAAAAATCAGGGCATCTTGTCGCAATTTCATCCGTAGCGGGCTTGCTGCGAGACTATCCTGGTGCCTCCTTGTACAGTGCGACCAAACGCAGCGTATTAAGCCTGTGCGAGACGTACCGAATCGCCCTAAAACCTTTTTCAATAGCAGTCACTGCAGTAGTTCCAGGCTATATAGATACAGAAAAACTACGTGCTTTAAACAATGGAGATGCGAGTCATAAACCTTTTATTTTGAGTGAAACACAAGCGGTCCACCGTATTGCTAAAGCTGTGGAACAACGTAAAGCAGTGCTTGTTTTTCCCTGGCAAATGCGCTGGCTTATTGCAGTACTGAATTGTTTACCTTCCTGGCTATTGGCTCTGCGTAGATGATTGCAAACTAATATTCTGTAAGTATGCAAGTACATCCACTTGGTTGCCTTTGAACACTATCTGTCGCTTTTTGTTTTCACATTGAAAAAGATACATCGGGTCGTAATATTCCACAAGAAGAGTCTCTATCCATTCGCAATGCAAGTGCAGATTAGAACTGTGCTGTTGCTCGATTAAAGCCATTTCCATAATTTTTGCCAACCGTTGATAACGCACGTTACCTAAGCGCTTAGCAATATTTTTTAGGCTTAGCTGCATCCGTTCACCAAACTGCACAAAACCCTCCTCTTTCCCATACAAAGCGCAAAATTCCTCACACAAACTGATCACATAGTCCGCCAAAATCCGCTGTACGCGATTTTCTAGAGTATCTTCCAACCAGACTAAGGGGTATTTATGCATTCCCTGATACAGACTGAGTGGCAACGTACAACTACCCACCATGCGTCCTTCGTCTTCCAGCACAAAAATAGTTTGACCTGCAGCCTGTTTTCTCAAAAGATCAATAGCCAAACAATGTTCAAAATCAATCTGCGCGGGCTGCGGCGTCAGCCGCTTCCCAAAGCTGGAACCCCTGTGATTAGCATAGCCTTCCAAATCCAAACTATTATCAAGCTGCTGCAACACCTGGGTTTTACCTGTGCCGGTTAACCCTCCCAGCAAAAAGAAATGACATTGTTTCAGCGCTTGTTCCGTATTCTCTATTAAAAAAGTACGCAAGGCTTTATAGCCCCCCATAATTCTGGGATAGCGAATGCCGCGTAAATCTTTAAGCCATTGCTGCACAATCTGTGAACGCAAGCCTCCCCGGAAGCAATATAAATATCCTTCAGGATTAGCATTCGCAAAAGCTACCCAGGCCTCAATACGCATAGTTTTAAGTTGCCCCGTCACTAATTGATGACCCAGCTGGATAGCAGCCTGCTGACCTTCCCGCTTATAACAACTACCAATTTTCTGCCGTTGAATATCATCCAGTAAAGGCAAATTGACGGCTGCCGGAAAGGCCCCTCTACTAAATTCAATGGGAGCTCGCACATCCATCAAGGGGGTGTCTGTAAGAAACAGGGCTCGAAAATCAGTTGTATCTTCGCGCATCAAAATATTTCTACTCTTTCCATTGCATTCAAAAGGCAACCCTCCCTAAAAATCAAAAATTTTGCAGCATATTGCACGCAAAAAGTTTTTTGACTTTAACCGAGATTTCCATACAGACTCAGTTCGGCAAGTCAATCCCTATATTTCCGAGACATAGCTCCTCCCCGGTGAAACTAATAGCTTAAGTTCCTTTCGAGAAGCAGTTAGATTCTCGAACTCGACTGTCTGTTTTTACAGACAAGGAAGACATTTTGTTACCTACCCAAAGCTTTAAAAAAGGTTTAACTGTCATTAAAAACAGACAGTTAGGTCAATTTTAAAAAATCTAAGCTTCTGATTTTTAAGGAGATTTTTATTTGGCCTGTTTTTTGCTTATTTATTATCATCGACTTAATCTATAGGAGAGTGCTCATGAATCCCCAAGTTATTCATCACATTGACCATGTTACCTATGTGGGTCGTCATGAAAATGAAGAGCAATTTCTAAGCCAATGGAAACTGTTTGGATTTAATGAAATCCAGCGATTACAGACCAATCAATCCCCCGCCACTCATATTGCTCTTACTGCAGGGGCTGCAGCGGGTTTTCCATGGGGAACAATGACGGGTTTATCCATCAGCCTTGATGAGCAATCTCCCATTAATGAATTTATCCGTCGATATGGGGAAGGGGTGCAACATGCCGCTTATAACATTGACCCACAAGCCGATATGGAACAAATCCAAATAGAAATGCAAAAGTCAGGCTGGCAATTCATGACTTCTGTGTTAGTTTACAAAGACAGTCATGGGGCAAAACTTAAGCAAATGTTTAGTGCACCTTCTAGACCTTATGGCTACTTTATAGAGTTTGTACAGCGGCTTAACTCTCCCAATGGAGAGGTATACGGCGGCTTTGATACTCACAATATTGAGGATCTTTATGAATCCTATGCCGATTTTAGCCAATGGCTAGAGGCGCATCCTCACAACCCTTCTTCAAATCTCTATGTATCCAAGCCTACATGGAAAAGAACTTTTCCCTCTTTTGAAGTGACTCGGCCATTTTGAACGCACACCATGATGGCAAAGCATCGTTTACAGAGGCAGACCCTCAAACCTAATGTTGAGTGTCTGCCAAGAAAACAAATTGCTGCCTTGCAAAATGAACGTCTGCAAAAATTGCTTGTACGCCTTGCCAACACGAGTCCGTTTTATCAGGAAAAGCTTGCTCCCTTTAGGTCGCGTTTATATAGCGTTAATTCCTCAACGCTTAAGGGACTTCCCTTCACAACCAAGGCGGAGCTTCGAGAAAAAGGTCTGGAAGAATTTTTAACACTTCCCAAAAATAAACTCTTAAGATTGCATGCTTCTAGCGGAAGTACCGGAAAACCCACTGTGGTGGCTTATTCGGAAAGCGACCTCGCACTTTGGGCACAGATGACGGCCCGGGCATTAGGCTCAATAGGTGTTGGCCCGGGAGTACTGGTACAAAATGCTTATGGTTTTGGACTCGGTACTGGAGGTTTAGGATTCCAACTGGGGATTGAACAATTAAAAGCCATCCAATTACCCACGGGCCTTTTAAATGCTGAAAAACAATTTCTATTTTTAAAAGAACTTAAAAGCGAGGTACTCCTGTGCACGCCCAGCCTTGCGAGCGCACTCACCAGCTTTGCAAAACAAACGCGGCAGAGTCTTGCAGATTTATCTTTAAAAGCTGCTGTATTAGGCGGAGAAATTTTTAGCCCAAGCTTACAAAGTCGGCTGGAAGCTTTTTGGGGTATTAAAGTTTATGGTACCTATGGCTTAAGTGAAATCCTCGGGCCTGGTGTAGCGCATGCTTGCGAAGCAGGCGCCGGAATGCATTTATATGAAGATCATTTTCTGGCCGAGGTGATTGACCCGGTTAATGGAACAATCCTCAAAGAAACGCAAGAAGAAGTGGAAGGTGAACTAGTACTAAGCACTTTAACTAAACAAGCCATGCCGCTTTTGCGCTACCGCACGCAAGACCGGGTTCGACTCACCCGCAAACCCTGTATTTGCGGAAGAACCACGGCACGCCTTGTGGAAGTTAAAGGTAGGGATCAAGAAGCCTTTATGCTCAACGGAAATAAAATTTATGTGAGTGAAATTGAAGAGCTTGCACTACAATTTCCAGAGCTAGAGCCTCACTATCAAGTTGTTTTGCACCCTATCTTGCCCCCTACCCTTCAAATCGAAATAAGCCCTGATATTCAAAACGCTGAATCACGCACTCAGCTTGAAAAAGCGCTCGAAGCGGCCTTAGAACAAAAATTCGCCGGTGCGCATTTTCAGGTACATTTGTTTTCCCCCCATATATTGCCGCGCTTTGAAGGCAAGGCCCAACGGCTACAGCATTTCAAAGAACCCGTCAAAAAACCTCTATCGCATAACTGTGGCGCTCCACTAAGCGGCCGATCGGTGTTAAAGCTAGACCCAGTTGAGCATTAAGCTCTAAAAACCGCTCCTGCTCTTGCTCTCTGACAGCTACCAATAAACCTCCACTAGTTTGGGGATCACACAATAAAAGTTTTTGCTCCTCCGTCAGCGGCGTAATTTTGTCAGCATAACTTTCAAAATTGCGCCCCGTCCCTCCCGGCACACAGCCTTGCTGCAAATAATAATCCACCCCTGGCAGTCGGGGCACCTTGGAAAATTCAATTTGAGCCGTCAAACCACTGCCTTGCACCATTTCCAACAAATGCCCAAGCAAACCAAAGCCTGTCACATCGGTCATAGCAGTCACCTCAGGCAGCTTCCCAAAAAAACTTCCCGCTTTGTTTAAGATACACATCCAATGGCAGGCTAAACCCCACTCTTGTTTGCGCAGTTTGGATTGTTTCTCAGCGGTAGTCAAAATGCCAATCCCAAGGGGTTTAGTGAGATACAGCTGGCATCCTACTGTCGCCGTATCATTGCGCTTCAAACAGGATTTTTCTACCACCCCTGTCACCGCCAAACCGAAAATCGGCTCGGGAGCATCAATAGAATGTCCTCCTGCCAGAGCAATTCCTGCTGCATCGCAAGCTGCACGCCCGCCCCGGACGACCTCACGCGCAATCTCCGGTTTCAACAGCTTGATAGGCCAAGCCAAAATTGCAAGGGCCATTAAAGGATCAGCACCCATCGCATAAATATCACTAATCGCGTTGGTAGCGGCAATACGCCCAAAGTCATAAGGATCATCCACTATCGGCATAAAAAAGTCTGTGGTAGACACAACCGCCCGCGTATCATCCAGAGCATAAACTGCAGCATCATCTCGCGAAGCATTCCCCACCCAAAGCTTTGGGTTCAAATGCTGAGCACCGCTACCTTCCAAAATAAGCTCTAGGACTTTAGGAGAAATTTTGCAGCCACAGCCAGCACCGTGGCTATATTGAGTTAAGCGATGGGGTGGATTCATGAGATTCACTTGTTTTCAAGTACTTTAATCCGAAGAACTGCAGTTAAATATTAGCTCTACCTAATTAATTTTTTAATTCAAGGCAGATGATTTTTGCAGAGATTCAAAACCCTTATACGCACCAGCTTCTCAAACTCTTTTAACCCTTCCCTACCCCAATGAATGCTTAGAAATCTTTTACCCAATCTTTATGAGGGTTTTGAAAGTATTTTCTTCGAAGAGGCTTATAAATACTGGGTATACCGCTTTTAAATATAAAAAAGCGCATTCCATTTGCCTGGACTCTTGTTGGAGTTAGGGCCTGTTCGCACTATTTTTGCCCGTGCAAACAGGCCCTCCGTAAATCTTGTCAGAAGATTTAACTCAGCTAGCGGCAGCCGCTTGAATTTTTACCGGATTGCGCAGCCGAATGTGGAGCTCTCGCAGTTGCTTCTCGTCGACTTCACTGGGCGCTTGCGTAAGCAAACATTGAGCACGTTGCGTTTTGGGAAAAGCAATAACATCGCGAATCGATTCAGCACCCGTCATCATGGTGACGATGCGATCCAGACCAAAAGCAATTCCCCCGTGTGGCGGAGCACCGTATTGCAAAGCGTCTAACAAAAAGCCAAATTTTGTACGGGCTTCTTCAGGTCCGATTTTCATAGCTCTGAACACTTTGCTTTGCACTTCTTCACGATGAATACGAATAGAACCTCCACCTAGCTCCCAGCCATTAAGAACGAGGTCATAGGCCTTGGCTTGACATTGCCCAGGGTCGCTATCCAGCAAATCTTCATGCCCATCTTTAGGGCTGGTGAAAGGATGATGGGCCGCGACCCAACGCTGACTGTCTTCATCAAATTCAAACATGGGAAAATCTACCACCCAAAGCGGCTCCCAGCTACCCTGTGCTAAACCATGTTTTTTACCAAAGGCATCATGGCCGATGCGCACCCGCAAAGCTCCCAGCGCATCATTGACAATTTTGGCTTTATCGGCGCCAAAGAAAATCAGATCGCCGTCCTGCGCTCCAGTACGGTCTAATACTCCAGCCAAAATCTCGTCGGAGAGGTTTTTAACGATGGGAGACTGCAGACCCTCTTTGCCTTTAGCGGTTTCGTTTACCTTGATATAAGCTAAGCCTTTTGCGCCATAGATGGCAACAAACTGGGTGTAGGCATCAATATCGCTGCGGCTTAAGGCGCCACCGCCGGGGATACGCAGGGCTGCCACTCTCCCGCCTGTCATTACGGCGGCCTGCGCAAACACTTTAAATTCTGCATTGACCATAAGATCGGTCAACTCGGTCAACTTGAGCTTTACCCGCATATCCGGCTTGTCACTCCCGTAGTCGCGCATCGCTTGAGCATATTGCATCACGGGAATTGGATTAGGCAGATCTACTTCCAGAACGTTTTTAAATATCGTGCGCAGCATGTTTTCAAACAAATCGCGAATCTCTTGTTCGTTTAAAAAAGTGGTTTCGCAGTCGATCTGGGTGAACTCTGGCTGGCGGTCTGCCCGCAGATCTTCGTCACGAAAGCATTTGGTAATCTGGTAGTAACGGTCAAAGCCGGCAACCATCAACAATTGCTTAAAAAGTTGCGGACTTTGCGGTAAGGCAAAAAACATGCCTTCATTGACACGGCTAGGGACAAGATAGTCCCGCGCACCCTCGGGGGTAGATTTAGTGAGGGTGGGAGTCTCGATATCAATAAAGCCATGCGCATCGAGAAATTTGCGGGTTTCCATCGCTACCCGATAACGCATCATCAGGTTTTTTTGCATGGCGGGGCGGCGCAAATCCAACACACGATGGGTTAAGCGTGTCGTTTCCGAAAGATTGTCATCATCTAGCTGAAAAGGTGGGGTTACCGAGGCGTTTAACACTTGAATTTCATGGGCGACTACTTCAACCGTGCCACTAACCATTTTTGTGTTGATCGCCCCTTCAGGACGAGGACGGACTTTTCCAATCACCTTAATGCAAAACTCGTTGCGGATACTTTCTGCAATCGCAAAAGTGTGCTGATGTTCGGGGTTACAGACAATCTGTGCTATGCCTTCCCGATCCCGCAGGTCAATAAAAATTACTCCGCCGTGGTCCCGACGGCGATGCACCCAGCCGTAAAGTGTAATGACTTGTCCATCAAAGTGTTCACTGATCTTACCGCAGTATTCGGTTCTCATGATTTTTGCTCCAACAAAACAAATTTTTAAACTGCAGCTTTGAATACAAAATGCAGTTACATAAAAAATTTCGGGTAGTGTGCGGCTCTGGGAAGACTTTAACTCATTCGCAACAGGATGTAGTCACGCAGGAGTGTGAGGGGTTGAACAGATGCCCACTGTTCAACCCACACGGTTTCGGAGCTTAGCGATAACCCTATCAGAACAGTAAATCTGACGGGTATAAGAAATAGGATAAAAACGACTCATGTTTCGGATTTTACGATACTTAAGCTTAATTGCGAGCAACGCGGCTATTTGCACTGTTAATGGTAATTTTTTCTGGTAAAACCACGCCCAAACTAATAACGAATTTAAGCGCATCATCCACGGTCATGTCCAGCTCGGTCATTTGTTCGGGTGGCACAATAATCAAATAACCAGAAGTTGGATTGGGGGCAGTAGGCACAAATACGGTTTGCGGCAAATTGCCGAGGCGTTGCTCAATTTCCGAACCTGGGCTACCGATTAAAAATGCCACACTCCACGCCCCTGCTCGGGGGAACTCTACTAACACTGCCTTGCGAAAAGCTTGGCCCGAAGGCGAGAGTACGGTATCAGAGACTTGCTTAACACTGGAGTAGATGCCTCGTACAATGGGAATGCGAGTCAGCAATCTCTCCCACCACCACACCAGCTTACGGCCCACAAAATTATGCGCGAATACTCCCACTAGCAATACGACGGCAATGGTTAAGACTAATCCGATCCCAGGCAAGTGATAGCCAAACAGTTCCGGTTTTTGAAAAGGCTGGGGTAGCAGCAGTAAAGTCTGATCCATGGTAGTAATGATCAGCTTTAGTACCCAGAGGGTAATAGCTAGCGGCACTAAAACAAGTAAGCCGGTAACAAAATAGCGCTTTAACATAAAGGCTTTCTGCAAAAGGAGATTAATAAGCGGAGGTATAAGGTTACTTATTTGCTCACCGGGCTTGAGGCGGCTGTAGTAGCGGCTGTATTAACGGACGCGGCAGAAGAATTGGTTGGAGTAGAAGATGCTGGCGCAGCTGAAGCAGCGCTACTGTCTGAGGCAGGCGCGGCCTTTTCGCTCGTATCATGATGAGTCGCCGCAGCTTCTTTTTTACCTGGACTTGCCGATTTGTTATCTCGGAAATCGGTTACATACCAACCTGAGCCTTTAAGCTGAAACCCGGCAGCGGTAAGCTGTTTCTTAAAATTAGCTGTACCACAGGCAGGACAGATCGTTAACACTGGATCAGAAATTTTTTGCAACACATCTTGTTGATGTCCGCAGTTCTCACATTTATACGCGTAGATGGGCATTTGTCACGTGCAATCAATAAAATGGTAAAACCCTGGGTTTCTGAAAGAGAAACTAACCAGACCCTTAAAAAAACCTTATGGTGCATTATAAAGATTTGCATATTATTGCGGCGGTATGTGTGCAAATATCAACCATAAACCTTACGTTTTGAACATTCGCCTTGTGCGTAATATGCAAAAGTTTCAGGAGATAAACACATGACCCTAAGCCGACGCAAGTTTTTACTGGCAGGTACCGCAACCTTAGGTGGGCTAGTAATTGGCTGGGGAGTATTACCCGCGCGTAGTCGTTTAGGGTCGCCCGATCTATTTTCCGATAGCGGGGAAGCTCTGGCACTAAACGGCTGGATCCGTATCGCTGCTGATGACAGGGTAAGCATTGCCATGCCCCGTGCTGAGATGGGGCAAGGAGTCTATACCGCCTTGGCTATGTTGATTGCGGAGGAACTGGATTGTGACATTAATAAAATCCGTATCGAGCAAGCGCCGCCAGCTTCACTCTATGGAAATGTAGCTATGTTGGTGGACAGCTTGCCTTTTCACCCAGATGCGCATGCTTCCAAGCTGGTAAGAGGAACCGAATGGATCGTGGGTAAGCTGGCACGTGAACTAGGTTTGCAGATTACAGGAGGGTCTTCTAGCGTTAAAGACGCCTGGCAACCCATGCGCCTAGCGGGAGCAAGTGCTAAAGCCATGTTGTTAGCTGCTGCTGCCAGCAAATGGGGAGTTCCAGCGGCTTCTTGTGTCGTTATAAACGGTCTGGTGCAATCCAATTCTGGACAGTCCATAGGCATTGGACAACTGGCTAAAGAGGCTAGCCATCACCCCATACCGGATGTAGAGCTGAAAACCCCAGCCCAATTCAAGCTAATCGGTAAGCCACAGCTTAGGCTGGATGCAACTTCTAAAACAGACGGCAGTGCCCAGTTCGGCATCGATGTTCGACTGCCTGGCATGCTATATGCCGCTGTACAAATGTGCCCCGTAGTGGGAGGCTCGCTTAAAAATTTCGATGCTAACGCGGTCCAAAATATGCCTGGTGTTCAGCGAGTCCTGGCGATTCCCCCCGCAATGGGAGCGCAAGCAGGCGTGGCGGTCATTGCCCAGCACTATTGGCAAGCCAAACAAGCCCTAGAAAAACTGCCCGTGCAATGGGACTTTGGCAGACATGCCGGGCTAAGCACTGAACAAATCTTTGCAGAACTAAAAACAGCGCTAAGCAGCAAAGAAGGTTGGAGTTATTTTGAGCAGGGTAAAGGCCAAGACGCCTTAGAAAACGCAGCTAAAACCCTTAGCGCTGAATATAGCGCGCCTTATCTGGCCCACGCAGTCATGGAGCCCATTAATTGCACTGCGCAACTTAAGGATGGAAAACTTACCCTCTGGGTGGGCACCCAAGTGGTAGGCCCAGCACGGTTGTTTGTCGGTCGTGTCGTGGGGATAGAGGCAGAAAATATTTCGATTCATGTAAAGTTATTAGGCGGTGGGTTTGGTCGTAGATTGGAACTGGACTTCATGGCTCAGGCGGCCCTTATTGCCAAACAAACCGAGGGCCAGCCCGTACAGGTGATTTGGGACCGCGAACAAGATATTCGCCATGATATGTATCGCCCAGCTGCCTTAGCACGTCTGCAAGCTGGGCTGGATGAAAATGGCAAACTTATAGCCCTTTCTAGTAAGCAAGCGTCCGGATCGATCACCTACGACTGGATGCGCCGCAACATCCCAGCGTTGGCCAGCCCTACTCCCGATAAAACTACTGATGAAGGCTTGTTTGATAGGCCCTATGAAATTGCCCATCAATCGCATCGTCAGGTCAGTGTCCAAAGCCCCTTACCGCTAGGATTCTGGCGTAGCGTAGGCCATTCCATGAATGCTTTTTTTGCTGAAAGCTTTATGGATGAATGCGCCTTTGCTGCAGGAAAAGACCCTTATGCGTTTCGACGGGTTCTTTTACAAGAACATCCACGGCATTTAAAAGTATTGGAAACGGTTGCGAGCAAATCCGGTTGGGGTAAACCCCTACCCAATGGCAGAGCCCGGGGTATGGCTTTACATCAAAGCTTTGGCAGCATTGTGGCGCAAGTCGCTGAAGTTTCCCTTGAGAAGCCTCAGAAACTGTCAACCCCTCCTGGACGCAGCTTTATACGGGTACATCAGGTCTGGTGTGCCATTGATTGCGGGTTTGCAGTGAATCCTAATATCATCGCTCAACAAATGGAGTCGAGTGTGATTTTTGGTCTGTCCGCTGCCTTGTTTGGCGAAATTACCGTGCAGGAAGGTCGCGTCCAGCAAAGCAACTATCATGATTATCAGGTTCTTAGGCTGGAGCAAGCTCCAGTGGTACACACTACGATTATCCAGAGTAATTACCCTCCCAGCGGAGTAGGAGAACCAGGTACCCCACCAATTGCTCCTGCCATCGCTAATGCTCTATTTTCCTTAACAGGCCGCAGATTACGCACCTTACCTTTGAAGATCGACAATGTTTAAAAAGTTAAAGTGCGTTTTCCCCTACAACACAGAATTCTTCCAAGGTGGTTTTCAAGGTGGCCTTGTTCAGATTTTGAAGCTCCTAGCGAAGTCAGAACGCAAAATGCTAGCAAGCAAGATGGGAAAAACTTCCGGGAGAAGCTGCAGAGACGAACAGCACCACCTAAGGGACAATCGGGGTTAAATGCAGCGCACTGCTCTTGAACATAAAAAAGCTATTTTTCTTATGCTGCTCTGCACTCTCATGTGGAGCAGTGCGGGTGTTTTTACCCGTTACATCCATAACACACCTGGTTTTGAAATTGCCATGTGGCGCAGCATTTTTGCAGCCCTGACTGTTCCTGTGTTTCTACGATTCACTACAGGTCACAGCGGATTTTCCAGCTTACGCAATGGGGGGAAAACACTCTGGCTCTCTGCCTTATGTTGGGCAGTGATGTTTTCCTGCTTTATGATCGCCTTATCCTTGACTACCGTAGCCAATGTATTGATTACACAAAGTCTTGCCCCGGTATTCACGGCTTTACTGAGCTGGTTAATATTTAAACGGAGAATTGCACCGCGGCTGTGGTTAACGATTTTTCTCGTTAGCTGTGGCATTACACTGATGTATATGTTTGATGTGGCGGGGCATGGTATCAAGCATCTGCTTGGCGTCTTAATAGCCATCGGTATTCCTGTAGCAGCAGCCATCAATTTTGTGCTTTTGCAGCACAAAGCCTTAAATAGTGCACTGCAAAACCAGACTCCTGTAGATTTCTCTACAGCGGTAATGATGGGAGGTGCGTTGTCTGCAGTGGCCATGCTTCCCCTAGCCTTACCTCTGTACCTTAACCCTCACGATTTGTTACTGTTAGCTTTTTTAGGGGTTGTACAACTCGGTATACCTTGTGTATTAATGGTGCAAGCAGCGCGTCATCTAGCAGCTCCTGAAACCGCCTTACTCGCCTTACTGGAAGTTATTTTCGGTATGGTTTGGGCGTGGTTATTCGCGGGTGAACAACCCGGACCCTTTACTCTTGTTGGAGGGAGCTTGGTGATAGGCGCACTGGCCTGGAATGAATGGCGGGGTCTAAAAACCTCATTAAATGCTAGCTGAATCTGCCACTTCTTTTAAAGCAGTGGCAGATTTTTCACACAAAGATGCACCCCTTGCAGAGCACTTTACGGAGTAATTTGAATAGCCAGAGGGGCTGCCCACGTTTTATGGCTGTCATTGTAGTACAGATAAGCTGAAGAGGCTGGAGCAGTATAACTGCCTGGAACAGTAGCTACCAAATCAATCGCCAGCTTCTTGATTTCCGAGGGTTTAAGATCACGGAAATAAAGAATCACTTCCCGTGCTCGGGTTTCGAAAAATGCGATTTGCCCTTTTTCCCGCAGCTCTTTAAGTTGCCAATTTTGAAAGGTTAAACCTCCTGGTAGACCCAGCCGTACCAAGGTCATTGCTTGACCTGTTGTAGTTTTATTCTTAATAACGGCCTCTAAACGCACCGTCTCTCCCATTTTCAGCTGAGTTTTTGCAAGACTAGCCTTCAAATCTACTACTGCTGATTCAGAAGAAACTGGATCATTAGAGCGATATTCCACTGCAAGAGAGTAAGGTAATGCTTGACCACTTTTGGATTTCAATGTGATTTTATGTTTACCGGGGGTAAGCTTGTTATCAAAATCACTAAACACAATCGCTTCGCGACGAGCTGCATCATAAGATTGTTCACCGACGACTACGCCATCTATTAATAAGCTTACGGTGCCAGCGGATGGGGCTATACGAGTAGCATTATCAAAAGCGATCATCGCTTTAAGCGCAAGAACAGTAGATTGAGTAGCACCCCATTGACCGAACCCACTGCGGTTATTTTGTAACCAGGCAATACCTTTGCGCGCTTGTTCAAGATATCCTTCTGTTTTAAGCAAAGCCAATATGGCTAATGCAGTCGTTTCAACATGCAAATTTAAACCTCCACTGCGGGTAATAGAATGATCTGCATTAGTCCATGCCCCTGAGGACGCTTGCATTTTTGCAAGCTTTGCTGCTGCGGCCAAACCAGCTTTTGAAGCGTTCGCGTTTTTTTCTAGTAGCGAGCCAGTGGCAAGTGCCAACTGGTAAGCATCCTGAGTGGTTTCAGAAAGCTTGGCGGATTTTGCAATTTCTTTTTCTAAGCCGGTTTCACCTGCTGAGACCAAAGCCCAAGTGATATAAGCATCTGTTACCTCCGCGGAAGCACGACCAAAAGAGTCGAGTGCCTTAGAATCTCGAAGATATCCCCCATTTCCATCTCGCCGAGACTTAAGCCAAGCACTGGTACGGGCTAGCATGGCGCTATCTACTGTGCCATAAGTATCTTTCATATCCGCAAATTGCATGAGCCCATATGCGGTTAAGGCTTCATGGCCGGGATCGCCACCAAACCATTCATAACCTTTTTTGGGTGCTTCAAACCCCACGAGTTTTTTATAACCGCTATCTAGTAGCTTATTAGTGCGTTCTAAGAGAGCAGAGTCGATGACCGCATGCTCTTTCATATATTTCATGATCATAACGTTTGGATAATTTGTAGAGGAAGTTTGTTCAAAACAACCAGAAGGTTCCCGCAACATGCCCTCTAAGCCAGAGATCATGGTGGATAAAGGAGAGGTATAAACTTTTACCGAGGCTTGAACACTGCCTTTATTGGCTTTGCTTAAGTCAATTTCATGAGTAACCTCATCTTTAACTTGCCCGGCTTTTTCAAACAATTGTGGAAAACCTAAGGGTACGATTGAAATGCTGCGCAAGACATCGTCTTTTAATCCTCCTGCGGATGCAGCCAGCTTTACCTGAGATTGACCGCGTACGCCTGTCACTTCAAGTGGAATAAAAACGCTTTTACGTTCCCCAGCGGCTAGAGTTCCTATTTTTGCCGCTTCAGCCGAAGCTTTAATAAGCGCACCAAACTGAGTTTCAAGCCCAATACTCGAGGCACTATCACTTTCATTGCTTAGCGTGATGGGAATAAGAGGCTTATCACCTGCAGAAACTTCTAACGGAAGTTTTACAGACAGTGAAAAAGGCAGGGAAGATTTTAAGACCGTTTCCTCCCGCCCAAGAGCACCGCCGCCCGCTCCTTCTGAAAATACACGAAAAGAAGTTACTGCATCAGACAGTGGAAATTTTACTGTGGCTTTTCCTTTAGAGTCTGTTTTAACAGAAGGTGCCCAAAATATCGTTTCCCGATAATCATCACGAGGTCCCTCGTAGCGGGTGGGGTAGGAAGGGATAGGAAACACTCGAACGGGAGCAAAACGAATGGGAGTAGAAACGTCCTGTTCCTGGTCCACCCTAAAATCAAAATCTAAATCTATCAAGGACTCAGCGACAACACTCGGGGAAGCTGCATCTGCTGGGCGTCTTTTATTAGCTGGCGGTACAGCTACAGTAGCTTGAGGGAGAGCTTGCAATACAGCTTTCCTAGCTTCTAATTTTCCAGACAGTAGCTTATCCTGCGGTAAACCCTTTTCCTTAAAACCTAACGGCTTTTGGGGTAAAGGTTCTGTTTGTATAGCTCTAGGCCCAGAACGCGGTAGGGGGTTTGCTTGCGGTGCTAGGGCTGTTGTAGGCAGAGGAAAATGCTCCTTTTTATCTGCAACCTGTAAAATCGGTTGCCAATCAAAGCGCCGGTATCCTCTCGTACCCATGAGAAGATCCAACGCGAGTGCACTTTTTGACTCCGTAAGATCCAAGTAAAAGTTAGGTTCTTCTATCCTTCCCGGTAACTCTGCTTCTAATAATAATTTAGAGAGTAAATGTGCTGTTTTATCGTCCGCAAAGGAAACTACTGTGTCGTCTACTACCGATAAAGCAAACTCTGCAGGAATTGTTTTTCCTGAAACATCTTTTGTGGTAATAGTTAACGCAACCTGATCGCGCGGTGCGTAAGTTTTTTTGTCTGCTTCAATTTTTATGTTTAAACGCGCTCGGCGATTACGAAAGACGAGCCGCTCTGCCAATGGATCAAGTGCGTGGTTAAACACAGTGACACGTACCACACCCGCGGCATTGGAAAGGGAAGGATCTTTAGCCTGTAAATAAATCACTCCCGGAGTATCACTACTGGCCTGTACTGCTCCCATATCGAAGAAATTTTCACGTAAGGTTGCAGCGACTATTACTTTTTGTGGCTTACTGCATCTCACCGCAACACGTAGCGATTTTTCCTGGCCATCAAAATCATCATATGTACGCAGGACACATCCTTCCTCCTCGGCTAGAGGCAAAGCATATTGTTCTGTTACAGTACTAGGGCGATTAATTCTGGCTTTGTAAGTCCGCCCAGTCGCAGGAGTAAACTCTATGCGGCCTAATCCATTTTTGTAAGTGCTAAATTTTGCAACGGTATTACCCAAATCATCGATCAGATCACCCTCTACGTCTGCTGGTTTCCCTAAAATTGTTTTAGCTTCAAAATAAAGTCGGGTCGGCAACCCCGCAACCATTTTTCCACCTTCTGGGAAAAAAGCGAGGGAAAGTTTTTTCTGAATAATAGGAATAGATTTGGAAATAGATTCAGTAATCCCCCCATCTTCTACCAAAATGCTGAGTAAACCATCGCCCACTGCTATGGATTTTGGTAAATCGAACTTCACCAGTGCGCCGCCATCCGCATTGGTGGTAGCTCTTACCCGGGGTAGTTCAATACCATCTACCGTAATAACAGCTGTTAACGTTTTAGCCGCGAGTGCCTCTCCCGTGGGACGTTTTATTTCAATCGTAGCGCTGACTTGCTCGCCTTCTCCATAAGCCTTTTTTACAAACTCCAATTTCTTTTTTATACGAGGTGCTTCGTAAGCCGCAACAATTAAGGGACGTTCGACTTTTTCTCCATCTCCGGCAGTGGCACGCAGAATGTATTCACCCCCTTGCGCTTCTTGTGGAAGCTCGAAATCATTGTTAGCATTTCCACTGCTAGCCTGCAATCTTTTTTTCAAGACCGTAGCGCCTTTTGGTGAAACTAATTCCACTATCATTTGATCATTGTCTGAAGCTGTAAAAGTACGGGCTTTTAAGTCCCAGACTTTAAACCAAATAGTTTCACCCGGCTTGTAAAGGGGTTTGTCGGCCTGAATGTAAAGACGGTGACCTCTATTGTTATCAAAATAAGTTGAAATAAGTTTGGGAAGTTGCGACACTTGTACAGAAGTCTCACGGGACGAAGCACTGGGTGCAATTTCTGCAGGGACAGGCAGCAAAATTTTTGTTTTAGCTGAAGATGTTGCGATCTCCAAACTTTCAGCGTTCACGACCTTATCAGAAGTTTTTGCGTTGGCAGTACTCATTAATAAATCTCCATAAACGTTGCCCGTGCTTTCTGTTGATCGGTCTGATAACGTCCCTGAATTGCAGGCGCTTAAAAGGAGCGCCAAACCATACGAAAAGAGTTTTTTCATCGGTACTACCTCTTCAAAGATAAGAGAGATGCTATGTTTAGTTATTTTCTCTTGATTGAAACCATCAACTTTTCCTCAGATATTGTTAATACCCACAATGTAGAGAAAAAGGTTTTTCGTTTTCAGCCATTCAAGAAGAAAGCGTTTCTTCTTAAACGCGAAAATGTCAGGAAAGGGTTAAGTTTGTGAAAACTTTACTCACTCTAGTTGGAGAGAGGAGTAAATTCCGCCAAACCTTCTGAGCAACTATGCAGAAACATGCGCACAAGCGGATGCTAGCTATCCTGCTAACAACTCTGAGTTATAGCTAAGAAGTTCTAAGCGATTTTTGTGCCCAGTAGGGAAGGCGCAGGGTTTATTCTTTAAAATTTTGAAAAAATTCATCTACGCGCAGTTGAGCGGCTGAAAAATCAATCTTTCCCTCATAGATGGAGCGTCCCAGAATAACGCCTTCAATCCCTTCATGCGCTACTTTGCATAGCGCATCTACATCAGCCATACTGCTCATGCCCCCAGAAGCATAAACGGGAATACGCACAGCCTGAGCCAGCTTAACAGTGGCTTCTACATTAACACCAGAAAGCATTCCATCCCGACCGATATCTGTGTAAATAAGGGCTTCAACTCCCCAATCTTCATATTTCTTAGCCAGATCAATCACATCATGACCCGATAGTTTGCTCCATCCATCGGTGGCGATCTTGCCGTCTTTGGCGTCAAGCCCCACAATAATATGCCCCCCGAAAGCAATACACGCTTCTTGTAAAAAACCAGGATTCTTGACAGCTGCAGTACCAATAATGATATAGCTTACTCCTGCATCCAGATAACGTTCTATCGTATCCATATCCCGGATACCTCCCCCGAGCTGTAGGGGAATTTGGTTATCAATCGTTTGCAGAACCGCTTTGATCGCTTTTTCATTTTTTGGCATGCCTGCAAATGCACCATTTAGATCAACTAGGTGGATCCGGCGAGCCCCTCTTGCTAGCCAATGGGCCGCCATTGCGGCTGGATCTTCAGAAAAAACGGTAGCATCGGAAAGCTCTCCTTGGCGTAGGCGAACACACTGGCCATCTTTTAAGTCAATAGCAGGGATTAAAAGCATAAGATCGGAAGATATAAAAGTAAAAAAATAGCGCGGAAAATATTAAGTTAAGGTTGCCAATAAATAAAATTTTCATATAACTTCAGGCCGTTAGCTGCGCTTTTTTCCGGATGAAACTGGGTGGCAAAAATATTATCACTGCTCACTGCTACACAAAAACGCGTACCGTAATGGCTATAGGCGGCTATTTGATCAGAGCATGAAGGTACTGCAAAATAACTGTGCACAAAATAAAAGTAGCTTCCCTGCTCGATACTTTCCCATAGAGCATGCGTTTTCAATTGATATACTTTATTCCAACCCATATGCGGTACTTTTAACCGATTGCCTTCTGCGTCAAGTCCGTGTGAGCTAAAGCGAATAACCCGACCTTTAATCAGACCGAGTCCCGGGGTTTTTCTATCAGAAGAACCTCTTCCCTCATCGCTGGTTTCTAGCAGCATTTGTTCGCCTACGCATATCCCCAACAAGGGGCGGGATTGTGCCGCACGCACTACGGCATCTTGCAGACCACTGTTTTGTAAATGACTCATACAATCGGGCATTGCTCCCTGCCCTGGAAGTACGACGCGACTGGCTGCATCAATTACTTTTGCGTCAGAACTAATCGTAATACTGGCTCTGCGGGAGGCCACATGCTCCAAAGCCTTGGCAACGCTATATAAATTACCACTCCCATAGTCCACTACAACTATTTTATTCATCATTCAGAAAATTTTTATTTGAAGACCTCAGTGAGCGTGATTGTTTAAAAATTGTAGGACAAGTAAAACTTTCAAGAATATATTTTAGAAAAGTTACAAGTTCTAGCTTGTTGCATGACTTTTTCGCAGCACCTACCTAAGCCTTTTCCTTTTGTTCTGTTTTATATGACTCAAGCTCGGTCTGAAGAGCCACTTTTGCACGCTCAAAAGCCTGCATAATATCATCAACAGATTTGAGCAGTTCTTCAGGACTTAGATTAGTTCCCTGATACTGCAACGCTGCACAAAGCTGTGTCAATTCCATTGTTCCAAAGTTGCTGCTGCTACCTTTGAGTGAATGCGCCTGTCGAACAAGCAACTCTCGCTGCTCCTGGGAGCTGGCTTCACGCAGTGTTTTAATACATTGTTCTGTATCAGTAAAAAAGGTCTGTAATGTTTGTTCAAAATCTTCGTTAAGCAAACCTCGTAATTCTGTTAATACCGCTCGATTAAGAATCCCTGCAGCGGGAGCAAGTCTCTGCCTTGTCACAGAAGTTGCATCCGGTTGAGCTTGAGTCTTTAGCCACCGCGTAAGTACAGCTTGCATCGCATCTATAGCAAGCGGTTTTGGTAAAAAATCATCCATACCGGCTGCAAGACAATTTTCTCGATCACCCTCACTAATATTGGCAGTCATCGCAATAACAGGTAAATGCTGACCAGGACCCTCATTTGCGCGTAGTTGACGTGTAGCATCCACCCCATTTAAGACGGGCATCATCATATCCATCAATACAAGATCGTAATGTTTTTTTGCTATAGCTTCTAAACCTAGCTGGCCATTACCGGCAATATCTGCTGGAAAGCCTAATTTTTCAAGCATTCTGCTAGCAACCATCTGATTAACCGGATTGTCTTCTACAATAAGAATCTGTGCAGTAGTTGGCGCGGAGTTTTTAACAGGTTGATTGGCTAGTAGAGCTGGTTTTGGTAAATCCCCCGAAGGCAAAGCTAAAGCGACTTTAAGAGGAATAGAAAAAAAGATGTTGCAGCCTCCTTCTGGTCGATTCATGGCCTTAAGTTTGCCGCCCATGGCCATTACCAAACGACGACTGACAGAAAGACCTAAACCAGAACCCCCATACTTGCGAGTGATGGAACTGTCTCCTTGAACAAAAGGTTCAAAAATTGTTTCTATCTGTTCTTCAGGAATCCCAATCCCCGTATCCGCTACGGAAAAACGTAACCAATAATCTGCCTTATCCCCATGGTTTCTCTGATCATCTAATTGCTCATCATCTATACTGACCTGGATATCTACCTGACCTTTTTCTGTAAATTTAAGTGCGTTACTGAGTAAGTTATTGAGCACTTGTTGCAAACGGGTAGGGTCTCCCAAAAGCTGCTGGGGGATCTTCTCTGCGATTTCGCAGGAAATTTTGATTCCTTTAGTTTGATCGGTCGTTGACTGTAATTTAACGACATGCTCTACCAAATGACGCACATCAAAGGGAATTTGCTCTAACTCCAGGCGCCCCGCCTCGATCTTGGAGAAATCCAGAAGATTATTCAGCAGTGATAAAAGCATTTTTCCAGATTGATGGGCAACATCAACCATCTCTAGCGCCTCATCACCCAATGGGGAAAGTTTTAGCAACTGCAACATGCCTAGTACACCGTTAAGAGGGGTACGGATTTCATGACTCATAATCGCAAGGAAAACATCTTTTGCGCGATTACCCGCTTGTGCCTTGGCCATCGCTTGCTCGAGCCGGGATTCGATTAATTTGCGCTCAGTAATATCCTGGGATGTCCCTTTAAGAGCAACTACTTTTCCCTCGCTATTTTTGATGGCTTCGCCCAAACAATGCAGATATTTAGTTGATCCATCATTGCAAATAATGCGATGCTCAATATCAAAACTTTCACCAGAACTTAAAGCATGTTCAAAGGTTTTTTCAACCATCGAATAATCTTCGATATGACACTTTTGCTTATAAGCCTTGAAAAGGTTTTCGCTGCCTGTATTTTCGAGCTCGAAAATATGGTAAAGCTCTTTTGACCAGACTACTTCCGCTTTGTTAGGAATGTATTCCCAGCTACCAATATGCGCTAGATGTTGTGCTTGATTTAAATTATGCTGGCTTTTTAGAACGATCTCTTCAGCTTCCTTACGGTCAGTAATATCAGTAACAATCATGATGGCACCCCGACGCTCGTCATGGGTGTCCAGAAAGCTGATTATCTTTGTCGTGAACCAAGTGGAAAATCTATCGGAGCCTTCACCAGATAAATTAAATTTCGTTTCGTAAGTTTGTGGAATACCGGTGTTTTTTGCTTTTTCAATGGTTTCTTTTAGCGAAACCGCTTCATGCTCTGGCAAATTTTCGTAGACTGAGCGACCCGCATAATCCGATGTCGAGAAATGACTGTAATTGCGATTAAGAAACTGAATACGGTCTTGAAAATCAAGAACAATAATGATGTCATCTGTGTTGGCAGTTAATGCTTGCCAATGATGTTCTTGTTTACGGATTTTTTCCAAGGATGCCTGGATTTTCTCTTCGCTAACCTTTCGATTAAAAAACAAAGGGGTTTCACTATTACGTTGATAACGTTGGTAACCTCCCATATGAAGGCGTTCTTGCTCCAGGTAAGTTTCTATTTTATGGGGAGGCGCCATAATGAAAGTACAGTTCTCATCGCCTTTGGCGCGACAGCAAATTTCCACTGCTGTCAAAGGTATTCCAAAACTTTCCTCACACCAGCCAGAAGAGTAAGCAGCATTCATAATGCAGACAGCTTCTGTTGAACGCTTACCTTTGCTTAGCCAGGAATCCGCTTCAAAAGAATAAGGATGATGGTATTTGAGAAAGTAATTCTCGTCAGGAGAAGGATTACTTTCAGGCAAAATGTCTACAAAAGCCCAACCGGAATAAGCAAAATGGACTGGCCCTGCTGAAAGTTTATGCACAGGATCCAATAAATTCATTTTTTGGTGAAAACATTTTGCGTCTTCTGCGCCTAACACATGGCCAATATCAAAAAGAAAATCTCTTCCTGTTTGGAAGGCTTCTTCACTATTGCGATCTGAATATAACTTGTGGATATGCTGAAAAAAATCATGAGACAAAGAGGAAGCTCGCACGAGAACGTAGCGTTCATGATGCACTTCAATTAACCCATGGGCAGGGTTAAATTTCAAATCTTTAAAATAGTTTTTAACAGTTTCTTGAGCTTGATTGAAAATCGGCTTGAACAACTCCGGCACACTGACTGTATCAGACAATGTATCAACTTCCAGCCTTTGCTGCTTTAGCTGCTGTATCTGCTGCTCAAGTTGCCGAACTTGGCTTTTGAGTTCAGCTATTTGTTTTTCTTGAATATTCATAACGCTGGACCCCGCTTTGGTACATCGCGCTATTTCTAGGAGAACATGGTTTAAAAAAAGCTGTTTTTAATCTAACGCAAATCTAATTACTACGCAAAATTATTTTAAGCATTATTTTTTAATTGATGTTGTACCATGTCCACTGCGCCTGAAAGAATAAATTCTGCTGCTAATGCGGCCAAAAGCAAACCCATCACGCGTGTAGCAATATTAATACCCGTAACACCCATAAATTTCGCAATACGGCTAGAAAGCTTAAAACAGATATAGGTTAGCAATCCTATCACAATACCACTCCCAATTAGGCCTGCATATTGCCACCAGTTATTTGCCTTTCCAGCGTAAACAATAACTGTGCTGATGGTAGCCGGGCCGGTAAGCAAAGGGATGGTCAGGGGAACAACCGCAATATTTTGTTTACTTTCAGCTTCAATAGTCTCTTCGGCCGTGTTACGGGTTGCCCCCAAGGAAGCATTCATCATCGATAAGCTCATTAAAAGCATGATAATGCCACCTCCCACTTGAAAGGCAGGCACTGAAATACCTAAAACCGATATGATTTTGTCACCCAGTAATGCAGTAATCGTAATCACTACGGGCACAGAAAATGCAGCCACACGAATCGTACGGGCACGCTCTTCTTTACTGTAATGCGCTGTTAGGCTAATAAAAAATGGCACAATTGCCAGGGGATCCACCAATGCTAACAACGAAACAAATGTTTTAATTAGATCCATTGAAAGCAGTGAACAAATGCCAGCAGAAATCTTATTGTCATAAGGCTCCCTTTGTAGACGGAATAAGCTCTAAAGCGCGGGAGTCTAATTCAATAGCCGCTCGCAAGGCTCTGGCAAAAGCTTTAAAAACAGTTTCACACTGATGATGCGCATTCACTCCCCGAATACCATCAATATGTAAAGTAAGCTGGGCATGATTTACAAAACCTTGAAAAAACTCATAAATAAGATCAAGATCAAATTTTTCCTCATAACCTACAAACTGACGGGTAAAAGGTACCTGCATGTGAAGACCTGGGCGACCCGAGAAGTCGATCACCACTCTGGATAAGGCCTCATCCAGCGGCACATAAGCATGGCCAAAGCGACGTATCCCTTTTTTATCACCTACCGCTTTGGTAATGGCTTGGCCTAAGGTAATACCCATATCTTCTACTGTGTGATGAGCGTCAATATGCAAATCACCACTTGCGTGTATCTCAAGATCAATCAACCCATGCCTAGCGATTTGCTCAAGCATATGATCTAAAAATGCAATACCGGTAGACACTGCATGCTTACCCGTGCCATCTAAATTAAGGCGGACAGCAATTTGTGTTTCCAGCGTATTACGAACGATATCAGCAATACGAGGAGAAGGTACAGAGGGCATAGGGAAAGTCATCGGGCCAATTCCTGAAGAGCATGAATGAGTAAAGCAGTTTGTTCTGGTGTTCCCACAGTTAATCGCAAGCAATTTGCCAAGAGGGTTGGATGCATGTTGCTAACATTTTTAACAAGAATGCCACGCGCTTTAAGCCCTTCAAACCAGGCCGCTGCATTAGGTACGCGTACGAGTATAAAGTTACTGCGTGATTCAAAAGGGGTCACTCCTGGTAAATGACTAAGCGCCTCAAACAAGATGATTCTTTGCTCGCGCAAAATTCTGGCTTGGGAATCCAGTACTCCCAGCCGGTCCATCATAAATTCGGCAGTCGCTTGGGTGAGTATATTTACATTGAAAGGAGGACGCACTTTATCTAATTGCGTAATCCATTGGGGGCTGCCCATTAAATAACCAAGCCGGATTCCCGCTAAGCCTAATTTAGATAAGGTACGTATCAAAACAACATTCGGTGCTTCTGAGAGACGAGGTAGCCAGGAAGTTTCAGCAAAAGGCTGATAGGCTTCATCAATGACCACCAAACCAGGACACGCTGTAATTAACCGGGTAATCTGATCTACAGGCCAAAGTGTACCGGTAGGATTATTAGGATAGGCCAAAAACAAAACACCCGGTTTATGCTGTTCAATAGCACTGAGCATTGCAGGCATATCGATTGAAAAATCCGTTTGTAGAGGAACCCCCACAAAAGGCAACCGATTTAACTGTGCACTCATGGCATACATTACAAAACTCGGGACAGGAGCCATGACACAAGTACCCTCCCTTGCACAGGCTTGAATGATCAGATGAATTAACTCATCTGATCCATTTCCCAGCATCAGTTCTAGTTCCTGTGGAATTTGCAAAGCTGTACGCATTTTTGAACGTAAAGGATGATTGCCAGCGACAGGGTAGCGGTTAAGGGGCAAACGGGAAAGATGCTGCCCTAGTTCAAGCTGCGTCACTTCAGGCAGTTCATAAGGGTTTTCCATAACGTCCAGCTTGATAAGCTGTTCAGCACAAGCCACTGGATAGGCTGGCATATTCAATATCTCAGGTCGAATAAGCTGTTCAGGAGAAGTCATGCTTCGCTTTTTATTTAAAGGACTCTTTTCGGGCTGCAACCGCATCAATTAAAGCGGCATAATCTTGAGCTACAAAATGCCATTGATATCTGCGCTCAGCAATTTCTTTTAATTTTCGACCACTTTGTTCGAGCACATGGGTTTGCCATTGATGAATGAGCTTTTGTAAAGATTCGCCGTTTTCAAAAAACAAGGCATTATCTTCGGTTGTATTTCGATTAAATACACAATCAAAAGCAAATACAGGCTTACCGAAAAACATAGCCTCTACCAAAGTAGGATTAGTACCACCGGCCGAATGGCCATGCACAAAGCAAGCCGCCTGACGCCTTAAAACATATAACTGATTTTGATCATAAATAGGATCAATTAAATCAATATTGGGCAAGCCCCCGTAGTAAGCGCGAAGATCAGCAGCATACGGGCTACTGTCCCACCGACCAACAATGACTAATCTTAAATTAGTGCTTGCCGAAGTTTGAGCAAATGCTTGCAACAAGGTATGAATATTATTCTCAGGCTCAATTCGGCATACGGTTAATGCGTAAGGTTTAAGGGGTAAAAAGGAAGGGGGTTTGGCTTTGATTTCCTGCACAGCATGGTTGCCACCGTAAGCAATCGTTTGTGCTTCCGCCCCGTAGCGTTCCAAGAGCAACTCTGCAATTCCTTCATTATCCGCAATAATGCTATGGGAAAACTTTACAGCAAACCATTCCAGTGCCTTGAGTAACTGACGTGCCAAAGGGCTCCACTTCGGACGCCGCCACTCTATACCATCTACATTGGTAATAATGCGCACATTCGTAAACAGACGTAAGCATGGAAAAAACCAAGCTCCGGACACTCCTAAAGCCAAAATAACCTTGGCACGCTTCAATAGCACCGCATGCAGGCTGCTCCAGGCATCGTAAAACATGCTTTGCCAACCGTTGGCTTTAAGCGGCAGATAAATCAGATGGGCACCGGCAAAACGAGCGGGTTGCCCGTCCCGGTAAAAAGAGCGGTCGCAATAGACTGTAAAACGTACCTCATCATCTTCTTCTAATTCACGTACTAAATGCTCAGCCAGAGTTTCAAAACCTCCATAGCGAGCAGGAACACCACAGCAGCCAACCATGGCTACATGCAGCTCCGGGCCAACACGTTTGGCTGCATTCACTTTGACACAGTATCCTTTAAACGCATGCGTGCAGCCGCTGCGTGGGCAGCGAGACCTTCAGTATCTGCCAAAGTAGCCGCTAAATTGCCCAGCTGATGGGCGCCTTCTGTACTAGCAAAAATAATTGAGCTGCGTTTCTGAAAATCATACACGCCTAAAGGGCTAGAAAAGCGTGCCGTGCGCATGGTGGGTAGCACATGATTGGGTCCTGCACAATAATCACCCAAACTTTCACAGCTGTAGGCACCCATAAAGATCGCGCCACTATGGCGGATGTAGGGAAGAAGGGCATAAGGATCTTTAACCGAAAGCTCCGTATGTTCGGGGGCAATCCAGTTACAAATCTCACACGCCTCTTGTAGGGAATGAGTCTGAATAAGTGCCCCCCGCTTACGCAAACTAGCTTCAATCACATCCTGGCGGGGCATCGTAGGCAATAGCGTTTCAATGGCTTGAGCCACAGCGTCTAGATAGGCGGCATCAGGGCATAGCAAAATAGATTGCGCTAGCTCATCATGCTCAGCCTGGCTAAATAAATCCATGGCAATCCACTGCGGATGGGTAGTGCCATCCGCAATAACTAAAATTTCCGAAGGCCCTGCAATCATGTCAATTCCCACCGTACCAAACACGCGACGCTTAGCAGCGGCCACAAAAGCATTACCAGGGCCCACAATCTTATCTACCGGAGCAATTGTCTGGGTTCCATAAGCAAGGGCTGCGATTGCCTGAGCACCCCCGATGGAAAATAGGCGATCTACCCCGCAAATTGCGGCTGCAGCCAGAACAATCTCCCGATGTACCCCACCCGGAGTGGGCGACACCATAATAATTTCTTTCACTCCTGCTACTTTGGCGGGAATGGCATTCATCAATAAAGAAGAAGGGTAAGCTGCTTTGCCTCCTGGAACATACAGCCCTACCCTATCCAAAGGGGTGATGCGCTGACCTAGCACTGTACCGTCAGCCTCGGTATAGCTCCAATCTTCAGTTTTTTGCCGCTCATGAAAAAGCGTAATACGATGGGCTGCTGCCTCTAATGCAGAGCGTTCTTGGCGACTAATGGCTTCAAGAGCTGCTTGAATCCGAGAGGGTGCCACTTCCAAGCTGGCCACAGTAGCAACCTCCAACTGATCAAACTGCCGGGTATAGTCCAGTAAGGCAGCATCCCCACGAATGCGCACATCTTTTAGTATCGATGCAACCGTCTTTTCAAGAACCTCATTAGCCTGTTCTTCAAAAGCAATTAGTTCAGTCAGTTGGGCTTTAAAGTCTGGCTGCCTTGTATCGAGTCGGCGAAGTTCCGCGGCTTTCATGGCACCGCCTTTTGAAGAGCCGCAATAAAAGGACTTAATTGCTCAAAACGCGTTTTAAACGCCGCCTGATTAACGATCAAACGAGCACAAATATCATAAATATGTTCCACTTCTACCAGCTTGTTAGCTTGAAGTGTTTTTCCCGTGGAAACCATATCGACAATTGCATCAGCCAGCCCGGTTAAAGGAGCTAACTCCATCGAGCCATACAATTTGATCAAGTCAATATGCACCCCTTTTTTAGCAAAATGATTGCGAGCAGTTTCCGTATATTTGGTTGCGATTCTTAAGCGAGCGCCTTGTCGAACCTTGTTGAAATAATCAAATTCTGCAAGTGTGGCCACACTCATTCGGCATTTTGCAATTTTTAAATCTACCGGAATGTACAGGCCTTCACTGCCCTGTTCTATTAGAGTGTCTTTTCCGGTAATGCCGCAATCTGCTGCACCATACCGTACATAGGTTGGCACATCCGAGGCACGTACTAAAACAATACGAACATCAGCCCGGCTAGTAGGCAGAATCAATTTGCGAGTTTTTTCCGGGTCATCAAATACCACACCGACGCTAGCTAGTAAGGGCAGTGTTTCATCCAAAATCCGTCCTTTAGAAAGCGCTAGAGTAATCACAGGAATGTCTCACTAAAAAATAGCTCCCATAAGTTTGATTGTGCTGACCCCTTTATTCATGGGCGTTTTCACATATTTCTGGCTCAACAAGCTTATAAACGTTGGGTAATTTTATTTTCATTTTTAATTAACTCGCACAATATCTGCCCCTACCCCGGCAAGCTTTTGCTCCATACGGTCATAACCGCGATCCAGGTGATAAATACGATCGATCAAGGTTTCTCCCTGGGCCGCCAACCCCGCAATCACTAAGGAAGCAGAAGCCCGTAGATCAGTAGCCATAACAGGAGCCCCCACTAAGCGCTCCACTCCTTGTACAACGGCGGTATGACCATCGATAGTGATGTTAGCTCCCAATCGGATCAATTCCTGTACATGCATAAAACGATTTTCAAAAATATGCTCTGAAATAGTTGCTGTGCCTTGAGCCACACAATTGACGGCCATTAATTGTGCTTGCATATCTGTGGCAAAGCCTGGATATTCCACTGTGCGGAAACCAACGGCCTTGGGTCGTGCATGCATGCTGGCACGAAGGCTGTTGCCTTTGATCTCTATCTGCAACCCCGCCTCACGCAACTTATCCAAAGTCGCACCCATCGATTCAACGGCGCAATGCGTCAAGCTTATATCTCCACCAGCCGCGGCTACAGCACAAAGGAAAGTACCTGCCTCAATCCGATCGGGCATAACTCGGTAGTCTGCTCCGTGCAAGCGATCAACCCCTTCAATAACGATACGATCAGTGCCTGCTCCACTTATTTTGGCCCCCATAGCGAGCAGCAAGCCTGCTGTATCTACAACCTCTGGCTCGCGAGCAGCATTTTCAATCACGGTCTCTCCCTGAGCCAGAGTAGCAGCCATCATTAACTGCTCGGTTCCCGTGACGGTAATCATGTCCGTACGGATTGTTGCGCCTTTCAAGCGAGTAGCCCGAGCATGGATATATCCGCCCTCCACCGAGATCTCCGCTCCCATCTGCTGCAAACCTTTGATATGTTGGTCTACTGGCCTCTGCCCAATTGCACACCCGCCAGGCAGGCTCACTTTGGCCTGTCCAAATCGCGCCAGTAGAGGCCCAAGTACCAAAATACTAGCGCGCATGGTTTTTACCAGCTCATAGGGAGCCTCTGGTGAAGTAATACCGCTAGCGTTCACGGTAACAATACCTTCTTCACTACGCGAAAACTTTGCTCCCATCCCTGAGATCAGTTTCGCCAAAGTGCGGATATCCGCCAATCCAGGCACGTTACGCACAATCAGCTCATCTGCCGTCAGTAGCCCCGCAGCCAGAATGGGTAGAGCGGCATTTTTTGCCCCTGCAATGGTAATACTGCCGTTTAGACGCCTACCACTTTTGATAAGAAGTTTATCCATGAATGAGGGGTGTAGTCCTAAAAATTATTATTTCAACACAGGGATCTGAATCTATTTTTGATGATTCCACTCTGCAGGAGTTAAAGTTTGCATCGACAAAGCATGAATTTGCTCACGCATGCGTTCCCCCAGTACACCGTAGACTAATCGATGACGCGCCACCAAGCTCTTGCCTTCAAACGCATCGCTAACGATCGTTGCCTGAAAATGTCGGCCATCTCCATTCACCCTTAGATGTGTACAGCTTATTGCAGCTGCATTTAGTCCAGATGCAATGTATTCGCTTACCTGCTGCGGTGTAGGTTGTTCCAGCATTTATCTCTAACCCCGTAATTTGTAGCCACGCGCCAATAAAATCATCGCCCAGGCGCTAACGATGAAAAAAGTTACTCCTACAATCCCTAAAGACAACCAGGGAGAAAGATCCGATATTCCAAAAAAGCCATAACGAAAACCATCAATCATGTAAAAAAATGGATTGGCATGGCTGACCGATTGCCAAAAAACAGGCAGGCTGTGAATTGAATAAAATACACCACTTAAAAAAGTGGCCGGTAAAATAATAAAGTTTTGAAAAGCAGCCAACTGGTCAAACTTTTCAGCCCACATTCCCGCTATGAGTCCTAGTGCTCCCAAAATCGCCGCCCCAAGTACTGCAAACACCAGCACCCAAACAATATTGTGTAAGCCCAAGCGAGCAAAGCTTAAAGTGACGAGCAATACCCCCAAGCCTACCATTAATCCTCGCATTACCGCACCGCCTACGTAAGCAGCAAATAATTCCCAATGGGAGAAGGGGGGAAGTAAAACATAGACAATGTTTCCAGTAATCTTGCTCTGAATCAGACTGGAAGAACTGTTAGCAAAAGCGTTCTGCAAGACGCTCATCATCACTAAACCCGGTATGAGAAATGCCGTATAAGACACATTTTCATAAACATTAACCCGGCCTTGCAATACATGGCTAAAAATCAGTAAATATAACAAGGCAGTGAGCACGGGGGCTGCGATGGTTTGAAAGGCAACGCGCCAAAAACGCAAAACCTCTTTGGTCAACAACATCCGCATTCCACTCATCCAAGTACCTTCTCAACGACATTTTCCTGATGGCTAGACTGTGCCATCACCTGTAAAAATACGTCTTCTAGATCAGCTTTCTGCACCTCCAGCTCGTCAATTCCGATGCCGAGCGCGCGTAAATCACTCAGGATTTGTGCTGCTTCGTCATAGCTTGTAATTCTTAGACGTAAACGCTCATGGGCTATCCCTCTTCCACTCAGCAGGCGGCTATGCATTGCTGGGGGTAAAGAGGCATTGATTCGCAACATTAGTTGTAGACCTGTAAAACGTTTGAGTAAGTTTGAAGTGGAATCTAGAGCAACCACATGCCCCTGTTTCAGCATGGCAATGCGGGAACATAATTCTTCAGCTTCTTCTAAATAGTGGGTAGTAAGCACGATGGTACGGCCTTGCGCATGTAACTGCCGGATAAAGCGCCACAGCGTCTGGCGTAGCTCAACATCTACCCCGGCTGTAGGTTCATCTAGAACAATGACAGGGGGTTTATGCACCAACGCCTGTGCTACCATCACACGCCGTTTCATTCCTCCGGACAGGGCGCGCATATTGGTAGTAGCTTTATCAGAAAGTCCTAAACCTTCCAGAATTTCGTCAATCCAGACTCCATTGTTACGCAGGCCGAAGTATCCAGACTGAAACCGTAAAGCTTCCCTTACCGTAAAAAAAGGATCAAACACTAACTCTTGAGGTACGACTCCCAATGCCCGACGTGCCGCCTGAAAATCCTTGACCACATCATGGCCGAGGATGAAGGCTTGCCCAGAGCTGGCCCTTACAAGCCCCGCCAAAATGGAGATGAGTGTGGTTTTGCCAGCCCCATTAGGTCCGAGCAGTCCGAAGAATTCACCTTGCTCGATAGTCAGCGATACCTCGTCCAGCGCTCTAAGTTTTGGATACTGCTTGGTCAGCTGGTGAATAAAAATGGCAGGAAGTGTCACGAGATAATAGGTTTTTAAAATTATTTCTTATTTTAGGGTGCTCGCAACGCTTTACTAAACAAGCCGGAGAAAAACACTTTATCAGGAAGTACTAAATTTATATTTCAAGAATAATTTTAAACCCGGATAATTTTTCCACCTAAGCCACCCCATCATTTCTGAACCTTGAGTACAGACGAAACACAAAAGCCGGGATCCTGGAAAGGCGAATCAAAGTACAGACAACACAAATAATTTAGAAAGGGAATAATAATTCGCGAGCACCATAGAGCGTGGCCAGACTTAATAACATAGGTGGAGGATTTAAGATTTCTATTTTTTTAGTTTTATCCATGCGCCTAGCCTTCAGTAACACCGCGATAACAGAAGAGTCACAGCGAGTGAGTGCAGCGGCATCCACACTACACTCTCCCTTAGAGATAGCAGCTTCCAGAGCATCTGCACAACTACTTGCATTAGCTAAAGTAAGAACTGCAGGTAAGCAAAAAGCCATCGGAATACTGTTGGAATGAAAGTGGAGATATTTCGTGTTAGCCAAGCGCTCGTTACACTTTAAGAAGATTGCTTTTTGCTGGAAGCCTCTTCCAAACGTTTATTACGCTCTGCCAAGGTTTTGATTAAACCATCCAGACCATTTTTATCTATTTCTTGGGCAAAACTAGCTTTATAGGTTTCTACCAACCAAACCCCTAGCACATTGAAATCGTAAATTTTCCAACCTGTAGCAGATTTTTCCATACGATAATCCAGCTGGATAGGATCACCTCGGCCTTGAACCACCTGAGAGCGCACCACAACTTCTGAATCCTCAGGGGTGGCACGTAAAGGCCGCATTTGAATTTGCGCATCTTTAGCCGCAGATAGGGCTCCCGCATAAGTACGAGTCAACAAGCCACGAAACTCTGTTTGTAGCGCCTTTTGCTGATCAGGCGTTGCACGTGCCCAATAACGTCCCACCGCCAGAGAAGTCATCCGAACAAAATTAACATGGGGCAAGATTTTTGTTTCAACTAGTTTATTGACACGACTCATATCCCCGGCCTGAATTTCCTTGTCCGCCTTAATCTCTGCCAGGACATCCTCAGCAATAGATTTAATGAATACATCCGGAGTTTTACTGGGCTCAGCCATAACAGCTGCAGAAAATAGTGTACTACCCGCCAGTATCCCTGCAGCAATTAAAGAACTACACCGTGCAGCGAATAAATGAATATGCATCAACATAATAAATAACTTTCTGAAAAGTATAAGGCTGCAGAAAAGTATGCCTTAGTTTAAATATAAATAGACTATTTTGTATTAAACCACTCAGACTCCTCATAAGTTGACGTAGTTCCACAATAATTTTATGAACATCGTTTCCTAGAAATTGGAGTCATCCTAAAAAACTATAGTTTTGCTTATTTTTTTCCTGCCGGGGGAGGCTCTGAGGATTTTTCTGAGACAGAATCAGGAGGCACTGCCAGGGAGTTTTTGTTTTGCGGCTCTGCCTCTGCTGGTAACTCTGGGGGATCTCCATCATAAATAGCGTTGCGACGGCGCTGCAAGAAAGCATCTCGAATAAAACTGTATCTATCCAGCGCAATATCATTAACGACAGACTCAGCCTTTAATACATTTGCCCGGCTGTTTATCGCTTGAACTGTACGGAAAATATTGCGCTCTCTTGAATCTCCAATTTTGTGAGAGGCGTCGATATTGGCAAAGTCATTATCTGTCAGCGCATCTCTTAATGTAGAAGGGCCTAGAATAGGTAAAACTAGGTAGGGTCCACTAGGCACTCCCCAAGTCGCCAATGTTTGACCGAAGTCTTCATAATTCTTTTTAAGCCCCATTTCACTAGCAATATCCAAACAGCCGGCGAAACCAAAAAAGTGATTGACCACAAAACGGATCGTATCTTCACAGGCTAACTGAATTTTACCCTGCAGCAGATTATTCAAAGCCGTGGTCGGCACCGTCAGGTTATACATGATATTGCTGATACAGCTTCTTACTGGTTGCGGTACCACCGTTTGGTAAGCCTGCGCTGCAGGCTTAAGGGTGACCCTATCGACTGCATCATTAAATTCAAAGACTTTGCGGTTGAAACTTTCAAAAGGATCCCGGGTAACACCACCGGTAGCACAGGCTCCCAGGCTAGAAATAAGTATCACCATGAAGATAATTCGCCAGAATCCTGGAAGAATAGTACTCATAAAACCCTCCCCTAAGCGGGTTGATGATCGTGAAATGCCGCTCACTGCGGAGTTGGTTTACTGGCTCCATCAGCTGCTTTATTAAAAAGAAATTGGCTAATCAAGGTTTCTAGAACAATGGCTGACTGGGTCATTTTAATACGGTCTCCTGCTGCCAGAAACTGTGGATCTCCGCCTGCTTCTAGCCCGATGTATTGCTCACCCAACAAGCCCGCCGTTAAAATTTTTGCCGAAGTATCTTTCGGAAACTGATAACGTGCATCCATGGACATCAGCACCGTTGCTTGAAAGGTTTGCGTATCAAAACGTATGTCATCAATTCGCCCCACTACCACACCTGCGGACTTAATAGGTGCACGGACTTTTAGACCACCAATATTATCAAATCGTGCTGTTAAGGGATAACTTGCAGCCGTTGAAATACTCGTTAAATTCCCCGCTTTAAGCGCTAAAAATACAAGCGCCGCTAACCCCAATAATACAAACAACCCTACCCACAGATCGTATGATTTGCGCTCCATCACAGCTATCCTTTTAAAGATTACTCATCAAATCTCTTCAAGCTTTAACTAAACATAAAAGCCGTCAAAATAAAATCCAAACCTAATACCGCTAGTGATCCCGCCACTACTGTACGTGTTGTGGCTTTAGAAACCCCTTCAGGTGTCGGCTGTGCCTCATACCCTTCAAACAGTGCAATTGCTGTTACTACGGTGCCAAAAACTAGACTTTTTACAACACCTTGACCGATGTCCAGCCACCAATCCACACTCGCCTGCATCTGACCCCAAAAGGCCCCGGCATCCAGACCAACCAACCCTACGATGATCAGATAAGCTCCCATCAATCCTGAAAAGGAAAAAACTGCAGCCAACAAGGGCATAGCAATAAACCCACCCCAAAAACGCGGGGCAACAATCCTGTGCAGAGGATCCACGGCCATCATCTCCAGCGCGGTAAGCTGCTCTCCAGATTTCATCAAACCAATTTCAGCGGTCAATGAGGTTCCTGCTCTACCCGCAAACAAAAGAGCAGTAACCACGGGACCTAGTTCGCGCACCAGCGCGAGATTGACGGCCAGCCCCGCTAGTTCAGATGACCCATAGCGCGTCAGAAGGTTATAAAGCTGCAATGACAACACAAAACCGATAAACAGGCCAGAGACCGCAATAATGCTTAGAGAATGGTTACCGATAAAATGGACTTGCCCTCCAATCAAACGTGGCCGCCCAAAAGCTGTACCCGAGGTTCCTAGCGTTACTATCAAAAAACGCGCAAAACGACCCAGAGCGTTAATAAATAGGCGAACCTGATACCCAAAGTCCGATACAGGTTGGAGAAGTTTCATATCAACTGCTCTCTTGATGTCTACAATCCAAGCGCATTAGAGCCCAAAATCTTCCGAATAACTGCGAGAGGCAGGCATATGAAATTTAACCGGACCATCTGCTCCTCCATCAATAAACTGTCTTACCCGCGCATCTTCACTCGCCCGCAACTGCTCGGGCGTACCCATGGCTACAATAGATCCATCGGCGATCAGAACAATCGTATCGGCAATCAAAAAGGTCTCTTTGACGTCATGGGAAACCACAATCGACGTAGCACCCAGAGCATCATTTAGCGTACGGATTAATCGCGCCGTAATTCCAAGCGAGATAGGGTCCAGACCAGCAAAAGGCTCATCATACAAAATAAGCTCTGGGTCCAAAGCAATAGCTCGGGCCAGCGCCACGCGGCGAGCCATGCCTCCAGAGATTTGACTAGGCATTAAATCTGCAGCACCCCGTAGTCCTACTGCGTGTAATTTCATGAGGACGAGGTCACGTACCATGGATTCTGGAATAGCTGCATGCTCCCGGATCGGAAAAGCCACATTATCAAAAACAGAAAGATCCGTAAACAACGCTCCAAACTGAAAGAGCATCCCCATGCGCTTGCGGACTGCATATAGCTGCGCTTTGCTCATTTCTGCAATGGGCTGGCCAAACACCTCAATCTTGCCCCGCGTAGGCTTAACCAAGCCGCCGATCAGCCGCAACAGTGTGGTTTTACCCGAACCCGAGCCTCCCATAACGGCCACCACTTGGCGAGGAGTAATCGTCAGGTCAATGTTTTTAAGGATAAGGCGGGAAGGACGCTCGCCATATCCAAAATCAAGTTGGCTAATTTTTACTGGCATCTGCAGATTGTATGCGTAGTTCTAAAAACAGAGTGAATGCCCAGCAATATAAGCCCAAGATTGATCTTTCTTTCCAGTAAGTTAAGTCTCTGGTAAGCAGGGATGCGGGTAACACCTTCTAAGAACTGGCAACTAACTGAAAAGATTAATTTAAACATCTATTTTTGCCTATTAAACGTAACTTAGTTTTATCAACCTACTGCTTACGCTGTACGGCTCATTATGGATTTTTACAATGGAGGATTAAATGCCAATATTACGTCGAGGAAGTCAAGGTTTGGCGGTAAAAATATTGCAACGTCTTTTAAACAAGGCCAAAACCCGCGAAGGGATTAGCGGTACCCCCCTGAGCGTAGATGGTGGATTCGGAGCATTGACTGAATCTGCACTATATGCTTTTCAAAAACGTCATCCTGGCTTAGTAGCCGATAAGGTTGCAGGTAATCAAACATGGAGAGCATTGGGACTTCGTGCCGAAATGATACATACGAGAGTGCAGCTTCTGGCTCAATCATCAGCAGGAAATTGCTGGTCCGCAGCGGCCAGCATGATTCTGGGGAATCAAAGCGTCGGGCACGGCAGTGCCAAACTTAGCAAGAAGCCCAAGGAGAAGGATGCTCTCTTGACAACTCTAGGAAACCACATGGCATTTGCCAGAAGCTTAGGTTGGGAGGCTCTTAACTACTCCCCAACCGTAGGGGAATTAGTTGATATCGTCTGTCGAACTCCTGTCTGGATGTCTGCGGGAGGAGTCAACTGGGGACATGTTGTTGTATTAAGTGGGGTCTACAGTGATTGGGATGAGGCGGGAGATGGGACGTTGTTTCGGATTCACGATCCATGGCCGGTGGGAGGAGGACGGATCTATGGCTCTTTCGCTAACCCCATCACATTTTGCAATAACATGGCAGGTACTCCAACACCCGCACGAATGTATCAGATAATAGTGCCGCGTTGAACCCCTTTAAACACATATTAATTACTCGCAGATCTACCGACGATTAAACCGCACTGTGATTGCTAAACCAAACAAGGGCAACCAGATCCAAAATACTTCAGACTTCATGACCTGCCAACCATGGGAAGTAAAAAATCGAGCAGCACTCATAGGTGCGGCGGCTACCGGAGTAAAAGGTGATAAGACACGCGTCTTTTCAAAGGGCCAGAACAGAGCCACTCCTTTTCCGCCGCTGGTTACCATATCTAAAAGCGAATGCGAAACACAACTTATCCCTACGAACAAAAAGGCTAAATAAGCAGTACTGCGCAAAGACTTACATGCCGCTGCAGCAAAACACGCTCTTAGGGCATCAAATAAAAAGGCAGTGCGTAAAACCTCGCTGCCCGAACTCTGATCCATAAGGAACTCCCAAGGAAAAACCGATCATGTCTGCATCCGGCAACAACGAAGAAAGCACACCCGCACATAACAACCGGGAGCTAATAACTCCTTGAGGAGCAGCCAGTGCAATTGCTATAGGTATCACTGCATGAGTAATTAAAGATGTCATGCAACCCTTAAAAGGCTTAAAGACAGGATAGTTCCGCGGCAAGCTGATCCCCCATCGTTTCCCGCTGCCGGATAAGAGTGCAAGTTTCTCCCTCTACCATCACTTCAGCCGCCCGATTTCGACTGTTGTAATTGCTGGCCATACTCATCCCGTAAGCACCTGCAGATAACAGGGCAAGCAGGTCGCCCTGCGCCACAGCCAGTGAGCGATCTTTACCTAGCCAGTCCCCACTTTCGCATACAGGACCCACAACATCATAGAGCGTACTGGGTAAGGACTTAGCCTGAACTTCAACTATTTCGCTATAGCTTTGATAAAGCGCAGGCCGCATGTAATCGTTCATCGCTGCATCAGTAATGCAAAAATTTTTGCTAGCCCCAGGCTTTAAAATTTGCACCCGCATTAACAACAAACCGGCATTGCCCACAATAGATCTCCCCGGTTCTAGCATAAAGGTGCGATGGGCATGCCCCCGCTGTACAAAACGCTGCAAAATTCCTTTTAAAAATTCGTGCACACTAGGCGGTGCTTCATTTTTGTAGGTGATTCCCAACCCTCCCCCCAGATCTACGTGATCAATCGGGATACCCTCCTTTTCCAAGGCTTCCACTAAATCCAAAACCTTGTCCAGCGCTTGCATATAAGGCGCAGCGTCAATGATTTGCGAACCGATGTGGCAATCTATGCCTTTCACCGTAATGCTCATCATGCCCGCCGCTTTCCGATAAAGAGCTAGGGCTGTATCAAACGCAACTCCAAATTTATTGTCTTTTAAACCAGTGGAAATATAGGGATGTGTTTTAGGATCTACATCGGGGTTGACACGGAAACTCACGGGCGCTTTTCGGCCATGTACAGCAGCGATCTGAGCAATCTGATCTAATTCGCTTGCGCTTTCAATGTTAAAGCAGCCAATACCTGCCTGAAGAGCCTGCTGGATTTCTTCAGCAGATTTCCCTACACCAGAGAAAACAATTTTTTTTGGATCAGCCCCAATCGCTAATACCCGTGTCAACTCCCCCCCGCTTACAATATCAAAACCTGCATTTAACTGCGCTAACAATTTCAGTATGCTTAGATTGCTATTCGCTTTCACCGCATAGCAAATTTGATGCGCTTGGCCCTCTAGCGCTTCTGCATAGGCCAGAAAATTATCCGTAATCGCCTTTTTGGAATAAACATAAGTAGGCGTACCAAATTGCTGGGCAATCTCGGCAAGGGCTACGTTTTCAAGTGTCAAAACGCCTTGCGCGCTTCGCGCAAGATATAAATTTTGGAAAAGCATTGCTAGTTTTTCTTTGTTTGGGTAGCCTGAACCGTTACAGGATCAGTATGAGGTACAACTGTCCCCACGGATGACTTTGTATCCGCATCTGGCTGAACGAACGCCGCGGTTGAAGCTTTAGGAGGTAACACCAATGGTCCTTTTTGCCCACATCCTGTAAGCGTAGTAGTAACCAGTATGCTAGAAAATACGAAAAAATATTTCATAGTGCTTAGATTGTAAAACCATGACCGACTCAGAATTTCACAGATTAGCAAATACCACCCTTAATGCTATTGAAGATGCTTGCGAAGCTATTATCCAGTTCACCGAGACTGACATTGATAGCGCTCGCAACGGGGAAGTGTTAACGCTTACCTTTAAAAATGGAAGCAAAATTATTATCAACAGTCAGGCCCCCTTACAACAAATGTGGGTAGCCACTAAAACAGGTGGTTATCACTATGCATGGAACGGCTCGGCTTGGATAGACACCCGCGATGGGAGTGAGCTTTTCGCTACGCTCAGTAGCCATGCTAGTACGCAAGCGGAAACCCCACTGATATTTAAAAACACAATCTAATCATTTAATAAATACAAAATTTATGAAACATAGCGAACCTAAGAAGATAATTTACTGGAAAGACTTAGCTGTTTTAAATAAAAAAGAAAAATTCATAGAGCTCACGGTTCATTTACCTTGGTTATTCCTGTCTTTATTTTTTGCATGGCATAAGCTATATTTTCTTGCTATTCCCTGTTCTTTTATGTTTTTTCTTACTTCTTTACGTCAATCGCACAATGCATTTCATTATGCATTAGGTATACCTGAAAGGATTACTTCCTTTATTTTGTACATAAATAGTATAGGAATGTTATCCTCCTTACATGCCGTAAAGTTTAATCATCTTCGACATCATTATTATTGTTTGGAGAAAGCAGATGTTGAAGGAAAAGCTGCACAAATGTCTTGGTGGAAGGCTGTACTTTACGGCCCTTTGTTTTTATTCAACCTGCACTATACAGCTTTAACTCTTGCCCCTAAAAAGACCAGAAATATCATTATCTTTGAATTAATATTAGTAGCATTTTTTGTCCTTATAGTTTTTTATTCTGATCTCGATTTTTTGAAATACCATATCTATGCAATGGGAGTCGGAGAAGCTCTGTCTGGTTTTTTTTGCTGTTTGGACAGTACACCATGATTGTGATGAGAAATTATTTTCAAGAACATCTAGAAGAAAATTTTTGAATTTTCTTACCTATAACATGTTTTATCATACTGAACATCACCTGTTTCCAGCAGTACCTACTATTAAACTACCTGTTCTAGCAAATAGACTAGATGAACAATTCCCTGAGTATAAGAAAAAACCTATTTTTTAGTTCATTTTAACCCTAGAAAAACTCTCTCCTTTTATTCTTGCAAACCGGGGCAAGGTTAAAAGTAATTCCTAACTTAAATTTAAGGACAGACAAATGCCAACCATTGAACAACGTTTTTTATCAGGCAGTTTGTTATTGATGTTGCTTACTACCTTACTAAGCGGATGTGGTGAAAAAACTTCACCTGCTCCACCCCCTACTTCCAGTGTTGTAAGCAGCCCTGCTAAGGGACAAGCTGCGGTGCAATTTCAAATCAATGAGTCTGTAGGGATAGCCAAACCAGAATTTGAAACCGCCTTAAAAACCCTTCTCAGTCAAGGAAAACCTGGGCAAGTACTCGAAATTACAGGGATCAGTTACGCCAACGAACACAGTAAAGCAGGTGAAGATTTAGCTAAAGCACGCGCTGAAGCTGCAAGCATTTTTCTCATGGGCAGCCTTCCTCAGGAGCAAATCAGTTATGCCAGTGAGAAAAGTCTGCTTAATGCGCCTGAGGGACCTTTTGATGGGGTCCGCTTTAAATGGGTCGATGCCCCAAGCCTAGCGGCCGCTGCACCTGCACCTGCACCTGCACCTGCACCTGCACCTGCACCTGCACCTGCACCTGCACCTGCACCTGCACCTAAAGCCGAGCTAACTCAACTTACTGTTTACTTTGCCACGGGAAGTACTCACCCACACATTTCTGCAAACGAGCGCAACAAGCTAAAAACATTGCTTAAATCTGCTCAAGCATCGGGAGGAAAAATTACTGTAGAGGGGCATACTGATGCGTTAGGAAACGCACAATACAATCAGCTTTTAAGTGAAGCTCGGGCAAAAAGCGTGAAAGCCTTACTTGTAAAACTAGGCGCCGATGCTGAAAGTGTGATGGTAAGTGGTGCCGGCACCAGCAAACCCGCTGATGAAAAGCGCCCGGCTAAAAACCGCCGTGTTGAAGTACATCTGTCTACCTGACCGTTACTCATGAATAGTCCCATGGAGTTTTCGTTTTTAAAAGCCATCAAGCCCCGTCAGTGTTCAGGGTTGAGCTTGTTCAGCTTAGTCGCTAGTCTTGTAGTTTTGAATGGATGTGTCACCCCCCCCTCTCCTACTCCTGCCACAGCGCCAAGCAAAACCGTCACTCCGGCTGCACTTCCCGCCCAGAATCTAGGACCGATTATTGAAACGGATGCAGGCCGCCTCGTGCCTGTTGAGTGGAAAGAGTTAATAGATTTTGAGACTGATCCACTAGACGATGTACTGAAAACTTTTCGGCTATCCTGTAATTACTTAAGCAAACAAGATAGCTGGCAAGGCACCTGTCAGCAGTTGCTTAGCCTTTCCCCTAAAGATCAGTCGGGGTTGCGAGCTTTGCTCAAAACACTGCGGCCTCACCGGGTAGAGTTTAAAGATGGTAAACAGACCGGAACCATTACGGGGTATTACGAACCCGTACTACGGGGCTCACGTACTTTCCGGAATCCCTATATCTTTCCGCTTTATAACAAACCTATTGATTTAGTAAACACGACTGTTAAGCTGGGTTCAAACAGTTTTAGCCGTGCCCGCAAAGTAGGCGATCAGTTACTACCCTACTGGAGTCGTGCTCAGATGGCTAGCGGAGAGGGACAACGCTCTATGTCGGGTCGGGAGATTGTGTGGGTAGATGACCCCATGGATGTTGTACTCATTGAAATACAAGGCTCCGGTAGAGTCATGCTTCCCAATGGCACCGGTATTCGCCTGAATTATGCAGAACATAATGGCCATCCCTTTCGTCCTTTAGGACAGTGGTTTCGGGAAAAAGGCATAGACAACAATGCGTCGATGTTAGACATTCGCAAGTGGGCACGTAGTAATCCTCCCGCAAAAGTAAATGAAATGATTTTTAGCAATCCGCAGGTGGTATTTTTCAAATGGGAGCCCATCCCGGATTTAACGGTAGGGCCTCGGGGAGCCGCGGGCCAAGCCCTTGTACCCATGCGCAGCATTGCGGTAGATCCCAAATCTATTCCCTTGGCAGCTCCGGTATGGATAGACTTTAAAAGCCCAGTTTCTGATGTACAGTACAGGCGGCTAGTTTTTGCACAAGACACAGGCGGTGCTATTAAGGGAGCAGTACGAGCTGATTATTTTTGGGGCTTTGGCCAACATGCTTTAGAAATGGCCGCTAAAACTAAAAATGATAACGGGCGGATGTGGGTGCTTTTACCTCCTGCCTCTTGAATCTACTTCACTGCAACTTCATTGATTTTGCGAAAGTCTCTGCATCTTCCGCTTTCAGAACATTGTTAGGGCCTACAGCAATCGTGGCCAATACTGCCTCTTCTTGCCATGCAAATTGCGCATGAATTCGGCCAGGAACATTTTCTACCGTTCCGCTGGCAACCATCTCAAACGCCCCTACAGCGCCTGGCACAACAATGGGATTGAAATAGTTTTTTGCTTCAGGCTTGGCCTGAATATTGGCAAGCATCGCCTCTGCCCATGCTCTGGCTATACTTTGCCCTTGAGAACTACTTACCGGAACATACCCTGCTGCAAACTGAGCGCCTTCTACCTTAGCCGCAGTCAAGGTCATAGGCCGCGTAGTTTCCTGTAATTTCCATTGACGAGTTACAGTGACAGGTTTTGCAGGAAAAAGAGCTTGCAGATGCCCATCGGCAGCCGGTAACTCTCGCCAATTCAGCGCAGGGGTGCACGCCATCAGCAGGCAGCCGAATACTGGGGTTAGAAGGGTTCTCATGTTTTTTCTGGCCATCGTTTTACGAACGGATAGTAGCAAGCGGCTTAAATAATATTTACATTCTTCAAAGTCTGTTGAATTATTAACGTTCGGTGGATCGTTAGTGACGCGTTCTTTTCGCCACCAGCTTTTAGAGCAACCAACTTTCTAAAAAATTGACTAGGTCCAATACCTGATACTAAAATTTGTTCGTGTTTTCAAATCCAAGTTGAGATCATGCTCTGTTTGTCTCGATTGCGATAGAAGGCATAGCTTTTCCAGGTGCGGCTCAATGCTTCTTTTTTGAAAGATTGTTAAATGTCAAAATTTAAATTGGTTGTTAAGGATATCGCCTACTAACCGATGAGGAAATTAGTGCGGTTTCTGGCGGATATGACGGATATTATGAGATCAACATGTACGGCAATGGAACCTTGGGCTGTTCTAAGCCCTGCGTAACTACTTGCACCTCCGACAACTGTGGTACAACCAACGGCTGCGAACCAACTTCAAAGGATTGCAAGTGCCCTTAAGCTATCCATGGATGGTGTGTTGTTTGCTCCGTAACGACTATTAGCATCAGTTCCGTGCGTTTGGTCAAGTGACCAGATGCAGTTTTGGCGAATCAAGGCATCTTGGTTCGCCATTTTCATGTGCAGGGTCAAAACAATGGGTGATATTTCAGTGAAGCATAGTCTTGAAGGGTTGTTTGTTTCATTGCTTCTTCCATTTCTGATACTCGTCAGTGATTCGTCGCATGGCCAAGAGGCCAAGACGGGTTGGAAAGCACTGGACCTGAAAGATTGGAAAGGAAAGTCCTCCAACGGCAATGGCTACGATCTCGGAACGGGCTGGGCCACGCACTCCTTGCCTTTGGGTCTCGTTGAAGGGAAGTGGGTAAGAGTGATCGGCTCCGCAGATGCCAATTCGCCTGACTTCATGATACTCATTTCCGTGTTCAATGAGCAGTCCCGCGCAATCAACCGGAGTTTGCCGACGCTATGCGAAACAGTCGGCAATCGCAAGATGTGTAGTGGAGCGTCGTGGATTAGACCGGGGGGGGCCACCGCCAAGGTAACCTTGTATTCCAACTACCTGCCGGTCACTGTTGTTCTGGAGAAAGCTGAAGTGGCGGTTGAATCGCAGGTTCGCCAAGTCAATGTTTCTCGGTTTGAAGCCATCACGAGCGACATGGCACGCCTGTACTTCCGGACTTCTGAGGTCGATTGGCCACTCATTAAGTCCAAAGTAGAAATGGCGTTGCAATCGCCGGAAGATATAGATCCAATCCCTTATGCCGTTTTGCAATTGCTGAGTCACTTGCCTGACAGCAAGCACAGTGCTGTATATCGTACTGAAGGGCGCGTTACCGGCGAACCTTTGCTTCCTTTGTGCAAAAAGCTCCAGTCGGGCGGCGTTTCCACATGGAGACTGGATCTACCTGGGACCCCTAGCAGAGAACAAGACAACGCTTTGTATATTCAAGCGGCGAACACATGCCTTGCAAGGCCAGGAGTAAGACGATGGGTGATCAACCTGACCGAAAATTCTGGTGGTGACGCAATAGTGATGTTTGCAGCACTATCCCAACTATTCAAAGCAGGGCCCCTAATGGAATTTCAGAATACGAGCGGAGGCAGGTTTGTGGTTGCCAAGTCAAGTGAGGGAATATCAATTAACGGGAAGCTGAATCAGCGAGTGAAAACGACACACCGTCCATTTCAAGGAAAAGTGCTTGTAGCGGTCAGCAAGGCCTGCGCAAGTTCATGTGAAGCTGTCGCAATAGCAATGAAAGGCCAACACCAGGTTGTCGGAACTTCAACTGCAGGTCTGGCCACCGCAAACGAATCTTTGCCCCTCAATAGCAGGTTTTCGCTTGCGATTACTAGCGGCTATATGGCCGATGCGAAGGGAAAGATCTACTCTATTGTTGTGCCTGACCTCGCTGTCAGTGATGAAGTGATTGCGAGAATTATCCAAAAGGGTACGTTCAGACATGAATAGCGGCGGATTCAAGCACGAAGTGCAACTTTGATTAAGCGAAGGAAGGAGGCTGAGGATGTTTAGCATTAGATACTTCCTGAAAGGTAAAAACGCTGACCTACGACAACGGCAAAGAGTTCTGCGGTCATGTAAAGATTGATCAGGCCTTGGTGGGCAGCACAGGCTACTTGGCCAGACCGTTTGCGAGTCGGGAGCGCGGCTCCAACGAGAACTTCAACGGGCTGCCGCGCCAATATGTTCCCAAGAAGCGCCTGATGGAAAATATCACCGACGAGGAAATTAAAATGATCGAGAACAGCTGGAATAACCCTCCTCGCAAACGATTACGATTCAAAACGCCTGCACAGGTGTTTCATCAATCCTTATCTGAACTAGTCTAGACTTAATCTGACATTTCAATAGGATTGGCGAATCCAAGCCAGAAAGGAAATGCAGATGCACAGGAGTCAACAGAGCAAAGTGATCAAGAACAAGCTAGGGTTATTGAAACTGGCACAGCAACTGGACAGTGTCTCCAGAGCCTGCAAGGTCATGGGATTTAGCCGGGACAGTTTCTACCGGTTCAAACAGCTTTACGATAAAGGAGGCGAGGCGGCCCTGCAAGAGATCAGCCGTAACAAGCCCCTTGTTTCCAACCGCGTGGATCCGGGGGTTGAGACTGCAGTGGTAGCGTTTGCCATCGAGCAGCCTGCGTATGGCCAGCACCGGGTGAGCAACGAGTTGCGCAAGCGCGGCGTGTTTGTCTCTGGTGGTGGCGTCAGGTCGATCTGGTTGCGCCACGATCTGGAGTGCTTCTCTAAACGTTTGAAAGTCCTGTCGGCCAAGGTGGCTCAGGATGGGCTGATCCTGAGCGAGGATCAACTACGCGCATTGGAGAAGGCGCGGAAAGAAAAGCTTGCGCACGGTGAGATCGAGACCGAACACCCGGGCTACCGGGGATGCCAGGACACTTACTACGTGGGCAACCTCAAAGGCGTGGGCCGGATTTACCAGCAAACCTACATCGACAGCTATTGCAAGGTGGCGCTGGTCAAGCTGTACGACCGCAAGCACGCCATCACGGCAGCGGACATGCTCAACGACAAGGTGCTACCTTGGTACGAGGAACAAGGCATCCGACTGCTGCGCATCCTGACCGACCGTGGGAGCGAGTACTGTGGCAACCGTGAGCACCACGAGTTTGCGTTGTACCTAGACTTGGAGGGCATCGACCATACGCGAACCAAGACCAAGAGCCCGCAAACCAACGGTATCTGTGAAAGGTTTCACCAGACCATTCAAAACGAGTTCTATGCCAGTGCTTTCAGGCGCAAGGTCTACAATAGCCTGGAGCAGTTGCAGGTCGATGTGGACCAATGGATGGACTTTTACAATCGAGAGCGAACCCACTCAGGCAAGCACTGCTTTGGCAAAACACCGTGGCAGACTTTCCTGGACAGCAAAGCCTTGGCGGAAAACAAGCAGCTG
>Ga0208695_1000219_pt1 | contig 75429 bp, 54 predicted proteins | sample AD_UKC111_MetaG_FD_184449 | JGI IMG/M metagenome (GOLD analysis project Ga0208695, IMG submission 184449) | Active sludge microbial communities of municipal wastewater-treating anaerobic digesters from Hong Kong - AD_UKC111_MetaG (SPAdes)... | ecosystem: Engineered > Bioreactor > Anaerobic >... | reverse complement strand
CATACCGGGCGTAGGTTGTGTTTGGTCGGTTGGAAAATATGCTTACAGTTTAACCGATAAATCTTCCTACAATGATAAATGGGCTATTGGCAATACGCTCTGGAATGGTGCCGTTACTTTTGTAGATTGTGGCGTTAATCTAAGTGGAATTGGTGGTATTGTAAAGGGTATGGGCGTATTTTTAGCCAATATGGCTGGCTATGCAAGAGATTTTAATAATTGCAATCATTTCAGAAAAGACAGTGAAAGAGATCGAAATATAAATGCTGTTTCTTCGTTTGACCCCAATGAAATGATTGGTTCCAATGGTGTAGGAAAAGAAAATTGGATACAAAACTTGAATGAAGTTCCTTATACTGTTTTGTTTGAAAATAAAAGTACGGCTTCTGCTCCGGCACACACCGTTAATGTAACCGACACACTGGATTTGAATACGTTTGACTTGAAAAATTTCAGTTTTGGTAATTTTGGCTGGGGCGATTCCATTTTCTCGCCCATTGGAAACAATTTGAAAGAATTTTCGAGAGACATTGACCTGCGACCCGGTAAAAATCTGATTGCTCGCGTTGCTGCCAAAGTAGATACGCTGACAGGTATTGTGAAATGGGAATTCCTGTCCTTGACTCCGGAAACCTTACAGGAAGAAGAAGATCCATTTCTCGGATTCCTTCCTCCCAATGTTAATTCACCGGAAGGAGAAGGTTTTGTCAGTTTTTCTGTTGGTTTGAAAGAAACGCTGGCTTCGCATCATCGCATTGCCAATCAGGCAACTATAAAATTTGACGAAAATGCTCCTATTCTGACCAATCTGTATGAAAACATGCTGGATAAAGATGTTCCCGAAAGTCAGGTTACAATGCTTACACCTAAAATGGGTGGAAAAATTCTGGTAGAATGGTCGGGGGTTGACAATAGTTCCGGCATTAAACACTACAGTATTTTTGTACAGAAAGACGACGAAGAAATCAAACCGTGGGTGCTTGATACCATCGCTACCAATGCAGAATTTACTGCTGCCGAAAAAGGTTCAACCTACAAATTTTACAGCACTTGTATGGATAGCGTAGGTTATCGGGAAAATGCACCGGGCGATTTTGATGCTCAGTTGTTGTACACTGCGGTAAAAGGAACGCAAGCCGAAAAAGAAAACTGGCTTGTGTATCCCAATCCTGTTCGTGATATGTTGCATATCCAACTGTCCAATGCTCCTTTCGTGGACAATTTCATTATCGAACTGTTCAGTTTGAACGGTCAACGGTACTTTATGGGAAATTTCCACACGCTCCAAATCAGAAACGGTATTGAACTGCCGGCGAACAAGCCGGTCAGTATCTGTTGAGAATTATTTATGACAAAAACAACTACTCTGAAAAAATTACAATTCAATAAAAGTCAAAGCAACAAGTTAATAATTATAGATACCAATTCTTTCGTTTGATATTATTATTAAAAGTTAGTTGACAATTTTAATAAAAGAGCCGGCCTGACAAACCGGTTCTTTTATTTTCACAAGCAAAAGTAACAAACACAAAAGCAAACAGAAAAATTAAAAAATTCAATTTTTTCATTTAGTTAATTGATAAAAATAAACGACTATATCTTTCAATTTTATGATTGTAAACATTCAATTTTTTTTCTTAAAAATTTTGTCTATTTTTGCACAACTCGATTTCTAAGTCCAACCATTCTTGTTGGTAAAATCATTTAATCGTTTTCTGTTGAGAACAAAAGCAAAGATTTTTTCTTTGTCCTATTAATTTATTATTAAATTCCCATTTTATGAATCGTCCGCTTATCGTAGGAATAACAGGAGGCATAGGAAGTGGAAAATCAACACTTTCCAACAAATTGCGTGCTGAAGGTTATCAGGTGTATGACAGCGACAAGGAAGCCAAAAAACTCCAAAACGAACATCCTGTCATCAAAGAAAAAATTCAACATCTTTTTGGAGGAGATGTATACACCGATAGCGGATTAGACCGAAAAAAATTGGCTGATATTGTTTTTCTGAACCGTGAATTGCTCAATCAACTGAATCAAATTGTACATCCATTTGTCAGAGAAGATTTTCTTAAATGGGTGGAACAACGCGCAACAGAAAAAATTCTGTTCATGGAATCCGCCATTTTGTTTGAAAGTGGCTTTAAAGAATTGGTTGACAAGGTTATATTAATGACTGCTTCGGAAGATGTAAGAATTAAAAGGGTTGTCAAGCGCGATGGCATTGATCCGGATAAAGTGAGGGCGCGAATTTCAAAACAATTGCCCGACAGTGAAAAAATACCGTTCTCGGATTTTATCATTCATTCCGACGATGGAAAACCGCTGTACGATAAAATGAAAAAAATTTTAAAAGAATTGGAAAACTGCACTTCGGATTGAAGTGAAATAAAAAATTTAAAGCCGGTTACAAAAGCCGGCCTTAAACATATAAAATACAAGTAATTGTTGAAATTTACAGTTCGGATTTCACTTCCGTTTCTTCAAAACTTTCTATCAAATCTCCCACGTGTATATCGTTGAAATTGTGAATACTTATTCCACATTCATAATTGACAGACACTTCTTTAACATCCTCCTTAAACCTTTTCAACGATTCGATTTCGCCGGTAAAAATAACAATACCATCGCGAATCAACCGAACTTTGTTGGTTCGTTTTATTTTTCCTTCTTTCACCATACAACCGGCTACTGTTCCCACTTTTGTAATTTTAAACACGTCTCTGACTTCAAGAGTAGCCGTAATTTCTTCTTTAATTTCAGGTGAGAGCATGCCTTCCATTGCCGATTTTATTTCTTCAATGGCATCATATATGATGGAATAGAGTCGAATGTCGATTTCTTCTTTTTCTGCCATTTTTCGGGCAGACGGCGTCGGGCGAACCTGAAATCCCACAATGATGGCATTGGACGCAGCAGCCAGCAACACATCAGAATCAGAAATGGCACCCACTGCCTTATGAATAATATTTACCTGAATTTTTTCGGTAGAAAGTTTTAACAGTGAATCGGAAATAGCCTCAACCGAACCGTCAACATCACCTTTTACTATGACATTCAATTCTTTAAAGTCGCCCAATGCAATTCTTCTTCCCAGTTCGTCCAGTGTAAAATGTTTTTTGGTACGAATTGTTTGTTCTCTTTGCAACTGTTCACGTTTGATTGCCAGCTCACGCGCTTCATGTTCCGACTCCATGACCACAAAATTATCTCCGGCTTGAGGTGCTCCGTTCAATCCTAAAATCAAAGCAGGTTCTGAAGGTCGTGCTTCAGAAATTCTTTGATTTCTTTCATTAAACATGGCTTTTACTTTTCCGAAATGTGTACCTGCCAAAACAACATCGCCTTGACGAAGCGTTCCGTTTTGTACCAAAACCGTAGCAATATATCCCCTACCCTTATCCAACGAAGACTCAATGATAGAACCAGTCGCTCTTCTGTTGGGATTGGCTTTCAAATCGAGCAATTCGGCTTCGAGCAATACCTTCTCAAGCAATTCGGGCACTCCGATTCCTTTTTTTGCTGAAATTTCCTGCGATTGATATTTACCGCCCCAATCTTCCACCAAATAATTCATATTGGCCAATTGTTCTTTTATTTTTTCAGGATTGGCATCGGGCTTATCCACTTTGTTGATGGCAAATACCATGGGGACATTGGCTGCCGAAGCATGATTTATGGCTTCCACAGTCTGAGGCATCACGTTATCGTCGGCAGCAATAATAATGATGGCCAAGTCGGTAACTTTTGCACCTCTGGCACGCATGGCCGTAAACGCTTCATGACCCGGCGTATCAAGAAAGGTAATTCGCTGCCCATTGTCCAACACCACATTGTAAGCGCCAATGTGCTGGGTAATTCCTCCGGCTTCTCCGGCTATCACATTTGTTTTGCGGATGTAGTCCAACAAAGATGTTTTACCATGATCGACGTGTCCCATTACCGTTACAATAGGTGGACGAGGTTGAAGATTTTCTTCATCGTCGGGTTCGTTTTCAGCAAGTGCTTCTATCACATCATGGCTGACATATTCGGTAGTGAAGCCAAATTCATCAGCTAAAATATTAATAGTTTCAGCATCCAACCTTTGATTGATGGAAACGATCAAACCAAGATTCATACAGGTAGAAATCACATCGTTTACCGGAACATCCATCATGGTAGCCAGTTCATTCACAGTTACGAATTCCGTCAGTTTCAGTACTTTTTCGTTGCTCTGCTCCATTTCTGCCTGCTGTTGCTGACGGGCATTGATAATTTCTCTTTTGTCTTTTTTGTATTTTGAACCTTTTGTCTTTTTATTGGAAGTTGCCAAACGAGCAAGGGTTTCCTTGATTTGTTTCTGTATGTCTTCTTCCGAAATAGCCGGTTTGATGGATTTTTTAAATTTATCTTTGGTTCCTTTGGGAGAAAGATTTAATTTTTTGGGTCGTTCCAATTCCTCCGGATTGGCATTGCCGGAAACTTTAGAAATATCAACTTTTTGCTTTGTAAAACGTTCACGTTTCTTTTTGTGATGATCTTTTGTATCTTCCGCATCTTCTGCTTCACCTGGAAGTTTAATAACTTTTTTACCTTTTTGAGCAATTTTTTTTGCTTCAACTGCCAACTGGTTTTTTTCTTCTTTTTCCCTCTTTCTCTGTTCCTTCGATTTTGGTCTTGGCCTGACTTGTTGATTGAGTGCATCGAGGTCGATAGTTCCTACCACAGTAATATTGGTATCCAGAACAGGTATTTCGGTATGGAATATTTCTTCTTCAGGTTCTTCTGTTTTAATTTCCTTTTCATTCACCACTACTTTTATGCTTGAAGGTTCAGATTCCTGAGTTGACTGATGCTTGGAAATTTCGGGAGAAGTTATTACTTGAGTTTCAATTTTTTCTTCAATTTTTTCTTCAATTTTTTCTTCAATTTTTTCTTCAATTTTCTCAGCCTTAATTTCTGTTGAATCGGGTAAAATTTTCTCTGTAACTTCAAATTCCTCAGGTTGAGATTTTTGTTCCTGAATTATTTCTTCAGGTTTTTCCGGTTTTACTGGTTCTTCGGTAACAACCTCTTTTACTTCATGAGTGAAAGTAGCATCGGGTTCAATTTTTTCTTTTTCGGCAACAACAGGTTCCTTTATTGGTTCAACAGGAATCGAGTCAACAATTTCCGTTTTTTCTTTTTCTTTTGTTTTAACTTTTTTCCCTGTTTCTTCCAAGTCAATGTGTCCCACAGATTTGATATGAGGCTTTTGTTCTTCAGGGATGACAGTAGGTATTATTTCGGCAGGTTTGGGTGCCGTTTTGGGATGAACATACTCTTCCAATCCGACAGTTTCGGCTTTTTCTTTTTCCTGCCGTTCTTTGCTGATCCGTTCCGATTCAATTTTTAACGCCATATCCTTATTAAATTCTTTTGCGAGTAAAAGATACAGCTCATCTTCCAATTTTAAATTCGGATCGGCTGACAATTTATGACCTTTTTTTGCAAGAAATTCGACGGCCGTACTCATACCGACATTCAAATCCTTGCATGCTTTACTTAATCTTATAGGCATATATTTATTTTACAATTATTAACTTTAAAAGCTTTGAACTTTTGTTCATTTATTGAAAAAATTTCTCAATTTTCGTCTTCAAATTCCGAACGTAAAATGTCCAGCACTTCATCAATAGTTTCTTCTTCCAAATCGGTGCGACGAATCAAATCTTCACGCGGAATGGCCAACACATTTTTAGCCGTATCGCAACCGATAGATTTTAAGGTGTCGATAACCCACTGATCAATTTCGTCATTGAATTCATCCAAGTAAATATCTTCTGTTTCGGTTTCATCCAATTCACGGAAAACATCGAGTGTATAACCGGTAAGCATGCTGGCAAGCTTAATATTGAGCCCTCCTTTTCCGATGGCTTGAGAAACTTCTTCGGGTTTCAGATAAATTTCGGCTTTCTTTTCAGCTTCATTGATACGAATAGATGAAATTTTGGCCGGACTCAATGCTCTGGAAATGAACAAACTGATGTTATTCGTATAATTGATAACATCTATATTTTCATTTCGCAATTCACGCACAATTCCGTGAATTCTTGAACCCTTCATACCTACGCAAGCTCCAACAGGGTCGATGCGGTCGTCATAGGATTCAACAGCAACTTTAGCGCGTTCGCCGGGAATTCTGGCTATTTTTTTTATGGTTATCAGTCCATCATGTATTTCAGGAATTTCATTTTCAAAAAGTCGTTCCAAAAATACCGGCGAAATACGGGAAAGAATGACTCGCGGATTGTTATTTTTATTTTCCACCATAGCCACTACAGCTTTCACCATGTCGCCTTTTCGATAAAAATCTGTCGGAATCTGTTCTGATTTTGGCAAATAAAGCTCATTTCCTTCTTCATCCATGAGAAGCATTTCTTTTTTCCAAATCTGATAGAGTTCGGCGGTAACTATTTGACCAACCTTTTTGCTGTATTTGGTATAAACGTTATCTTTCTGCAATTCCAAAATCTTTGATTGAAGCGTTTGCCGCAAAGTTAATATGGCACGTCGACCGAAAGCCGAAATATCAACCGTATCGGTTACTTCTTCACCGATTTGGTAATCTTCATCGATCTTTTGGGCTTCACTGAGCGAAATTTCCAAATTGGGATCGGTTACTTCGTCATCTGCCACCACAGTACGGTTACGGTATATTTCAAAATCTCCCTTGTCGGGGTTGATAATTACGTCGAAATTCTTATCGGTTCCGTAATTTTTGGCAATGATATTGCGAAACGATTCCTCCATCACACTGATTAAAGTGCTTCGGTCAATGTTTTTAAGTTCTTTGAATTCTGAAAAAGTGTCAATTAAATTAACGGTTTCTTTTTTGCTCATGACTTATTTGAATCTTAAAATATATTTTGTAGTTTTAATATCTTCATATCGAAAAGGAATTTCTTCTGTAACCTTGATTTTTCTTTTCGCTCCTTCCGGTTTGATTAATTTTTCAATTTGAAGAGTACAATTTTCAGGATTTACTGCGGTGAGGATTCCGGAAAATTTTTCTCCTTTTTTGGTAACGATTTCCACTTCATTGCCTTTGTTTTTTTCGTACTGTTTCAATACTTTGAAGGGTTCTGTCAGTCCCGGAGAGCTGACTTCCAACTCATAATCTTCCTGTTCTCTGTCCAGTTTGGATTCAATAAAATTGTTCAAAGCTTCGCAGTCGTCGATGGAAACACCTTCAAATGAATCAAAAACAATAAGAATCTGATTTTCATGGCTTACTTTCACTTCAACAATATAAAAATCTGTTCCTGAAACAAAATTTTCTACTATTTGCAATACGGTTGTCTGTTCAATCATAGGAAGGTTCACATTTATCTAAAAAACAAGGGGACAATTTTGTCCCCTCCACAATTCCTTTTCACGCTGCAAAATTACAAAATAATTATTTAAAATCCAAAGTTTTATCGAATAAATATACTCTCTTTTTACTACAAATTCACTAATAAAAAATTTATTACTGATTATGAATTATTTAATCGATTTTGGAAACCACATTCGGAACAAATATTTTAGCTAAAAAGAATCGAATATTTAAAAGATTTCAGAAATTATTCTAATTTTGCGAATCAAGTCCACTTAAATCTTACACCATGTTTAAAATCCTTTCAATCAATCCCGGCTCCACATCCACAAAATTTGCCGTTTATGAGGACGAAAAAATTATATTTCTTCATACCATTTTACATTCAACTGAAGAATTAAAGTCCTTTGAAAAAATTATAGATCAGCTCGATTTCCGAAAAAATCTAATTCTTAACAGTCTGAATCATGATGGTGTCGATTTACGGACACTTTCTGCAGTTGTGGGGAGAGGTGGGCTGATTCGACCTGTTGCTTCAGGTGTATATTTGGTGAATGAAAGAATGATAGCCGATCTGAGAGAAGCCAAAAGAGGAGAACATGCAAGCAATTTAGGCGGGATCATTGCTTATGAAATATCCCGTAATATTCCGTCGTGCAAGCCTTTTATAGTTGATCCCGTTGTGGTGGACGAAATGCAGGATGTTGCCCGTATCAGCGGTTTGCCACAATTTCCCCGGCGTTCCATGTTTCACGCGCTCAATCAAAAAGCTGTGGCACGAAAATATGCTGCTTCTGCAGGAACCGGTTACGAAAATTTGAATTTGGTTGTCGCTCATTTGGGTGGAGGAATCAGTGTTTCGGCTCATGCAAAAGGTAAAGTGATAGACACCAATCAGGGCTTGGGTGGTTATGGCCCGTTTTCGCCAGAAAGGTCAGGAACAATCGACGCCGGATTGCTGGTGGACTATTGTTTTCAAAGTCAAATTTCAAAAGAAGAAATAAAAAAAATGTTGGTGGGAAGAGGTGGCCTGATCGCACATTTGGGAACCAACGATGCCTATTTGGCCGAAAAAAAAGCCTTGAACGGCGATGCTTATGCAAAACTGATAATGGAAGCGATGGCCTACAATGTTGCGAAGGAAATTGGAGCCATGTGCGCCGTTTTGAAAGGGAAAGTTGATGCCATCATTCTGACGGGAGGTATTAGTCGAAGCGAATGGTTTGTGAATTACGTGAAAGAAATGGTTTCCTCATTCGGAAAAATTGTTGTATTTCCGGGCGAAAACGAAGTGGAAGCATTGGCTATGGGCGCTTTGCGTGTTCTTCGCGGGGAAAGTTACAAAGAATATTGAATTGATTCATTCATTCATTGCTTTAAACAGATGGCGGTATGGGTAGTTGCCGATTTCGAAGCACTTTCCTGTCAAGTTACAACTACTTTTGATACGAGCTATACCGCTCAAATACGCACTGCACCTGCAATTAACTATACCGCGTGTTAGCCGTTCGGTGTTCATTTTTCCAGTCATTTTTCTATCAATTTGCTACATTGTTTCGGTTTGCCGTGCGTTGGGACAGACACACTCTTTGACAAGTTTTAGCTCTAGTGTTGGCTGGTGTGGCTTGGCAATGTGTGTGGCTGTGTAGCGTTGGCATTTTGTTTAGCTTTTAATTTCGTTTAACTTGTCAATAAGCGTTTCTTTGTCTTTAAACCCAAATTTTGTCTTTAAATCAAAAAGTCTAAGGAACAGGTTTCCCATATTCATTTGAGCTTCAGATAATTCCTTATTATTTATTTCAATCCGTCTTGCTTTATGAAGCATTTTATGTCTTACCTGATAGATATTTGAGAAAATCACTCCTTTAAAACGATTAGTTTTGATAAACTTCATTCCCTATCCTAACAATATAGGTTTTAGTCCTATAAACAGAACAAGAATTAAAAATCAGAATCTCTAAGATTACAAATTTCAAGACTCTATTCTGCTGTATCATTGTAGTTTTCTTTAGATACTTCTGTGTTTTATTTCCAACCTGTTATATTGTAATAATGTATCTATAGTGTCATCAAAAAAGTATTTATCATAGCGTGGAACAACATCACGAACAGATAATTTATTTTCCTCGCCAAAAGCGACTAATTTAGATCTGTGCTTTTTGCTCATATTATAACCTAAATAAATACAATGAATGAATGGAAAATCAATTTTGTTACCTTGCAACAAAGGATTATTTTCATCAAGCAATAGCCTATATTCCTGTTCCTTTGACCAATACGGTGATTTTGTAAGACAGGATAATAAAAATGCTCGTTCAAGTTCCAATTCCTTATTTTTACTGTTTTTCAATAATCGCATATCTAAATTTGGGCGCCTACTCGAATACATAATCGGGAACAAACTGCTTTTAAGATTTCTTATACAAGTTGTTTGCGCTTCATCTAAATCATAACCAATATGATATTCAACGCAAAACCCTTTTCCATTATCTGCGTAATGAGCCCACATTGATGGGTGCTCAAGCGGAATTTCTACATAATGATTGTCCCCAATGATATAATTTGTTCTTGTTAGTTCATATGTTGGAATGAAACAAGCAACACGGTATTTCGTATGTTTTAAAGTAGGAATTATTTTATTGAACTCTCGTTCTGCTTTTTGCATTGTTTTATCATACCAAGTACGGTTGGGTTCTTTATAATAATCGCATTTTTCTTCAATAACTTTTTGCAAATCATTTCTAATAAAACTATCGATTGCTTTATTGAATTGTTCAGTTCCTGGTTTATAGCAATTTATTTTGTCATAAACTTCATAAGATAGAAAATCCTGTTTACTTATTTCTTTTTTTATTTCATTCAGTAAAAATCGTTTCAAAAATATTGGTTTATTATATCCTATTTTGCAATCAAACGGGTCATTAAAATACTTAGGGTCTTGTAAAAAAAGCTTCTTGTTAATAACATCTTCTATGTTACGAGAATCCGCTTTATAAAATCGAACAAGAGCATTTGGCAATTTTGGCTTTTCTTGCTGAAAGACAGAAAATTTGTCATCAGATAAAATGATTTGTTTGTCTCCATTTTGCTTTGCAACATTAAACAAATCATTTATATATTCCTTTTGCCAATTTTTTTCTGTATTTCCAATCCAATCTACATATTTTTTATCTTTATTTTTCATAACAGGAGCTTAATATTTTAAATTCATTCAATCTTAATTTTATCAATTTCCTGCGGTGCGCCGGCAAAAAAACTGCTCTTTTGCAAGCTGAAGCATCGGCTTGTGTGTAGGGGCTTGCAAATGTGCAGTTTTGTGCGTGGGCTGTTCATTTTTTCGTTTTCTTTTTCTGTCTTTAAGTAGCAAATTGTCCGCTGTGTCGTTGTCTTTTTACACTGACGGCTAATGAATTCATTGGGAAACCAATCAGTTTTTATTTTTTTCTTTTACAGTTGCAAATTTTTCTTCCCACCAAACCCATAAAGCAAAAATGACAGCATAAAATAAGTATTTGAAGAAATATTCGTGCAAAAAAGTAAACCAGTCAGAGTGTTGCTGAACAAGAGCCGTTATTGCAGCAATTCGAAATAGGTTGAACAAATAAACTACCACCAGCCCGAGTGGAATAAACCATAATTTTTTTCTGAACGGTCCGCGGTAAAAAGCTATAATACAGAAAAAAATATATGCCTGTTTCAGTCCGGTGCACGACCATACAATCCGGATGCCGAAACCATTTTCCTGTTTCAGGAGGTTGTTGGGAAAAAGCTGAATGTCAAATCCAAAAAAATTTAAAACATCCGCTGTAACTCGCGCCACGTGGTTAGCCATAAATTGAAACGGTGCCGAAATGTCATTTCCCAAAAAAGTAACCTGACGGTCTGTATCATCACCCAACACCAAAAACTTCCATGCAAAATGACAAACGAGCAAAATGATGGCAAAATAAATAACACCGCTGTAAGGAGTCAATTTTTTTTTTATTCTGAGCAACTCCCTTTTCATAATATTTTCAAAAAGTATTGGAAACTCTTGCAAACGGAACTTTGTCAAAAGAGCTGAAATCGTGATCGAGATATTTGAAATAACCGGTCATGGCAATCATGGCAGCATTGTCGGTAGTAAAAGCAAAAGGCGGAATAAAAACTTCGTAACCATCGAATGTTGCCAAATCATTGAAAGCCTGACGCAAAGCCGAATTAGCGGAAACACCTCCTGCCAGTGCTATTTGATGAATGTTGTAATCCCTGGCGGCTTTTTTCAGTTTGTTCATCAAAATATCGACAACGGTTGCCTGCAGAGAAGCACATAAATCGTTGAGATTTTCGTCAATAAATTTGGAATTTTCCTTCATTTTGTCGCGAAGCAAATACAGAAAAGAAGTTTTCAAGCCACTGAAACTGTAATTGTACCCTTCAATTTGAGGTTTGTTCAGTCTGAAAGCATTCGGATTCCCTTCCTTTGCCAAGCGGTCGATGTGAGGGCCACCGGGATAAGGCAAACCCATTACTTTTGCACATTTGTCGAAAGCTTCGCCAGCAGCATCATCAATAGTCTGACCGATGACGGTCATATCGTTATAAGCTTTTACCAGAACAATTTGAGAATTTCCACCGGAAACGAGCAGACACAAAAAAGGAAATTGAGGTTGCGGAGAATTGTCGTTTTCATCCTTTCTGATAAAATGAGCCAAAACGTGCGCCTGCAAATGGTTAACGTCAATAATGGGAATGTTGAGCGCCTGAGCGAAACCTTTTGCAAAAGAAGTTCCCACAAGCAGCGAACCCAGCAATCCGGGACCTCTGGTAAAAGCAACAGCACTCAATTGCTTTTTGTCGATTCCGGCCTGTTTCAATGCTTCATGAACGGTAGGAATGATATTTTGTTGATGCGCACGGGAAGCCAATTCAGGAACCACTCCTCCAAATTTGGAATGTACCGACTGATTGGCAATAACATTTGAAAGCATGACTCCATCGCGCAAAACAGCTGCCGATGTGTCGTCACACGATGATTCGATTCCCAATATAATGATAGGGTTCATATTAATTTCATTTTTAAACAAAAAAAGAATTCCTTTCCAAAAAAGTTGCCTTGAATTTTATAAAAAAATAAGGCTTGTTCCACTTTTTTGATTCAGAAAATCATAAATAATTTTTTTATTTTTGTAAATTAAAATTCAAAGGTATAAAAAAATCGATTAAAATAGCAGGTTTTACCATTGGAGGAATTATTTTGTTCCTTGTAATTTTACTTATTCTGTTGCAAAACAGCAGAATACAAAATTCCATTGCCCAGACTTTTGTTCGACAACTTTCAGAAAAACTGCACACAAAAGTCGAAATCGGTAAGATACATTATAAACTTTTCAATACCATTGCCATTGATGACGTTTACTTGGAGGATCAGCATCAGGATACACTTTTGTATGTAAAAAGGCTTGATGCTCATTTTAATCTCTGGAAATTTTTCAGCGGAAAATACCAATTCCGTTCCATTGATATAGATCAACTTTATGGGAATATTGCCATCGACACAACGGGCACAACCAATTTTGATTTTATTGTTCAGGCTTTCAAAAAACCTCAAGGTTCAAAACCGACAAATATAGAATTTCAAATCAAACGGTTCAAATTAAAAAATTCTTCCTTTCGATACGTCGATTTGCGTCAACACAGTAACACACAAGGATTTAATTCTAAAAATCTTTATTTGACCAATATCAATACCGATATTCATTTGGATATTTTTCACAAAGATACCATTAAGGCAAGCATCGAACATTTAAGTGCACATGAAGCTTCGGGATTGACATTAAAGGATTTGCGGACAAAGTTCACGGTTTCCAATAAAAACATCGAGATTCCCTCTTTCGATTTATGGCTACCCAAGTCTAAAATTCATTTTGACAGCATTCGCGTCGATTATGCTACATTTTCCGATTTGAAAAATCTGAATGAAAACGTAAAACTGAAAATTCCGCTTCGTTCATCTTATCTTACGTTTTCGGATTTGGCTGCTTTTGTGCCTGCTTTTGCCAACCTGAATACCAAAGTGGATGCAGAAATTGATATTTCAGGAAGAATTTCGAGTCTGAAATTCAATCAAATTCAATTAAAATTCGGTAATTCCTTTGTGTTAAATGCAAAAGCCGATTTCACCGGGTTACCCAATGTGGACGAAACTTTTATTTATGCCAATATCAATGACTTACACTTCGAAAAAAACGATCTACAGGATTTCATTGCGGGAATCACCAAAAAACCATTCGTGTTGCCAAAAGAATTGAATCAATTGGGAATGGTGAGATACAACGGTAATATTTCCGGATTTCTCAATAATCTGGTAGCTTATGGTAAACTGAGATCAAATGTTGGAACGATTGCAACGGATATTCTATTGCAATACAACACCAAGTCCCAGTATTTGGCATACAATGGCACCATTAAATCGGACAACATTCAGCTAAATAAAATACTGAGCAACAATCAGTTCGGGGCTTTTTCATTTAATTTCAACACCAAAGGAGAAAAACAGGCCAATAAAAATTTTCAGGGAACCATTGAAGCCGATATTCCCGAATTTCAATGGAACGGTTATTCCTACCGCGATATGAAATTAAAAGGAAATTATGATGGAAGTGGGTTTGATGGTACTTTTGACGTGGCAGACGATAATATCGATGCTCATTTCACGGGAATTGTCGATATGACAAAGCGTTTACCCGTTTTCGATTTTAGTTTAAATCTTTCCAAAGCCAATTTGAATGCATTGAATCTGACAAAGAAATATACCAATGCCAATTTGTCTTTCAATGCAAAAACAAATATGATAGGAAATTCTTTGGGCAATCTCAACGGATTCGTTTTATTCGACAACATAGCTTTCACCAACCGAAATCAAACGCTCAATGCAGGAAAAATTCAGTTTGTTTCGCGCACAGAAAACGACGAAACCTATTTTTTGATTTCTTCCGACTACGTCAACGGAAGTATTTCGGGAAATTTCATTTACAGCTCATTGGATCAAACCTTTAAAAGATTGGCATACCATTATTTGCCCGCCTTGTCCGACAAAGTTCCGCACGAAAATTCACACCCCAATTTTATCAATGTTGACTTGAAAATTTCCAATACAGGTGAACTGACTGATATTTTGGAACTTCCCTTTCAATTGAAGGGAAATTCCTATATAAAAGGATATTACGACGAAAAAATTTATAAAGTTGATCTAACTTCAAACTTCCCTTATTTCAAATTTGGGAAAAGGGAATTTGAAAATATCTTTTTATCGCTTCAAAATGAAGAAGATAAATTGTCATTCGTTACCCGGGCACAAATGGATGGAAAAAATAAGCCCATGCATCTTTATATCAACGCAACGGCAGCCGACAATGCTGTCAACACTTTGTTGGGGTGGCAAAATACCGATTCTATTACCAATGCAGGTGAATTTAAGACACAGACAAAATTTGCAACAACTGACGGAAAAATCAATGCACAAATCTCTGTTCTTCCAAGTCAAATTATTCTCATGGATTCCATTTTAAATATTTTCCCATCCGTCGTAGAATACAAATCCGATGGTTCCATTGAGGTAAATAATTTCAAAATGGAGGGCAGCAGTCAGTTCCTTCATGTCAACGGCATTGCTTCAAAAAGTGAAAAAGACAGTTTGCAGTTTACCATGAACAATTTGGATTTGTATTTTATCATGAACGATTTGGTAAAACTCAAGGATCCGTCGCTGGGAGGATATTTTACGGGCAATGCAACCATGTACAGCGCATTTCAGCAACCTTTTTTCGAAGCTAAATTATTAGTAAAGGATTTTTCCATGAATCAATCGGTCTTGGGAGATGCGAATTTGTATTCCTATTGGGACAAAGAAAAAAAAGAAGTGGTTTCAAATGCGCACATCTTAAACAACAAGGATACGGTAGCCTATATTGACGGCGTTTATGTGCCGGGAAAAGATTCCATTGATTTCGTGTATGACATGCATCACCTCAATATGGGAATGTTGAAACGATATTTTGGTGATGTGGTTCAAAATGTTAAAGGATTTGCAACGGGCAAACTTCGGATGTTTGGCCCAACAAAAAAAATGCGCTTTGATGGAGATTTGTATGTGGCCGAAGGACAATTAAAAATGTTCCTGACACAAACAACCTATTTTTTCAACGATACCATTCGTATGAGGCCTACTTCTGTTGAATTCAGGAATATAAAGATGTATGACGAAGAAGGAAATGAAGGAACAGTGGATGGAATAATGAAACATACAGGAATGTTTGGCAATCTGAAGTATGATGTTATGATTCGTTCCAATAATATTTTGGCTATGAATACCCATGCCAACGACAACGAAATATTCTACGGAAAAGCTTATGCCGGAGGCACGGTTCATATTTTTGGCGATGTGAATGTTACCAATGTTTGGGTGGACGTGATTTCACGGCCCGGCTCCAAATGCTATGTAACCATGCCCGGCTCTTCAACTGCTGCCGACAACAGTTTTGTTCTCTTTGTCAACAAAAATGACACAATAAAGACCCCGCCGGACGAGCAAAAAGAAAAAAAACAGGCAGAACATACATCCAATACAAAGGTAAATCTTCAGATTGGCATTACGCCCGATGCTGAAATTCAATTTATTATCGATCCAAAAGCCGGCGATATGCTTGTTGGAAAAGGAACAGGCAATCTGCGCTTTGAATTTGATACCTATTCCGACATAAAACTCTTTGGTACTTACACCATCGAAAAAGGAAATTATCTTTTTACCCTTCAAAACGTTATTCGGAAAGAATTTAAAATTGATGAAGGAAGTACATTGACTTGGACCGGCGACCTTTATAATGCTCAGGTAAAAATAAAGGGAATTTATTCTTTGACTGCTTCTCTTCGCGATTTAATGGATCAGTCGCAACTCAGTTCGTTGCCACGAACCAGTATTCCGGTAAATTGCATATTGCTGTTGAGCGGAAATTTGATGAAACCCAATGTAGAATTTAATATAGATTTGCCATCGAGCGATGAAAGCGTAAAACAAATGGTGAAAAGCACCATCAGCACCAACGAAATGATGGCACGACAAATTGTTTATTTACTCATTTTCAATAAATTTTACAACCCTTATCAGCAATCAGCCACCAACGCTTCCGTCGGAATTGGTTCCAGCGAAGCCGTATCGCTGGTTGTCAGTACTTTAAGTGCACAAATGAATAACTGGTTGGCTCAAATGATCAACAGCAACATTATTTCCATTGGATTCGATTATCGTCAAACAGATCAGTTGAGCAGTGATGTTCAGGCTCAATTTCTTATTCAGCCAAACAACAGGCTAATTATCAACGGAAATTTGGGCTATCGAAATGATAATGTAAATTTGAGCAACAATACCAATAAATTTATTGGCGACATTGACGTTGAATGGTTACTCACGGAAGGTGGCAAATTCAGATTAAAAGCCTACAACCACACCATTGACCGCTACCAACTTCGGTCGGCAAAGAATACACAAGGAATAGGATTGATATATAAAGAAGATTTTTCAAATTTTGACGAATTGTTCCGTTATTACTGGAACATTCTCACTTTTAAAAAGAAACACAATGAAGCTGATCAATAATTTTTTTACGGTGATTTTTTTCTTTTTGTGTGCAAAAATTTCGGCACAAGGCATCGATAAGTTGTATGTCGGCATGCCGGATGCTCTTCATCCGACTTTGACGTCGCAACAACGGCTCGAACTTATCGAATACGCCAAAGCCGGACAAAACGATACTACCCTCAATCGCTTTAAAAAACCGGTTTTTCTGCTAAAACTCGATACACTTCATCAACACTTAATGGTGAAAAATTCGGGTTCATCAACTTTTGAAATGAAGGTTTTGGATGCCAACTCAAACGAACCGATAATTGCCATTATCCGCACAGTTTGTGCACCAATATGTCATTCTTTGATTGAATTCTATGATTTTAAATGGAATCGACTTCCTGTTATTTTCCCTTATCCTCAGGCCACTGATTGGCTCGATTTGGAAAAAGCCCAAAAATCTGAAGAAGGGGTTGAAACGTTTCAAAAAATCTTGAAACATACTTTTGTTTCGCTAAGTTTTCAGGAGGAAGGGCAAGTTGTAATGGCTTCCAACAATAGCATCGATTTTTTAAGCGACGAAGATAAAAAACTCGTTTTTCCCTGCATGAATACGGCACCTTTGTTGTTTCAATGGAGCGATTTAAAATGGATAAGGGAAAAATAAAAAAGGCCTCAAAAAAATTTTCTGAAGCCTTTTTACACACATTATTATGAAAAAAATTACTTTTGAGTTTTTTTCTTCTCCAAACTTTTAGCGTAGCGATTCATGAATTTATCAACACGACCGGCACTGTCAACTAATTTGGCTTTACCCGTAAAATAAGGGTGCGAAGAACTGGAAATTTCCAATTTAACCAATGGATAAGTAACGCCATCAATTTCTATGGTTTCCTTAGTATTAATGGTCGACCGAGTGATAAATGTGTCGCCATTCGATAAGTCTTTAAATACTACCGGACGATAATTGGTAGGATGAATTCCGCTTTTCATATCTGTCTTAAATGTTTGTATTTTCTTTTGAGTGTGCAAAGATATAGTTTTTTTCTTAATCAACAAAGAGTTTTCTTTTTTTTCTTCTTCCCCACTGATTAAAAAATTTATTCTTTTGGCTATTAAAAAGTTTTTGCCAACTCTTCGGCCTCTTTTATGGCCTTATTGACTATTGCATCAACATCCATTCCGATCACATCAAGGTTAGAAGCTCTAATGGTCGCATAATCGAAAATGCCGAAAAGTCCCATAATGGTTTTAAGATATTTATCGCACAAATCCCATTCTGCAGCCATTCCCTCGGTATAATCGCCGCCGCTGGAAGTGATATTGACTGCTTTCTTTCCCTGACACAAGCCTATCGGCCCGTTTTCACTGTATTTAAAAGTGATATTCGGAATACTTACGTAATCAATATAAGCTTTTAATATAGCCGGGACTCCCAAATTCCACATAGGTTCAGCAAAAATGTACTTGTCGGCACTTTTAAATTGCAAAGCGTATTTTTTCATTGCATTATCTTTTTCTTCCACTTCATTGCTCATGTGAACCATTACATCCTCAACGGTTAAAAAGTGAATGTCTTCCTTGTACAAATCCAGCGTAATAATTTCGTCCTGAGGATGGTGTTTTTTGTATGCTTCCACAAATTTATCGGCAATCTTGAATGTTCTGGATTCGCCCTCAGGTTTAGCATTTGCTTTGATATAAAGAACTTTACTCATAATAATTTTCCTCCTATTTTTTGTTGTTAACAAATTCTATTGACAATTTCCCGTTTCCATTGATTCGATTCATTTAAAACAATTAAAATAACATTTTCAAATCACCTGATTATACTTACAGTTGGGATGATTGAATACAAAAATAATAGAATTATTTCGTTTATCAAAAAAATTCGGTATAAGGGAAGAAAATTGTTTGTGAAAATCTCAACCCCGTGTATTCAACATTTTAATAAAAACATTTCTTTTGAAAATCAAAAATATTCATTACCTTTGTAACCGCTTTAACAAATAAAATTTATAAACATAAAAAGCTATTAAACAGTATGTTGAATCATTATGAAACCGTTTTCATTTTAACTCCCGTTTTATCTGACCTGCAGATGAAGGAAGCGGTAGAAAAGTTTAAAACCATTTTGCAGGAAAATGGTGCAACAATTACCAATGAAGAAAATTGGGGCTTACGCAAGCTGGCCTATCCAATCGAAAAAAAATCTTCAGGTTTTTATTGTTTGCTGCAGTTTGACGCCGAACCGTCCGTAGTGGCAGTTTTGGAAACCAATTATCGCCGTGATGAACGGGTGATTCGTTATTTAACGACTCGTTTGGACAAATATGCCTACGAGTATGCAGAAAAAAGAAAAAATGTAAAATCTAAAGAAGGAAAGGAATAAACTATGGCAACCAACAACAACGAAGAAATAAGATATTTGACTCCTCCTACGGTTGATATCAAAAAGAAAAAATATTGCCGATTCAAAAAAAGTGGTATTAAATATATCGATTACAAGGATCCGGAATTTTTGAAAAAGTTTGTAAACGAGCAGGGAAAAATTCTTCCTCGCCGCATCACCGGCACATCTTTAAAGTATCAACGTAGAGTTGCTCAGGCCATAAAAAGAGCCCGTCATTTAGCGTTGCTTCCCTATGTAACAGACATGTTGAAATAATTTAATCAGGAGGACAAAAAATGGAAGTAATTTTAAAAGAAGATGTAAATAATCTTGGTTATAAAGGAGATATCGTAAAGGTGAAAGATGGTTACGCACGTAATTATCTTATCCCCACAAAAAAAGCCGTTATTGCAACCGATTCGGCAAAGAAAATGCTCGAAGAAGAAAAGAAACAACGTGCTCATAAACTGGAACGCATTAAAAACGAAGCGCTTGAATTGGCGGAAAAGGCTAAAAGCATCAACTTGGTGGTAGAAGCCAAGGCAAGTTCAACAGGCAAAATTTTTGGTGCCGTAGGTCCGATTCAAATTGCCGATGCTTTTGAAAAAGCAGGCTTAGTTATTGATCGCAAAGTAATCGTTGTGGACGAACCGGTTAAAGAATTAGGTTCCTATAAAGCTACGCTTAAACTTCACAGAGAAGTGAGCGTCGAAATTTCCTTTGAAGTAATCGGCGTTTAATAATCTGAAAGAATAAACTGTATTTTTAACGGAAGGTGTCTCTGTTCAATGAGATACCTTCCGTTATTTTTTGATTGCTCTCAACAAAAAATCCAATACCCGAAAGGGACTCGAATTTATTTTTTCACTCGCCTAAAAAATTTTTTAGGATTTATAAAAACTTCTCCCCTGTTTCTCTTCCTAAAATTTTTTGAAAATTCAATGTCGATTGAAGGTCAACATTCCTCTAAAATTTTCCCAATATATAGTTCCGTAATAAAAAATTTTCTAAAACAAAATTGAATCGGAATTTGTGCCAATCAGTAGGTTGAAAAATGATATTAAAACTGTACAACAAATAATAACTGATTAACGATTTTTTTTGGAGAATAACCCCTTTTTAATCCATTAATTAATCACAAGCATCTACATTTGAAAATCAAAAATTCCAAACTTGTCTAAACTGCATAATTATTTTTTCATTATATAAAAGCAATCCTTAAATTTAAAAACTTAATTAATTTATTTATGAAACAAACAAAATTTTTGCGGAATTTATTAATTTCTGCAGTTTTAGGAACCTTAGTCTTTATTACCGGATCATGTGAAAAAGATGATGACGTTGACAAAAATTTTGGTACAGTAACGGGTGTGGTTACTGATGGGTTGGGAATGCCGATTTCTGATGTCAATATTACGGTATCAGGAATTGAAGGAACAGTTACAAGTGGTGCAGATGGAACGTACGAAGTTAAAAATGTGTCTATTGAGACGCATACCATAACTTTTGCCAAAGATGGCTATCAAACAACTACTGCAACGATTACAGCAAGTAAATTTGGAACCGACAAACTGGCAACAGTAAACATTTCGTTGGTCGATGCACCTGCACGAATTATCGGAACAATCGTTGATGCCAGAAATGGCAATGCACCGTTGGCTGGTGTTACTGTGAGTGTAAGCGAAAACGAGACAGCAATTTCGGGTGCCGATGGAAAATACGAAATTAAGAATCTTCCGGTCAGCGATTACACGGTAACTTTTACAAAAACTGATTATGCTACTTTAACAAAATCCGTAAAAGCAGCCGATTTCGTCGATAATACGGTAACATTGGATGTCAGAATGGGTGGTATTGAACTGTTGCCGGGTTTGATAGTAGAAGACTTGCAAAATGCCGACAAATGGTACTACAATGAATACAGAGGCGGACGAAATGGCGATGCTTATCCTCATTGGGATTGGTCAACCGATTACATGTGCGCACTCGATTTTCGTGGAGCTTGGGAAGAACAGAATGAAGGAACTACCTTGCAAATCAGAAATACCGGTAGTGAACAAAACAATCCGGCAGACCTCGACCATTTCGATTCATTTGTGTTCGGCAGCAAAAAAATTACAGCCGACAACAAAATACTTTCTTTAAGAGTTCGCACCCATAATGCAGATGCAACTTCTCCGGCTTATTTTGGCGTTCAGGTAGTTGATCTTTCTGCAGCCAACCCAACAGCAGTTAAAATTGGCGAAACAAAAACGTATGGTTCAAGCGATTATGCCGATTTTGATTTTGATTTAAGTGCATACGTTGATAAAGAAGTTATTATTGCTATAGGAATTTATCGTAAAGAAACAGGCGATTACTGGAAACAACTGGTGCTGAGAGCAATTCGTTTTGCCAGTACGAAAGTTGAAGGAACCAGCTGGTTACCGGGCACAGAAGTAATCAATAACTGGAAGTTGACGCAGGAAATGGTAAGGTCAACTATGGTTCAAACCAAAAAAAGTTTTACCGGTATAAGTCCGGTCAGTGGAAACAGAGACAACTATGTAAATGGCTATCGTTCTTGGAGAACTGTCAACCATGTGGCAAAAGAATGGGAATATGTTCCATTGTATAAGGATCCGGAAGTATTTCCGTCAGAAGGCTATTTGATAAAAACCAGAGGAAATACAGCCGTAGAAACTCAAGTCCCCGAATCTTACATTTATGCAAAATTTGCCATAGCTTCAGGAAACAATAGATTAACTCTGAAGACCAGAACTTTTGGAAGTAATTACACATTCTTCAAACTTACCGTCATAAAAGAAGATGGAACGGTTGCTAACATAGCTCCTTCTTCCAATACGGCTCAAGAAGCTTCGGCTGCTGCTGATGGCTGTTGGAAATTCAAACATGACAGTGGAAGTGCAGATAATCCTGATGGCTATGCATCATTTATTTACGATTTATCACAGTTCAATGGTAATAATGTAGTTGTTGCTATTGGAGTTTACAAAGGAGAATCGACTAACACAGACGAAAACAAACTCGTTTTATATAACATTAGTTTGAATTAACAAGCTTAAAATTTAGATTTCTCATCCTTTGCCAGAAAAGAATTTTGAGCAAAGGATGAGAATATAAAAGGATAAATAAACAAATGAGAAAAATATTATTTACTGTTTTTTGCTTTTTACTTGTTCTTTGTGCTTGTGGAGAAAATTCGGATGACATAGAAAATAGTGGAAACGGGAAAGAAAATAATTCACAAGACATTTCCAAACAAAATTTAAGCAGAGCCATTCAAATTATCGACAATGCCATAAACTGTTATTTTACCGGAGACGGAATGACAATGGCAAGATATTACAATCCATATACCGGAGTTCGTTCTCAGGAAAAAGGCAGTGTTTGGATGTACACCAGTTCCATTGAAGCTGTAAATGCCGTTTTGCATGCTCTCCAAGCTCAAAAGGATCATGGAGATGCTGAACTTTATAACCAGCACTTTGAGCGTTATACCCAATTACTCAATCAGCTATATGAAAATGCAGCATATTATAAAGGTACTTACACATTAACTTCTTATACCCAAACCAGACAATGGTCGGTGTATGGTGTAGATCGTGGAGGTTCCAAAGGAACTGCATTGGTAGAAGGAATTCATAATGTATATGATGATCAGGAATGGTTGATTCGCGAATTACTTGAAGCATACAAGGTTACAAGTAATATTATTTACTTGAATGAAGCAGAGTACTTGACCGATTATGTGCTTGATGGTTGGGATTGTGTATTGGATGCAAGCGGGAAAGAATATGGTGGCATTACATGGGGCCCGGGATATGTTACAAAACATTCTTGTAGCAACGGACCCATAGTCAGCCCATTGGTGTGGCTTTATGAATTATATAAAGACAAGGATGACCAGATAACTTATCGCTATATCGATGCAGATAAAAGTCGAAAAACAGGAAGTATGAAAAAGAGCGATTATTATTTAAAATTTGCTCAGGCTGTTTACGATTGGCAGAAAAAATATCTGTTACGCTCAGATGGAGTTTACGATGACATGATGGGCGGTTGCGATCCCGATTGTAATGTTGCTTATGAAACAATCAACAATGTAACTTATCGAAAACATGTCAATTTACGTGATCGCGTTGGGCCTGCCATATCGTACAACAGCGGTACCATGCTTTCGGGAGGTGCCGATCTCTACAGGGTTACCGGAAACAATATTTACTTAGATGATATTCAGAAATTAACAAAAGCAAGTTTTGGATATTTTGCAAAAAAAGATGCAACGGTAACCGGATATTACACTTATGACATTACCGGTTTCAGAAACTGGTTTAATGGTGTCTTAATGAGAGGATACGTTGATGTATATCCATTTTATAAAAACGATTCGGTGTGCGTAGCCAGTTTCCAAAAAAATCTTGATTACGGGTATGAAAAATTTTTATACAAGGGATTTTTACCTACCAATTTATTACTTGGTTGGAGTCTTGATAACAACAACAATAATGTAGAAGGCATGTTTACATTTGCTTTCGCAGCAGAATATGCAGTATTGGCGCGTTATGAACTTGAAAAATAAAACCAACTTAAATTTAAAAATATGACAAAAACACGAAATTTAAAATTTATGCAATCATTGCGCTTTCTGACTTTGGCTTTAATTTTTGTTTCTGTACTACCTTTGTCTTTATGGGCGCAAAGCAGAACGGTAACCGGAAAAGTTACCGACAGTAACAATGAACCGATTATTGGAGCCACAGTCATGGTAAAAAATTCCAATATAGGGACAATTACCAACAAAGAAGGAAGATATTCCATTAGTGTACCGGAAAATGCAACTTTAGTTTTTCGATATTTGGGTTTAACGACGAAAGAAGTTAAAGTTGATGGCCGTTCAGAAATAAATGTTGTTATGTCGGAACAGGAAAATACGGCGCTTGACGAAGTAGTTGTAGTAGGTTATGGCGTTCAGAAAAAAGTAACTCTCACTGGAGCCGTAGCCGGTATTACGGGGAATGAAATGATTAAGACAGTAAATGAAAATCCTCAAAACATGCTCACCGGTAAAATTGCAGGGGTACGTGTATGGCAAAAAAGTGCTGAACCGGGTTCTTTTAACAACAATTTTGATATTCGTGGCTTAGGATCTCCACTTATTGTTATTGATGGTATTCCTCGTGAGACAAGCGATTTTCAACGTTTGAATCCCAATGACATTGATGAAATTTCTGTTCTGAAAGATGCTTCTGCTGCTATTTATGGAGTTCGTGCTGCCAATGGAGTGGTTTTGGTAACTACAAAAAAAGGTGCTAAGGATGGAAAAACAAAAGTTTCCTACAACGGAACCTATACGTTGCAACAACCATCAAGAATGCCAAAATTGGCTAACGCATTTGAAACCATGACATTGTACAACGAAAAATCAATGAACAACGTTAACGGAGGAAGCATTATTTATACGGATGAAGATTTTGAAGCCTACAGAAATGGTACACGACGTCAGACTGACTGGAATTCTTTAATTTTTTCAGACTTGTCTCCACAGACACAGCATGATGTAAGCATATCGGGTGGGAATGACAGAACTCAATACTATATCGGATTGGGATATTTCTTTCAGGAAGGTTTTTTTAAATCGGGTGATTTGAACTATGAAAAAACCAACTTAAGAAGCAATATCAGTACAAAAATAGCAAATGGATTAACATTCGATTTGAATTTGAGCGGTATTTTGGACAAACAACATAACCCCTATTCAACATCCACCGATATTATACGAAATTATTGGCGTCAGGGTGTACTTTTCCCCGCTTATGCTGACCCCGAAAATACCATGCTGAATTATGAAGGATTGGATTTGGAAGAAAACACAGTTGCAAAAATGACTTCAGACATTTCAGGCTATCGGCAGTACGGACAAAAAATTTTCCAATCGTCAGCAGCCCTCAATTATGATTTTGCTACAATTTCTCCAGTATTAAAAGGTTTGTCGGCCAAAATACTTTACAGCTACGATTACAGAGAAAACAACAACTCTATCTTCCGAAAAGAATATTATCAATACGCTTACAACGAATTGACAAATACTTATGACAAAAAATTGTATAATTCAAGTTCACCGAACCAACTCCGTCGCGAATTTTTTGGTAAACAACAAACATTGGGACAGTTTTTACTGAACTACAATCGCTCTTTTAACGACCACTCTATAAGCGGCGTTGTAGGTCTTGAAACTCAAAAAAGAACAGGCGACAATTTTTATGCTCAACGAGATTTGGCTTTTGCAACCGATTATCTGTTTGCAGGTGTTGATGACAATCAAATTGGCAATATGTACATTGGGAACAGCGATCTTTATGAACTTGCTTATTCGGCAGCTATTGGACGATTGAATTATGCCTATGGAAGCCGTTATATTGCCGAATTTCAATTTCGTTATGATGGATCTTCAAAATTTGCAAAAGGTCATCAATGGGGTTTCTTCCCCTCTGCATCTTTAGGTTGGCGAATTTCAGAAGAGCCATTCTTTAAATCAATTTCTTCATTATCTTTTATTGATCAGCTGAAATTGCGCGTCAGTTATGGAGAATTGGGCGACGATAACGATGCCAACTACGGTTGGGTAGCTGGTTATGACTATCCTGCCACCAGTGGAAATGCCGAAAAGGGTTATTATAATCAATATGCTCCGGGTTATATATTCGGAAGCAATTTTGTTTACGGAGTTGCTACCAGAGCCCTTCCTTTAGAATCGGTAACATGGGCGAAATCAAAAACTTTTGATATTGGTGTTGATTTTGATGCGTGGAATGGATTGTTTGGCTTTTCGTTCGATTTCTTTGATCGTCATCGGGATCATTTGCTTGCAAATCGTAAAGGAGATTTACCCACAGTAGTTGGAGCTGTTGCTCCTCAGGAAAACCTCAATAGCGATAGAAATTTCGGTATTGATCTTGAACTTTCTCATCAAAACAAAATTGGCGATCTTCTTTACAAAGTTAAAGCAATCGGAACCATTACACGAAAAATGTATCTTACTGCTGTGCAAAACGGTCCTTATGGAAATTCATACGATAAATGGAGAAATGACAATTTAACCAATCGTTATCAGGGTGTTCAATTTGGTTACGAAAGTGCCGGAAGATATACAAGTTGGGAAGATATCTGGACATACCAAATATACAAAGAGAGAGATGTATTGCCAGGCGATTATAAATATCTTGATTGGAACGGTGATGGCGAAATAAATAGTCTTGATCAGCATCCATTTGCTTATGATCAAACACCGTGGTTAAATTACAGTTTAAGTTTTGATGGCAACTATAAAAGTTTCGACCTGAACATTCTTTTTCAAGGTTCTGCTTTGGGTTCCATGGAATATAAAGAGCCCTTGTATTCGATATGGGGAAGCAATGGTGGTGGTACTTTAACTCAGTATCTTGATCGCTGGCATCCAATCAATCCTACTGCCGATCCTTATGATCCAAGCACTGAATGGATAAGTGGATATTATGCATTTACAGGACATTATCCATACGGGAATTCAGAATTTAATCGGGTAAGCACTGCTTATTTCCGTCTAAAAAGTATAGAATTGGGTTATACACTGCCTAAACCGAAGTCCACTTCACCTTTGAGCTTACGTGTTTTTGCCAATGCGTATAATTTATTCACAATCACCGGTGTTAAGTTTGTTGACCCTGAGCACCCCGATGATGAACTTGGTAGATTATATCCTCTTAACAAAACTTACACATTAGGAATGTCTATCTCATTTTAATAATTAACATTAAATGAATATGAAAGAATATATGAAAAAATTGTTTATATTACCTGTAATCGGTCTGCTTCTTTTTTCGGCGTGCAATGATTTGGATATTGCACCAAAAAATGTAATAACCGATGATGACTTAATGACAAACGAAGCCGGAATGGAAATTTATTTGGCACGAATGTACAGCTACATGCCTTTTGAAGATTTCAAATATATGGCCCAGTGGGGAGTTAACTATAATTCATGGCTGGGTGCCATGGGAATTGAGGGAACAGGAGAAGCTTTAAACAGAGATGGCATTTGTACGGCATTTACAGGTGAAAATACACCTTATTGGGGTCAGGCATTCACACTGCTACGCGATGCGAATCACCTGCTGGAAACACTTCCGAAATATAAAAATAATTTTAAGGAAGAAACCTATAATCACTATCTTGGAGAAGCATATTTTGTCAGAGCAACTGTATTTTATGCTATGGCTCGTCGTTTTGGAGGAGTCCCATTGGTAACGAAAGAAATACAATATCCTGCCGATGCAGATAAATTGGAAGTTCCTCGCTCTACAGAAAAAGAAACTTGGGATCAGGTACTTGCCGATTTCAATAGCGCTGATTCATTGTTGCTGCCCAAAAGTCCAAAAACAGGATATGCCAACAAGTATGTTGCATTGTCATTCAAATCGGAAGCAATGTTGTATGCCGGCTGTGTGGCAAAATACAACGAAACAGTATCGGGAAGATTGACGGGATTTGGACAGAAAACCGGTGTTCGGGTAATAGGTTTTGCAGAAGATGAATGGCAAGCTGCTTCGATAAAATATTTTACTGAAGCCTATAAAGCTGCTAAAAAAGTTATGAAGGATGGAGGATATTCGCTTTATAAGAAAAAATGGTCGGCTACCGACAAGGATGCACAGTATCAGAATATGGTAGATATGTTTAGCGATTTGACCAGTCCTGAAAATATTTACGTGAAAGAATATTCATATCCTACACTTACTCACGGATTTGATGCTTATAGCGCACCATTTATTTTCCGTTCTCCTTTGGCTTCGGGAACTTGTCCAACTTTAGATTTTCTTGAGTTATTCGAAGGATTTGACCGCTATCCCGACGGTACAATAAAGGTTACCACAGGAAATGCAAATAATCAGGGAAATTACATTATGTACGATAAACCACTGGACTTTTTCAAAAATGCCGAGCCCCGATTGCGTGCTTATGTTATTTTCCCGGGCGATGTATTTAAGGGTAAAACAATCGATATTCGTGCCGGAGTATATACCGGTTCTGCACCCATCAATCCATTATTCAGCGACTATTCCTACAACAATGCGACTACTTTGTACCAGCATTTGCCGGCTTACAAGCAGACACCGAAAACGCTGTATCTAAGTCCGAGAGAGGGAAACAGCCAGGAAACAGTTTCATATAATGGTACAACCATGACTGCCGGAGGAGAAAATGGACCATTTTACGATAATGGAGAAGCATGTTTAACAGGATTGTATGATCGTAAATGGTTAAATCCCGATCCATCATTTGTAGCCGGTGAAGGAAAATCGGATCAACCTTTCATTTTAATGCGATATGCGGAAGTGTTGCTCAATGCTGCTGAAGCTGCAGTAGAATTGTCGTTGGCAGGTGTTTCCTCTCCCGATGATGATGATTTATTGCAAGTGGCAACCGACGCAGTAAATCAAATACGCGAACGTGCAGGAGCAACTTTACTAACTTCAAAACTTACTGCGACCGTAGATGGAAGGAATATTGTAAGAAAAGAACGACGCAAAGAATTGGCATTGGAACATAAAACCAAATGGGACTTGAGACGCTGGCGTGTTTGGCATTACGAAGGCAGAGACGGTTTCTGGGGTGAAACACGGAACAAAGATCTGTACAGCAACAGTTCCCGTTTTCGTTTTCGTGGCTTGTACCCATTTTTCTCTACTGCCACAGGGAAATATTTCTTCGATGCTCACTTCCAATGGGTAAGCCAGAAAACTTTTGAGTACAATATTATTGATTATTACTTTGCCATTCCCAGTGGAGAAGTTTCAAAAAGTCTTTATATTGACCAACAGCCTAATCGATAATTTATAATTGAACATTTTAATAATGAAAAATATAAAGAATATGAAAAGAATAGCATTTTATCTTTTATTCTGTGGGCTGTTTTCTTTCAGTTCATGCAGTTTATTTGAATTGGACAACTATGATGCCCCTTCTGAAACTTTGAAGGGTGAAGTTGTTGATGTAGCAACAGGAGAACCGGTTCTTACCGACCAGGGAAGTGAAGGGATTCGTGTACGTTTGACCGAACTTAGTTGGGGAGAAAACGTTACACCCAATCCCGATTTCTACTGCATGGCCGATGGAACATTTCAAAATACAAAAATTTTTAAAGGAACGTACAATATTCGTATTGATGGCCCATTTATTCCCATTATTCGTGAAGATGAACGCGGTGTGCCTATTGCTGATGAAACAAAAACAGTAGAAATAAAAGGTACAACAGTAGTTCGTTTTGAAGTACAACCTTTCCTAAAAGTGGAATGGGTTGGAGAACCTACCGTAACCAACGGTAAAATCAAAGCTAAGGTTCGTGTAACACGTGCCGTTTCAGAAGCTGATTTTCAAGCCAAGATTGAACCTATGGGAGGATACAGTTCAACGTTCTTGAATGTTACCGACATTCAATTATTTGTCAGCTACTCTTCGAGTGTAGGTTACAGGGCAAGGGATGATCGCTGGTCAAGTAAAATTGAATATTCCGGTTCTTCCTTCAACGCACTTTTAGGGCAACCCGTAACTATAGAATCTAATGGCACGATTCCTTCAGGTCGAACTGTTTTTGTTCGCGCCGCATCGCGCATCAATTATGATACTCCCAAAGGAAGTGGTACACGTAGATGGAATTATAGTGAACCCGTTCAGGTGATGATCCCTTAAAATTGATTGATTGATTGATTTTTCTTTGATTGGTATTAGTTTAATTAAGGCGAATCTACAAGATTCAGAAAACTGAATCTTGTAGATTTTTTTATTCATTCGTGTGAAAAAATATTTTTTGGCTATTATTAAAAATCCGACTGATTTGAAGCTTTTCCTTGTTCATTGATATTTCTTAAAATTTAGTCTGAAAATTTTATTATTGTTTTTGCAGTAAAATTCACTACCTTTGTGATAATTCAAATCGAAGACTTTTAAAAAGTCTGCTATTTATTCTGGCAATTTTGAAAATGTTTAAATCTACTTGAAAAAATGAACACACGAAAAAACATTTTTCAATGTCGGTTTTTATTTTAATTTATTGGTTTCAGATAATTTGATCAGGATTGATATTTCAATTTCAATCATAAGTCTTTTACGCATTTTGAATTAAAATAAACATAGATATACCAACCACTCCCTTAAAATTTATTTTTCGTTGTAACATGAGACTATTCTTTCGTTATACCGATATTCTGTTAATTTTTCTATCGATTAACATCTCTGCCATTGCAAATGGTCTGAAATTTAATGGAAGCGAGCATTTGATTGATGATCGAACATCATACAACGTTTTTTGCAACAAATCTCCTCGTTTTACCGATAAACTCGATGTTAGTTTTGATATTTCCTTGTTAGAATCATCACACTACGGTTATATTGTTCGAATTAAAAATAACGAAGCAAATAAGACCTTCAACCTTTCATGCTACATCGATGGGGCTTACACTGTTTTTAAATTTAATGAAGAAGGGGGAAGAAATCTTATTACTGCCAGTCTGAATCAGAACGAACTTCAGAAAATAAATTGGTTCAGAATATCCATTATTTTTGACCTTAAAAACCACATTCTTTCGTTAAATATTAACAATCGATTATTTAAAGCAACGAATGTTGTTCTACCTCAAGAGTGGAATCCTGATATTTGTTTCGGACGAAGTGATTATCTTATTGATGTGCCATCCTTTGCTATTAGACAACTTTCCGTTTCTGACAATAAACACAAATATATTTTCCCACTGCAGGAGAGCAAAGGGAATACAGCTCATGACATAAAAGGAAGAGAATTTGGCTGTATTACTAACCCGATATGGTTGATTAAAGATGCTTATTACTGGTCGTACAGGCAAACTTTCAAATCGGCAAACGTTGCAGGTTGTAATTTTGACGAAAAAACAGACAATTTATACATTTTCAATAAAGATTCACTGATAACTTTTAATGTTCGTACGGGAGTTACAACAATGGAAAGATTTTCTGAAAGATGTCCCGTTGATATTTTTCTTGGAACCAACTTCTTGGATGGAGAAGAAAAAAAATTGTATGTTTATGATGTTTATAATGAAAACAATAAGCTGGGACCGAATGTGGCCGTTTTAGACTTGCAAACCAAACGATGGAAAAAATTAAGTAATGTTTCTCTCTACATGCAATTGCATCATCACAGCGCTGCTTATGATGATCACAACAAAAGATTTTACATTTTTGGCGGATTTGGCGGAGTCGGTGGATTTGGGAACATGCAATACAGCAAAAGTCTATATTCTTACAATTTCAATACGAATAAGTGGGATTCATTGAAATTGAGCGGAGATAAAATTAATCCTCGATATTTTTCAGCAATGTGCTACAAAAAAGAAGACAATTCTCTCTACATTTTTGGCGGCATGGGAAACGAATCGGGAGAACAAGTTGTGGGACGTCGATATTATTACGACTTGTATAAAATTAATCTTAACCATAATAATGTTGTCAAATTATGGGAAATTTCATGGGACAAAGAAAACGTCGTGCCTGTGAGACAAATGATTTTTCAGGACGATTCCTGTTTTTACACCCTTTGCTATCCGGAACATTTTTCCAAAACGCATCTTAAATTATACCGCTTTTCGTTAAAAGACGGTTCGTATAAAATTCTTGGAGATTCTGTACCAATACGTTCAGAAAAAATCAAGACACAAGCCAATTTATATTATTCACACAGTCTGAATAATTTATTTGCTGTCATTCAGGAATTTGACAATCATGATGTATCTTCTGTTATCAAAGTTTATTCATTGGCTTTCCCACCAATCAGCTATGAAGAATTGGTTTTGCATGAACCAAAAGCCAACAGAAATTCTGCAATAATAATTTCTTTATTTTTTGTGCTATTCATTGGTGCTGCATTTGTTTTAATTCGTAAACGTAGAAACAAACAAAAACCTGAAAATTTGGAGTTGGAAATTATTTACTCAAATGATAAAGAAAACTCTCAAGATATCAGTATTACAAGAACCGATTTAAAACCAAACGGGATTTATTTGTTCGGCGAATTTCGAGTTCAAGACAGAAAAAACAGGGATATCACCTACATGTTTAGCAGCAAATTGAAACAAGCTTTTCTTATCATTCTTCAATACAGTTACTCCGGCGGAATTTCTTCACAACGCTTAAGCGAACTTCTTTGGCCTGATAAGCCTGAAGACAAGGTTAAAAATTCAAGAGGTGTAACAATTAACCATCTGAGAAAAATTATAAAGGAACTTGATGGAATTGACCTTGTGTACGAAAAAGGATTGTTCAGAATCGATATTACTCCGGAATCATGCTATTGTGACTATTTACGTTGCATGGAACTAATTGATTCCAATACGGTTGAAGATAATATCATGGAATTTCTTAACATTATCAGGCAGGGGAAATTTCTAAAATCCATTGATTTGCCCGAATTCGACACATTTAAAGAAGAGGTTGAAAAAAAACTGGAACCGGTTTTGCTCATAGAAATTGAAAAAAGTTACAACAATGGAGCCAATTCTACGACAATTGTTTTATGCGAAGCCGTATTTAATATCGATCCAATAAATGATGACGCGATATTTTATATAATTCATGCTTTCATCAGATTAAAAATGAACGATGAGGCAAAAAAACGCTATTTTTCATTTGTAAACGAATATAAAAAAATGATGGGTAAAGAATATCCAATTTCTTATACCGAATTATTAAGCGGAAAAAGAAGAACCCGGAAAAATTGAAAATACTTCTGCAGAGTAATTTTCTTCTAACTTTTTTAGTTTGATTAATGAAATAGCCTCAAAAATAACCGGAAAATAACCTCAAAAATAATCCTCTTCTTTTCATATTTGTCTTTAATAATTTTTATCTAATTACAAGCCATACAATTATGTGAGCTGCCTTAAAAATTAAAGTCAAATTATGAAAAACCGGTTTATTTTATTTTTGTTGCTTTTTCAGAGCTTTACATTCTTTCTTTTTTCTCAATCTTCTATAGAAAAAACAAATCAAGAAAAAACAGTTTTTCAAACTGCTCAACCTTGGCGTCCAACGATAGATGTTCGAGGAGACGTGGCCATTGTGTATGGCGTTGGTGGCAATCCATCCGACAGAAATAAAAATCAAAAATTTGAAGATAGAGTTGATTCATGGCGTAAACATGGATATCAAACACATTTCATGACCGGCATTGCATGGGGTGAATACAAAGATTATTTCACAGGTTTATGGGACGGGAAAAAACATTTGGATGAAGGACAGGTTCAACTCAATGGAGACACCATTTGGCACGGACATTTGGTACCGTATATTGTCCCAACCGACAATTACTTGAAATATCTGAAAGAAAAACACATTAAAAGAGTAATTGATGCGGGCATAGATGCCATATATCTTGAAGAACCGGAGTTTTGGGCACGAGCAGGTTATAGCGACGCTTTCAAGAAAGAATGGAAAAATTATTATCACTTCGATTGGAGACCACAGAATGAATCTCCCGAAAACACCTATCTGTCGAATAAACTGAAATACCATCTTTATTACAAGGCATTGGAAGATGTCTTTACTTATGCCAAAGAATATGGTAAATCAAAAGGAATGAATGTTCGTTGTTATGTTCCGACACATTCATTAATCAATTATTCACAATGGATGATTGTTAGTCCAGAAGCAAGTTTGGCTTCCATGAAATGCGTTGACGGATATATTGCTCAAATATGGACTGGAACGTCCAGAGAGCCGAATTATTATAACGGACTTCCAAAAGAAAGAGTTTTTGAAACAGCTTTTTTGGAATATGGTTCAATGGAATCAATGACGGAACCAACAGGTCGTAAAATGTATTTTCTGACCGACCCGATAGAAGACCGTTCGCAAGATTGGACTGACTACAAAAAAAATTATGAAGCCACCTTTACTGCTCAATTACTTTACCCAAACATCGCCAATTACGAAATTATGCCTTGGCCTGAAAGAATTTATGAAGGACTTTATCCAAAAAGCAAGGGTAGCAAGGAACGCATTAAAATTCCTCAACATTATTCTACTCAAATGCAGGTAATGATCAATGCCCTCAACGATATGCCGGTTTCGCATAATAAAGTTTCCGGTTCGCAGGGAATTTCTGTCCTGTTGGCTAATTCGCTCATGTTTCAGCGATTTCCTACACACAACGGCTACGAAGACACCCAATTATCCAATTTTTATGGGCAGGCTCTTCCATTTCTCAAACGTGGGGTCCCGATTAAAACCGTTCATATCGAAAATCTTCCTTTCGACGGGACATTAAAGGATACAAAAGTTCTTTTAATGACTTATTCAAACATGAAACCATTATCTCCGGAATCTCACGACTATCTGGCGAATTGGGTAAAAAAAGGAGGAATTATAGTTTATAGCGGCAGAGATAACGATCCTTATCAAACGGTTCAGGAATGGTGGAATACAAATAACAACCATTATGCTGCTCCATCGGATCATCTTTTTGAAAAAATGGGAATTGAAAGCTCTCCCAAAGAAGGAGGGTATGCTTATGGAAAAGGATTTGTTTACATTTTGCGACACGATCCCAAAGAATATGTTTTATCAAATCAGGGAGATAAGGAGTTTGTCGAAATAGTGAAAAAGATGTACGAGGAGAAAGCAAAAGGAGAAAAAATGATTTTTAAGAATAACTTTTTTCTTCAAAGAGAAAATTATGATTTGATTTCGGTGCTGGATGAAAGTGTGAGTAGTGAACCTTTTATCGTTAAAGGCTTATACGTTGATCTTTTCGATCCAAAATTGCCGATTGTTTCCGAAAAAGTTGTTCAACCGGGTTCTCAGGCTTTTTTATACAACTTAAAAAAAATCAAAAGCTCTAAAAGACCCTGTGTCATTGCCACTGCAGCACGCATCTATAATGAAGAAATCAAATCGGGAAATTATTCTTTTATAGCAAAAAGTCCGATAAATACAGTTAATTCCATGCGAATTTTCTTGCCTTCAAAACCGACATCGTGCTCAATTAAAGACAATAATGGAAAAATTGCTGAAAATACTTTTTACGAATGGGATGCCTTGAGCAAAACCTGTCATCTTGAATTTGACAACAATCCGGAAGGCATAACGGTAACTATTCAATTTTGAAATTTTACTAATGTATCTTTACACTTGTCCTTTGACTGAGAAGCAACCATAAATCGTTTTGTTTAAAAGAAAAATATAAATAAAAGCTTGGAAGAAATTATTAAAAACAAGTTCCTCAAATTCAATTGCAAAAAAGGTAAAAAAAATTAATATCTGACGAAACAAAATAAGAGGAGTTTTACGCTCGATAAAGAGTGAATCCTATAAAAAAACTGTATAAAGTGAACTGTTACACTGTCAAACGATAAAAAGCCGCTTGAGCAATTTATCAATACAGTATATCTTTTTTGAAAATGAAACAACCGATCGAATACACATGTCAGATGGGATTTATAATAACAAGCCCAATTGGTCTGGATTTCAAGCTAGATCGGTAGAAAGGAATATTATATTAAAATGTTGAAAAAATAAATTAAAAATAAGCGTGAAAAAGAATCAGATAATTTTTGCTTTTTTATTGACAATTAGCAGTTTAACTGCACAAGAAAAAACACTTGTCGATTATGTTAACCCTTTAGTTGGTACACTTTCGAAATATACCATTTCAAACGGAAATACTTACCCTGCCATTGCCATGCCGTGGGGAATGAATTTCTGGATGCCGCAAACCGGTAAAATGGGCGATGGATGGGCATATACTTATGAAGCAGACAAAATAAGAGGCTTCAAGCAGACACATCAACCCAGTCCGTGGATAAACGATTATGGACAATTTGCAATTATGCCTGTAACAGGGGAACCTTTGTTTGACGAGGAAAAGCGTGCAAGTTGGTTTTCGCATAAAGCTGAAATTGCAAAACCTTACTTTTATTCCGTTTATTTAGCCGATTATGACGTGCTGACGGAAATTGTACCAACAATGCGAGCTGCCATGTTCAAATTTACTTTTCCCCAGAGCGATAAATCTTTTGTGTTGGTAGATGCTTTCGATAATGGCTCTTTTATTAAAATAATTCCTGAAGAGAACAAAATTATAGGTTATACAACCAAAAATAATGGTGGTGTACCTGAAAACTTCAAAAATTATTTTGTCGTAGTTTTTGACAAGCCTTTTACATATCAATCAACGGTCGACAATAACACCATTGCTCCCAATCGCTTGCAAATGGAAAGCAGTCATGCCGGAGCAATCATTGGATTTTCCACCAAAAAAGGAGAAATTGTACATGCAAAAGTGGCATCATCATTTATTAGCTTTGATCAGGCAGAACTCAATTTGAAAGAATTGGGAAAAAATTCGTTTGAACAATTGAAAGAAAAAGGCAGGGAAGAATGGAATAAGGTATTAGGTAAAATTTACGTAGAGGACGACAATATCGACCATTTGCGTACCTTCTATTCCTGCCTTTATCGTTCTTTGCTTTTCCCGCGAAGTTTCTACGAAATCGACAGTCAGGGAAATGTCGTTCATTACAGTCCTTACAGCGGAAAAGTTTTACCGGGATATATGTTTACCGATACCGGATTTTGGGATACTTTTCGAAGCTTATTTCCGTTTCTTAATTTGATGTATCCTTCCATGAACCAAAAAATGCAGGAAGGATTGGTCAATGCCTATAAAGAAAGTGGATTTTTACCCGAATGGGCAAGTCCCGGACATCGAGATTGTATGGTGGGCAACAATTCGGCCTCTATTGTTGCCGATGCCTATCTGAAAGGATTAAGAGGTTATGATATTGAAACATTGTGGAATGCGGTAGAACATGGAGCGAATTCCGCACATCCGACAATAAAATCGACGGGACGTCTTGGATACGAATACTACAACAAATTGGGCTATGTACCTTACAATGTTGGCATCAAAGAAAATGCAGCCCGCACACTTGAATATGCTTACGATGACTGGTGCATTTATCAATTGGGCAAAAAACTCGGTAAATCCGAAAAAGAAATTGGAATTTATGCCAAACGTGCCATGAACTATAAAAATCTTTTCGACCCGAGCCATAATCTGATGCGTGGAAAAAATCTGGATGGCACATTCCAATCGCCTTTTAATCCGTTAAAATGGGGAGATGCCTTTACTGAAGGCAACAGTTGGCATTACACATGGTCAGTTTTTCACGATCCGCAAGGGTTGATAAATTTAATGGGAGGAAAGTTGATTTTTAATCAAATGATGGATTCTGTTTTCAATATACCGCCCATATTTGACGAAAGTTATTACCATACGGTTATTCATGAAATTAGAGAAATGCAAATTGTAAATATGGGAAATTACGCTCACGGCAACCAACCCATTCAACACATGATTTATCTGTACAATTATTCGGGAGAACCGTGGAAAGCTCAATACAGAGTTCGCGAAGTGATGGATAAATTGTATAATTCCAATCCTGATGGATATTGCGGTGATGAAGATAATGGACAGACTTCGGCTTGGTACGTTTTTTCGGCTTTGGGTTTTTATCCGGTTTGTCCGGGAACAAGTCAGTATGTCATTGGTTCCCCTTTGTTCAAATCGGTGAAACTTTATTTCGAAAACGGAAACAGTATGAAAATAACCTCTGCAAATAATGGAGAACGGAATCGGTATATTCAATCCATGACTGTGAACAATGAAAATTACGACAAAAATTTCCTCACTCACGAAACCTTGCTGCAAGGAGGAACCATAAATTTTTCCATGTCTGATGAGCCAAATAAAATACGAGGAATCAAAGATGAAGATGCCCCCTACTCTTTTACCTATGAATTGAAATCAGGCAACAAAAAGTAAAATCAAAATACTGAACATTTTTTAACTAAAAAATAAGATCAATGAAAAACAGTAAAATTAAAATTTTAACTGCCATAACGCTTTGTGCGTTGGGCATTATTCAACTTCCGGCAATGAATTTGGTACAAAAAAATGACAAAACTGTTGTTCGTACATCCAACAAAATGGAAAACATGTACAAACAGACCAGACGACCTGAGGTGTCGAACAGATTATTCGTTTCCATTGCCATCGAAAATGAAATTTCGAAAATTAAAAGTCAGTTGACAAATCCAAAGTTAAGGTGGATGTTTGAGAATTGCTTCCCCAACACGTTGGATACCACTGTGAAATACAGCGTGATGGATGGTGAAGATGATACATTTGTTTATACGGGCGATATTCATGCCATGTGGCTTCGCGATTCCGGAGCTCAAGTTTGGCCGTATGTTCAGTTTGCTAATTCCGACGAACACCTTAGACACATGATTAAAGGAGTGATTCACCGTCAGATAATGTGTATTCTGATTGACCCGTATGCAAATGCTTTCAATGAAGTCCCTGATCCCAATGGGCCATGGATGAGCGATATGACCGACATGAAACCTGAATTGCATGAACGGAAATGGGAAATCGATTCGTTGTGCTATCCTTTGAGGCTGGCTTATCAGTATTGGCTTGTTACAGGCGATACGAGCATTTTTAATGATCAGTTTGTGAAAGCGGTTGAATTGATAGTTAAAACTTTCAAAGAACAACAGCGTAAAGATGGAAATGGGCCATACACTTTTCAACGTAAAACGGAAAGGCAATTCGACACTTTATGCAATAATGGATTGGGAAGTCCTGTGAATCCTGTTGGATTAATTGCTTCTGCTTTTCGTCCTTCGGATGATGCAACCATTTTTCAGTTCCTTGTTCCTTCCAATTTTTTTGCGGTTTCATCTCTGCGTAAAGCTGCCGAAATTTTGACCAAAGTGAACAAAAACACTCAATTGGCAACCCAATGTAACGATTTGGCACAAGAGGTTGAAAACGCCCTGAAAAAATATGCTACTTACAATCATCCAGAGTTTGGAACCATTTATGCCTATGAAATAGATGGATTCGGCAACAAACATCTCACTGACGATGCAAATGTGCCCAGCCTGCTCTCAATGGCTTATCTCGGCGTTGTTGATATAAACGATCCCATTTATCAGAATACCAGAAATTTTGTGTGGAGTCAGAGCAATCCTTATTTTTTTAAGGGAAAAGCCGGAGAAGGTATTGGAGGTCCGCATATTGGCTATGACATGGTTTGGCCCATGAGTATTATGATGAAAGCTTTCACCAGCCAAAACGACGAAGAAATAAAAAATTGTGTGAAAATGCTTATGGATACCGATGCCAATACCGGATTTATTCACGAATCTTTTCATAAGGATAACCCTGAAAACTTTACCAGAGCATGGTTTGCTTGGCAAAATTCATTGTTCGGTGAACTAATTATCAAATTGGTAAACGAAAACAAAACTTATTTGCTCAATAGCCTATAGGTCATTCTATTTCATGGTTTCAGGTTAAACAAAAAGTACAAAAAGGAAGAGAGTATCGAGCGAAACTCTCTTCCTTTTTGTATCTCAATAGAAGTTAAGCCGAAATTTCATTCACGAGCGGTTTACCATCCACAAAATCCTGAATGTTTTGCAGCGTAATGCGCGCAATTTCCGAAAGTGCTTCTTTGGTAAAAAATGCTTGATGAGACGTAACGATTACGTTGTTGAAAGTAAGAAGACGGGCTAAAATATCATCGTCAATTACAATATCGGAATGATCTTCGTAAAAATAATCTCCTTCTTCTTCGTACACATCCAAACCGGCATAACCTATTTTTTTACTTTTCAGCCCATCAATCAGCGCTTTCGTTTTGATTAGTTTTCCTCTTCCGGTATTGATAATCATCACTCCATTTTTCATTTTTTTAATAGATTCTTCATTAATCAGGTATTCTGTCTCTTTGGTCAACGGGCAGTGCAAAGAAATAACATCGGAAAGCCGATACAATTCATCAAGCTGGGTATATCTAATATCATTATTTTCGGCAAATTGCATATCGGGATACAAATCATAGGCAAGCACATTCATTCCCATGCTTTTCAGAATTTGAATCACAATTTTCCCGATCTTTCCAGTTCCAATAATTCCGGCTGTTTTCCCATTCATTTCAAAGCCCATTAATCCTTCCAATGCAAAATTTCCATCGCGTGTACGCGAGTATGCTTTATGAATTTTTCGGTTCAGGGTAAGCATCAAAGCAATGGTATGTTCGGCAATGGAATGGGGAGAATAAGCCGGCACACGAACAACTTTTATTTTACCTTTTGCCGCTTTCAAATCCACATTATTGTAACCTGCCGAGCGAAGTGCGATCAATTTCACTCCATTTTCGACTAAAATATCGATAACTTCGGCATCAACTTCCGCATTTACAAAAATACAAACCACATCGGCTCCTTTGGTCAAAATAGCATTATCTTTACTTAAATGACTTTTATAAAATTTGATTTCGAAACCATGCTGTTGATTTTTTTCTCGAAACGAAACTTCATCATAAGGCTTTGCATCAAAAAAAGCAATCTTTGTTTTCATAAGCAGTAATTTTTTTCTTTAAAAAAGTAAAAACTTTTAATTTTTTCTTCCGAAGGTTTAAGCAATTAAACTGTCGTTAATTTTCGCTTGTTTTAATTTCGGGATAAGTAATGCGGGAATGGTAAATATTTTTAATTTTTTCTTTCAATACTTTTTTTACCGTTTCTACATCCCTGAAACTTATGGGTGCTTCCTTAAACTGACCTTCTGCAATTTGGGTGTTGATTATGTCTTCCACCATTTGGTCTATGCTTTCTTCAGTATATTCGCTTAAAGTTCGAGAGCGAGCTTCCACCGCATCCGCCATCATCAGAATAGACGTTTCTTTAGTAGAAGGCAAAGGGCCGGGATAGGAAAAAACTTTTTCATCCGGTTTCACACCGGGATTTTCGTTGATAAATGCCACATAAAAATATTTTGCCTTAGCCGTTCCATGATGGGTAGCAATAAAATTGATAATTTGATCGGGTAAATGATTTTTTTTGGCTATTTCTATTCCATGTGCCACATGTTCAATAATAATTCTGGCAGCTTCTTCATATTTCATCGACAACAAAGGATTTTTTCCTCCTACCTGATTTTCAGTGAAATACTCCGGATGTTTCATTTTTCCAATATCGTGATACAAAGCTCCTGTACGAACAAGTAAACTATTGGCATTGATTTTTTTTGCTGCTTCTGTTGCAAGGTTGGAAACCTGCAGTGAATGCTGAAAAGTGCCTGGAGCAACTTCTGCAAATTTCATCAACAAATCGCTGTTTACATTCGTAAGTTCTACCAATGTTACTGCCGACAACAAGCCGAACATTTTTTCAAAAATATAAATCAGTAAATAGGCAAATAGTAAAAACAACGAACTAATGGCAAAACTGAAAATAGGCACCCAATTTATTCTTGACAGGTTTCCTTCCGAAATCAGTTCAAAAGCCAAATACATACCCACATAATTTAAAAATATATACAGAGCCGACTGTGCCAGTTGAGAACGCTGCGTCATGTCCTTTAAACTGGAAACAGCCACCATGCCCGCCGTAATCTGAAGCAGAACGAACAGAAAAGGATTGTCCACCATCAAAGAAACAATAAACACCGTAATGATATGCACAAACAACGCTGTGCGGGAATCATAGAAAACACGAACTATTATCGGCAATAAAGCAAACGGCACAATATAGTAACTTAAGGAAGAATATCGAATGGTCAGCGAAGTGAGTCCCACAATCAGGACAATAAGCAGCGACAGAAACAACAAATTATTGAAATTGTCCAAAATTCTCGGACGAAAAAGATAAATGTAAAGAATCAACAAAGTAATCAAGCCGATAACCAGTAAAATTTCACCAACGGAAACAATGGCTGTCTGCTCGAATGCCGATTTTCTGTTTTCATATTCAATTTGTAAAGATCGCAGTATGGCATAAGTTTCTGGTGAAACTATTTCACCCTTGTCGATAATACGTTCTCCCGTCTGCACCATACCGACAGTAAGAGAAAGATTTTTCAGTAATTCGTTTTTGGCTGTTTCGGAAGTAATGCTGTCATAGCGAAGATTTTCAACCAAATAATTGTTTAAATTCAATTCTCTGACATTTTCTCTGTCATCCTTTACCAACTCTTCATAAGCAGTTTTTGGTGTGTAAATTTCATTCAAATAGGCAAGTTGTGAAATTCTTCCCGGCAAAATACGGTAAATTCTTTTCACATTCCATTTTTGCAAATTATTGTAATCTTCATTTGAAATAATTCCTTTCGAATAAATCGACTTCATTTTTCCTTCAATGAAAGAACGTAAAAGAGGAGAAACATTACCGGATTTTCCCCAGTCGGCTTCAAATTTTTTTATCTGTGTGGGCATTACGGTTGTATCGAGATTGAAGTAAGGAGTGAAATTCTTCAGAATTTCCTTCTTCTCTTTTTCCACCTGCTCATCGCTTTTATATATCGGAAAATCAAAAGGAGCTGTCAATAGCTCGTACGACCACGGTTTACCTTCTTCAAACTGATAATTGAAAGTACTTTCACGCGGATAAAGTTCAACAATGATTAAAACCACCACCAATGCAAGCAAAATTTTAAAAATGTTTTGCAGCTTTTTTTTATTAGTTTTTAGTTTCATGTCTGCTCCTTAAGTTATATAATTTTCAAAATTTCTTTTCCGCTGTTCTGTTACAACCACTTTTTTGAACTACCGACGTACTTCTCGATCTCAAATTTGCCGAAAATTACAAAAAAAATTACTATTAACCGTTAAGTTCATTAATTTACTTATTTTTGTTGATCGATTTGACTCAAATTTAAAAAATTAAAATCAACTTCAAGTTGTTTTTATATAACCTTTTTGTCAGTAATTTGTTTGCTGAAAACTATAACGAATACTAAAAAATATGTTGTTTTTATGAATGGAATCGTTAACTTAAGTCTTGTTCCTTTGAGGGCAGAAGACAACGAATGCAGTGAAATGACTTCTCAGCTTTTGTTTGGAGAAACAGTAGAGATACTGGAAAGAAAAGAACGATGGCTGCACGTTCGCAATCTTTCTGACAGTTATTGCGGCTGGGCTGACATAAAAATGATTTCACCGCTTTCGGAAAATGAATACGAAAATCTGAGTAATATCGAAAATTTCCGCATTCTGAAACCGGTTTCATTTTGTCGCAATCTGACATTGGAAACCACTTTTCTCCTGCCCGGAGGAAGCATTCTGAGAAATTATGAAAACGGGAATTTTACTGATGGAACATTTCAATATGCAATTCATCCTTCCGATGCAGCAAAGCCCCAACCTTTAACCGGAGAAAATATCGTTTCTTTGGCACGACAATATCATTTCTCACCCTATTTGTGGGGCGGCAAAAGTGCATTAGGAATTGACTGTTCCGGCCTGGTGCAAATAGTTTTCTCACTGTGTGGTGTATTGTTGCCCCGCAATGCTTTTCAGCAGGCCGAAAACGGGGAAAAAATAAATTCTCTTACTCAGGCTGAGGCCGGAGATTTGGCTTTTTTTGCCAATTCCGATCATCACATTGTACATGTGGGCATTCTAATGAATTCCCAACAAATTATTCATGCTTCCGGCTGGGTGAAAATTGAAAATATTGACGAAAACGGAATTATTTCCGAACAAACAGGGAATTATTCCCATACCCTCCACTCCATAAAAAGAATTATCTAATTCATTTTCAAACTATCAGATTATTCTAAAAAAAATTCTCCTTACTTTTTAAAAAACCGGATAATTGATGTAAGAAATAATTCGGTTTTTCGTCTTTATAAATGTACGAATCAAATTTGGTAACTTAGTGAGAATTCAGCAATGTATGGATGCAGCACAATTTAATTCAGTTATTTTGCCACTTGCCGATCAGCTGTTTCGGATGGCTAAATCCATTGTCTGTAACGATGAAATTGCCAAAGATGCCGTACAGGAGTTAAACGCCAAATTGTGGGAAAATCGGGGTCAGTTGGATAAAGTGCAAAACCTTACGGCTTTTGCCATGAAGTCTATGCGCAATTTGTGTCTCGATTGGTTGCGGACAAAAAAATCAGGTCGGGATATTCCGCTGGATGAAAATCTGATAGCAACTGCGCCCAATCCCCATCAGTTGGCAGAAGAAAAAGATATGACCAACTATGTAAAAAAATTGATTGACCGATTACCCGAATTGCAAAGAACCATTATTCACCTGCGCGATGTGGAAGGTTTGGAAATTTCGGAAATTGCAGCCATAACTTCAACTACCGAAAACGCCGTAAGTGTAAATCTTTCCAGAGCCCGCCAAAAATTAAGAGCAGAATTGATGGAGAAATCGAAGTACGAAAAAAGGTAAAAGAATTATTTGAATAATCGTTTTATCAATTTATTAAAAAAAGACTTGAAATGAAAGAAATTGATGATTTATTAAATAAATATTTTGAAGGAAAAACCACTCTGGAAGAGGAAAATTACCTGAAATCTTATTTCAGAAGTAATGAGATACATCCTGAACATAAAGCCTACAAAGCTCTATTTCATATATTTGATGAAAAAGCCAAAGAAAAAATACCTCAACAGGTTGACCAAAAAAATGCACAACCCAATGTTAAACGGTTTTGGAAATTAACTGTCGTCATTACGGGAATTGCTGCAGCTTTTCTGATGATTATTTGGGTTATGCCGATAGAGAAAAATCAGGATTATGCGATTGTTAACGGGGAAAAAATAGAAAATTCCCAATTTGCACAAAATTATGCTTTGGAAAAATTAAATCATGTCAGCTATAAGCTTGAAAACAATTTAAAACCTTTGGAAGCAATAACAACCGTTAAATCGAATATGGAACCGGTAAAAAAAATTCCTGAAATAAAAAAAAGACTTGAAAAAATTGAAGAAACAATTCATATAAACAACTAACAATTACGATTATGAAAAAGAATGGAATACTAATTTTGACGATTTTGTTGCTTGCTTCTTTTCGAACCGGCGCACAAACCATTGATAAATTTTTTGATCGATATGCCGATGACGAACGATTTACTTTCGTTACCGTCGGTAAAGGAATGATGAACCTTGCTTCAACATTCGGCGCAAATAAAGATATGGACAAGAACCAGAAAGAAGTTTTAGACCGTTTGACGGGAATCAAAATTCTGACACTCGAAAACTCACGCGATGAAAAATTAATGAACTCGGTTCTTGATGAATTAGACAAGGTAATTCGAGCCGGGAAATACGAAACAGCTGTCAGAGTGAAAGATAAGGATGAAACGGTGAACATCCTTCTTCAGAACAACCGGCAGGATCAGTCCGATATGATTATTGTATCAAAAGAGAAAAACGAAATGTCGATAATATGGATGAACGGAAAAATGACAAAAGAGGAAATGTCTGATATTTTTTCGCAAAATTCCTGAAAAACTTATTTTATATTTTTGTTTATTAATGAGTCACCCAGCGTGAAGTACACCCTTTTTTCTGCGAAGGAAGAAGGGTGAATTTTTATATCAAACTGGAAACAAGTCCAATACATCCAATCAAAGCAATCAGTCCACCGGTTATTCGATTAATGGCTTTCAACTGGTGCATTCCGATTTTTGACCTGAAATGGCTAACAATAAAAGTAAGCGTCATCCACCATAAAGTTGCACCTATTAAGATAGCCAAAATTCCAATGATGGTTTCAAAAAGCGAAGTGCCTGAATGAATAAATTTTATACGTGCAAACAAGGCAATCAGAACAAACAAAAAAAGCGGATTGGAAAAAGTCAATACGAAAGAACTGATAAAGTCGCGGTACACATTGTGCTGAACCGCTTCATTTGGTTTGGGTTGTACCGCCGGATTACTTTTGTAAATGAAATATCCGAAACAAATCACGACCAAACTTCCTACCAATTCTATAACAAAACGGTGAGCTTCAATAAAATCGATCACAAAACTCAAAAAGAATAAAGTTATGATGGTGTAAAATAAATCCGACATGCTTGCTCCCAAACCTGTGACTATTCCAAATTTTCTTCCTCTATTCAAAGTACGCTGAATAACCAGCATCCCAATAGGACCTACCGGCACAGAAATGCACAAACCAATAAGAATACCTTTCAGAATGATTTCCAGCATGTTATGATTTTTCTGGTGAATTACTGATACAAAGATAATTTTTCTATTTTCAGAAACTAAATTTAATGCAATAATTCAACAATTTTTAGGGCTTGTTTGGTGTTTTTTGAATGAATTGTCCTTTTGTTTCGACTTATGAAATTGATTTTTTGAAACTTTAAAGCAACATTTTCTTTTCAATTCTTCGCCTCGGACATTTTCTTTTTCAACAATTCTTCCAGTTTCATCAATTCATCCCTGAGTTGAGCCGCTTCCAGAAATTCGAGTTTCTTGGCAGCTTCCTGCATCGCTTTTCTGGTTTTTGCTATAGCTTTTTCAAGCGCCGGCACAGACATATATTGCACCACCGGGTCGGCTGCAATATCGGCCGACTTTTCCGGTTCCACATACGCATGTGGTTCCGCTTTCGACAGCGGATTTCTTTCACCTTTCACAATGGCAGTTGGCGTAATATGATGCGCTTCATTGTAGCGAAGCTGCTTCTCTCTGCGGCGATTGGTTTCGTTTATGGTTTTTTCCATGCTTTCGGTGATCTGATCGGCATACATGATGACTTTCCCATTCAAATTTCGTGCAGCTCGCCCTGCCGTTTGCGTCAACGAACGATGAGAACGCAAAAATCCTTCCTTATCGGCATCCAAAATAGCCACCAGTGAAACTTCCGGTAAATCCAATCCCTCGCGCAACAGGTTAACACCGACCAACACATCATACACTCCTCTACGCAAATCTTCCATGATTTGAACCCGATCCAGCGTTTCGACATCAGAATGAATATAATTGCATTTCACTCCCATTTTTGATAGATAATTGGTCAGTTCTTCAGCCATTCTTTTGGTAAGGGTAGTTACCAGCACCCGCTCGTTGTTTTCGGTTCGCTGGGCAATTTCTTCCAGCAAATCGTCAATCTGATTTAAACTCGGACGAACCTCAATAACGGGATCGAGCAGTCCGGTGGGACGTATAAGTTGATCGACCACAATGCCTTCCGATTTTACTAACTCATAATCAGCAGGGGTTGCACTCACATAAATAGTTTGAGGTGTAAGCTGTTCAAATTCTTCAAAACGCAAGGGACGATTGTCTTTGGCAGCCGGCAATCGGAATCCGAAATCGACCAAATTCTGTTTACGTGAAGCATCGCCCCCGTACATGGCTCTTATTTGAGGAATGGTAACATGACTTTCATCAATGACCAACAGAAAATCTTTCGGAAAATAATCCAACAGACAGAAAGGACGGCTTCCCGGCGGACGACCGTCGAAATATCGCGAATAGTTTTCGATTCCCGAACAATAACCAAGTTCTTTTATCATTTCGATATCATAACGTACTCTTTCATAAATTCTTTTGGCTTCGAGATCTTTTCCAATGGAACGAAAATAATCCACCTGCAACTGCAAATCTTTTTCGATTTCATTTATGGCCACAGCAATTCGTTCCTTTGTGGTTACAAAAATGCTGGCCGGATATATTTTATAGGCATCCAGAGAATCAATAATGTCGTAATTGACTGGATCAACTGTCAGTATCTCATCAATTTCGTCTCCCCAAAAAACGATACGCAAAATAAAATCGGTATAGGCAAGAAAAATATCGACAGTGTCGCCCTTTACGCGAAAATTTCCACGATTCAGTTCAATTTCGTTACGGGTATAAAGGCTGTTGACCAAATTTCTTAAAAAAGCATTCCTCACCAAATGCTGCCCTTTTCGAATTTCAATTACATTTTTCGAAAAATCGTCGGGATTACCAATGCCATACAGACACGAAACCGATGATACCACCACAACATCCCTGCGTCCCGAAAGAAGCGAAGAAGTGGCCGAGAGTCTCAGTTTTTCGATTTCCTGATTGATGGACAAATCTTTTTCGATATACGTATCGGTCAATGGCAAATACGCTTCAGGCTGATAATAATCGTAATAGGAAACAAAATATTCTACGGCATTGTGCGGAAAAAAAGATTTGAATTCGCTATACAACTGGGCAGCAAGCGTTTTGTTGTGACTCAGTACCAGCGTCGGACGCTGAACCTGCTCAATAACATTGGCTATGGTAAAGGTTTTCCCCGATCCGGTAACACCCAACAAAGTTTGATACGGAATACCGGCATTGATTCCCTCTACCAGTTGCTGAATGGCTTCCGGCTGATCACCGGTAGGCTGATAGGGCGATTCGAGCTTAAAATTCATAACGTTTAAAGAAGTGTAAATTATAGGTTTGTTTTCAAGGCGTTTTCACAACGACTTTTGTTCTTTCGGTTATTTACTCGAATTTTTCGGCACGAGGCATGACAATCCAAAGAATAATGTAAACCAGAATACCGGGAAATCCAGCAGAAAAGATGGAAAGCAAAACATAAATAACCCTTACTAAAGTTACATCCCAACCAAAATATTCTGCTATTCCGGCACAAACTCCGGCTATCATTTGATTTCTCGAACGCGTCAATTTTTTATTCATAGCCTTTTAAAAATTAATTTGGTAATGAAATTCAATGACAAAATAAAGAAAAAAAACCGACAAACAACTTATTTTTTCACCATTTTTTCAAACAGCCGGCAAATCTGAATTGTTCGGAACAAAAAAAAGAAAAGTATTTTCCCGATGTAAATGGCATCAAAAGTTTGTAAAAAAAATGTGCGTATCAACCTGCTATTACTGGGAATCGAAAAATTTGAACGTATTTTCGATATTCAATAATTCTAAAATCCCTTCGGGAAAAAGGAATTGGATTCCAAAAAAATCGTTCAAAATAATCCTGTTTATGGGTTCTAAATCCACCATTTAACTTGCCTTGGATGGTAAATCCTCGCCGCGAGGTTGAAAAAACCCTATGACGAAAGAAAAAATAAAAATGAATGAGACCCAGGTTTTGGGTACCTGTTCGGTCTCATTTCACATCATACAAAATATCAATGATTCTGAATTGAAAAATTTTTGCCGGGTACATAATTTTGCCCCTACAGGGCTTTAATATTTCTTGTCAAAATTTTCTACCAAAATTTCATTTTTTCGGAGCTCTCCTATCATTTATTTAATTGAAACAATTTGACAACGGAAAATTCTCTTATCCTTAACATTATGATAGCAACAAACTACAAAATCAAGAATTTTTTATCGTCCCGCTTGCCGGATATAATTTCTGATTTGCCGATTAAAATCATCTTCTTTCAGTAAATCTTCCAAATTCAAATGCAAGCGATAACGCCAGCTTTTTTTGGAATCGGACGGCACATTAATTCTTTCTTCATGGGGATTTTCTCTTCGTAATTTTTCCGACACGCCCAGTAAATCCTGAATTTGAAAAATTGCCCAAATAGCGGGTGAATAAACATGTTGGAGCAAAATATCCCGACATATCCACCATTCGCAAAAATAAGGTGCTTCGCCCCAATGCCCCAATTGCGTATTGTAAAAACGCTGCGTTATATTTCTGTCTTCTTCCCACCAACCTCGAATAGTACTCATATCGTGAGTGGAAGGAGTAACAACCGACAAATAAGGCGCATCGCTCGGATGGAAAAACTCTATTTTGTTGGTTTTTGGAGCACGCTGAACTTCAAGGCTCAAAATTCCCAATTCTTTCATGGCTCGGGTTACACAAGGCGTCATCATGCCCAAATCTTCGCCGCAAATAAGCATATCGGTTGTTTGTTTGAGCACGGGAAGTTTTTCCATTCCCGATTGAAACCAAAATTCATCTTGCCTGTGATAAAAATAATCAATGTAAATTTCGTCCAACTTTTGTTTGGTAAAGTCGTCGAGATATTGGAAAGTTGATAGCGAATGCATTCCCCAGCGCGGATAAAAGCGCGTTCCATGCGAACCTTCCACTTCAAAAAACAGCACATTAGAAATCAGATCAAACAATCCGTTTCTGATATTTTCCGAAAATTGTCCTTCTTCATACAATTGCTGAACGTTTTTCTGACTGCGATAAAAAGGCTTTAATCGAAGTATCCAGCCATCTTCTATTTGTAAACAATTCACTTTTACCCAACCCGCATCAGTTCCAAAAAGCTGCTCCAGCACCTGATCGTTAATAAATGGTTTGCAGAAGCGATTGTAATCGAACCAAATTCCTTTTGCTTTAAATTCCCCAAGATAAACGGGAATGGAAGGATACAAATGCCCCATAATACCTTCTAACTGGTCGTTAGGTATTTCCCAAATACGAAAAAAACCAAGTATATGGTCGATACGAAAAGCATCGAAATAGTTGGACATTTGTTTCAGTCTTTTTTTCCACCAGTCAAATCCTGTTTGTTTCATCGCTTCCCAATTGTAGGTTGGCAATTCCCAATTTTGCCCTTTTATGGAAAACATGTCTGGTGGAGCGCCGGCTTGCATGTCGATATGAAAAAGTTCCGGATGTGCCCATGTTTCAACACTGTTTTTGTTGACGCCAATAGGAATGTCTCCTTTAAGCACAATGCCATGCTGATGAGCATAAGAGGCTGCTTCCATTAACTGAATATGCAAATGATACTGAATGAAATAATTCAGGGCAATATCTGCGTAATGAGGCTGATTTGCCGAAGCAAACCCGGTAATTTTTTCCTCATTGAAAGTGGAAAATTCTTTCCATTGAAGATAATCGGGTGTGCCATAACGGTCTCTCAAAACACAAAAAGCAGCATACGGAATCAACCAGTGTTTGTTGTTTTCAAAAAAAGTCAGAAAATCTTCATTTTGCAAAAACTCATCCTGATGAAGTAAAAAAATTGCTTTAACATACTTCAACTTAAAATTGACAACTTCAAGGAAATCGATCCATTCCAAAGCATTCAACTGTGGTTGCCGTTCCTCATATTCTTTTTGCAAGGGATGACTTTCGGGTAGTTTTCCCAACGAGGGTAAGTTGAGATAAAGCGGATTCAACGCAAAAGCCGAAATGGCTGCATAAGGGAGAATATCGGCATCGGTATGCGTACCGATAGTATCGTTGAGCGGAAGAACCTGAATCAGCTTTAAACCTGCCTTTTCAGCCCAATCCACAAGCAATTTGATGTCCCCAAAATCGCCTACACCAAAACTATCTCTTGTCCGCAAACCAAAGACAGGAATAGAAACACCGGCTCCTTTCCACGATTGAGAATTCATTCGCAAAAAACCGTCCGAAAGACGAACAACCGTGTTTTTTGCATTGAATACCGGTGCAGTTCGGTCAAAACCATTTTCAAACATCAAAAACTGTTCGTTTTCGGTGTCGTAAATGCCATATTTGTAATGAACGTCCGACTTTTCCTTGCCGAGATCGACTTCTGCCTTCCACCAATTTTCACCATCTTTGGTCAAAAGTAAAGGCGACAATGTATTCCAGTTTCCCAACACCTTACAATCTCCAATCAGACAAGGAACTTGGCGATTTTTCAGCAAAGGAGCTTTGATTCTGAAAATATGGGTAAAACTTTTTTTTGAACGAACTTTCCCCGAGTGATTGAAATTGTCGCTGAAGAAAACTTTTTTGAAAGGGGCTGTAAAAAATACATTTTCTACCGCTCCGGGAGCATTCCAAAAATCGAAACAGAAAACATGTTCCATTTTTGCCGGATCGATGATTATTTTACGATCTTCTATCCATTCGTAGGTAAAACGTTTGGTGCTTTCTTCGTAAAGCAAATATCGGTATTCCAGCTCAAAGAGTTCATTCTGATGAATCTCTATTTCTCCATACCAGTCTTCAGTATTTTGAAAATGCAGCTGAAACGATTTTTCAGCAACATTGTTTCCCAACTCCGGAAGATTGCCACAAATGAAAATTTGCTGTCCCCAATGGGTATAGTAAGGTATTTTAAAATGAATTTTCATAATTTAGAAATAAGTGTTTCAACTACATTAACATTTTCAACTTCAAAAATAAATTTATTTCTATTAAATTGATGTTTGTTGTTGTAAATAATTATACAAAAATTTATACAAACGTTTGCACCGATTTTGATTTTTAAAATTCAAAAAAAAGATAATTCTTTGTTCCCATCTGAATTAATAGGGCATTTGAGATAAAATTTGAAAAGGAAGAAAATTTTTTATGAATCAAAAGTCTGTTTTTACTAATAAAATGAGTAATTTTGCGAAAAATATTTAACTCAAAAATTAATTATTCATGGCAGCTTCAAATTCCTCATTTAAAGTCTTTTCCGGAACAAACAGTCGTTCTTTAGCCGAAAAAATCTGTCAATCTTTGGGATGTCCGCTTGGAAAAATGAACATTGAGCATTTTGCCGATGGCGAATTTGCCGTTTCTTACGAAGAATCGATACGCGGATTGAATGTTTATTTGGTGCAATCCACATTTCCGAATTCGGATAATTTAATGGAGTTGCTTTTGATGATTGATGCCGCAAAACGAGCTTCAGCGTATAAAGTTATTGCCGTAATTCCTTATTTTGGATGGGCACGTCAGGACAGAAAAGACAAACCGCGCGTCTCACTGGGAGCAAAACTTATTGCCGACATGTTGAGTGTAGCCGGTATTGACAGACTGATTACTATGGATTTGCATGCCGACCAAATTCAGGGATTTTTCAATGTACCGGTAGATCATTTGTATGCGTCAACAATTTTTGCTCCGTATATTCAAACTTTGCGTCTGAAAAATCTGGTGATAGCTGCCCCTGATGTAGGAGCTTCCAAACGTGCAGGTTCGTATTCGAAGTATTTTGATGTTCCTATGGTGTTGTGTCACAAAACTCGCGAAAAAGCCAATGTGGTGGGAGAAATGAGAATTATTGGAGACGTAAAGGGAAAAGACGTGGTTATTGTTGACGATATGGTGGATACGGCTGGCACATTGTGCATGGCTGCCAACCTAATGATGGAACAGGGAGCCAATACCGTTCGTGCGATAGTTTCGCATGGTGTGATGTCGGGAAGTGCTTCCGAAAAAGTTGAAAAATCGGCACTGACAGAGCTGGCCTTTACCGATTCCATTCCGTTTGATACCTCAAAATGTTCAAAAGTTAAAATACTTTCCATTGCCGATATGTTTGCCGACACCATTTGCCGCGTGCAGGAACATAAATCTATCAGCGAACAGTATATTTTCTAATTTCTGGAGTAAAATCCGAAAAAACGAAAAAATTTTTTATCCGGCATTTCACTGTTTTAACTGTTAACAGATTAAGACAGAGAAATGCCGATTTTGAGTAAAAGCCAACTTCTCGATTCGATTATTTGGCCAAAATTCTTTCAACCACCAGTTCTGCACTGATAACTGCCATTGGCAAACCTGCTCCGGGAATAGTGGAAGCTCCTACGTAAAAAAGATTATCGTGTTTTTCGTCGAAATTTTTTGGTCGAAAAGCTCCAATTTGGGTAAATTTATGAGAGAGTCCGAGTCCACTTCCCCGATACAACGAAAATTTATCTTGCCATTCTTGAGGAGTAAATATCGTTTTTGAAATAATTTCGGCAGAAATATCCTTTTTAATTCGTTGCGAAAAGTCGTCAATAATGCTGTTGACAATTTTCTCGCGGTCGCTCCAATCGTTTTTGTATTTCAAATTGGGAACGGGACAAACAAAAAATAAACTTTCGCAGCCTTCTGGAGCACATTCGGGATTATATTTTGAAACCACATTAACATAATAATAAGGTTTTTCGAGTGTGTCCGGATTTTGCAAAATATTGCTGGCATATTGTTCGTAATTGGAACCCAAATAATAATTGTGATGATGAACTTGCGGAAGTTTACATTTCAAACCCAGATAAAAAGTTAAATATCCCATTGTCCATTCCATTTTATCCAGCTTTTCTTCAGAAAAATTTTTGTATTTCATAACTTTCGATCGAAACATTGCTGCATCGGCATTGATAACAAACTTGTCGGCTTTCCATAAATTTCCTTGAGCATCTTTTAACGAAACAACTTTTCGGTTTTCAGCATGATATTCCACAATTTCTGTCTCATAATGAAATTTGACATTCAATTTAGAAAGTTCTTCGAGCATTCCCTCAACAATTTTGTACATGCCTCCTTTTACGTTGTAATAACCATCGTGCCGGAATTCGACATGCGAAAGCAAACTGTAAATTCCCATTGTATCGAACGGCGTTCTTCCCAGAAAAAATGCAACCAGCGAAACAATTTCCCGTGCTTGTTTCGAGGTAAAATAATCGCACACATGTTGCCAGAAAGTTTTGAACAATATGGGTAAATGAACAGGATTAACTTTCATCAATGCAAGAAAATAATCCAGATAGGAATCGAAATTTCTCTTTATCACAATATCTACCGTGTCATTGAACAACTGTGCAGATTTTTGAAGATATTTTTCCATTTTAAGCTCAAAATCCGGTTCCACATCATCAAACTGTTTGGCAAGTTTATGAATATCCTTGTACAAAAAATAAGTTTTGTCTTCACCACTAAAATTTACCGAATAAAGTGGATCGAGTTCAATAAACTCAAAAGGCAAATTTATCCTGCATTTCTCGGCAAATTCCTTAAAAATATAGGACATACTGAAAAAACTTGGACCTGTGTCGAATGTAAAACCATCTTTTTTTATCTGATTTAACCTGCCTCCGGCTTTGGCGTTCTTTTCCAAAAATTCTACTTCGTATCCTTCTTTTGCCAGCCGAAGTCCTGTTGCCAATCCTCCAAGTCCGGCGCCCACTATAATCACTTTTTCTTTCATATATTAATTTTTTTGAGTCTTTTTTAAAAATTCAGGATATAATTTGTTTTTTACCCAAGCAAAATCGGGTTCAATATTTAAAATTTTCTGATAGTAATTTTTAGCTGATTCGTCATTGCCTATGTTTTCAAAAGCTTGAGCCAATGTAACAAGCAGACTCAAATAATTCCAATCGTTTTTAAGTCGATGCTTATTGGATACCATCAATTTTTCTGCCTGACGGTAACTTTCAATGGCTTTTGCTTTAGAACCACCAAAAGCAGCAGGCGAATAATAGTAAATATTACCCATTTGCAGATAACCAAAGTAATTGTTTGGGTCGTATTGAATGGCTAATTTGGCAGCTTCAACGCTTTTGGGTCCCAACACGGGTGCCTTTAATTTATTGAATCCTATTTGAAATCCGTAAAAAGCCGATTTATAAGCTTCAATCATTGATAAGCTATATTGATTTTTTTCGAGAGTCTTTAGCTGATTTTCGGCTTTTTTTAAATATTCTTTGGCTTCTGCACTTTTTTTGTTTCCGATACACCAGCCAATGTATCCATATTCATAATTCACCAGCTCCAAAAGAAATTCATTGGAAGCATTGCCTGACGAAAGATTCATTTTATCAATCGTATTTTTCCAAGTCTGCATGTCATTATAAATGTAGGCTTTGTAAATATTATCCCTATGGGAAGCAGGAACGTGCAGATGCAACAAAATCAACAAAAAAAATAAAACTAAACTTTTCTTCCTTTCCATACATACTGATTTTTCCTGCGGTTATGCAGCGACTGGTAAATAAAAATTCCAAGAGAAAACTGTTGGGGAATAAAAAAAATGAGATTATCCAATATACTTTGATTACTTGCCAGCGAAAAAAATATCCTGATACAGACAACAGCAAGCAGGTAAACGGCAAGTGTCGGTAATCCGAATGCGAACCATATCGCCAACCATCCAAAAGTGGTAACAACCCAGAAAAATAGAGCCAACAAATAAGAATTTCCAAAAAAATGAATTACATTTTTAGAAAATCCGTTTACCGCTTCACCAAAATTTTCGTACATGCGACATTTAACTTGTTTAACACCTGTGATACAAGCAATTTTAAGTTTTTGTTTTTTGTAATAGCGGGCAATTTCGATATCCTCTACCCTCTTGTCTTTAAATTTTTCGTGAGGTTGAAATTTTTTATAAATATCGGCATCAAACAGCATAAATTGTCCATTTGCTGCGGAAATAGACGGGAAAGAAGATTTTCTTACCAAAGGCAACAACAGCAAAGTCAATAAAATGAAATTCATGTTTGGTACCGTCATTTTTTCCCCTTTTGTTATCATTAGCTGAGTGGGAAAAATGGAAAGCAGGTGCAGCGATTTTTGTTGAAGAAATTTTACCGATGAAACGACAATTTCTTTTTCCAGACGAACATCAGCATCCAGAAACAATAAATAATTTCCCTTTGCGGCATTGGCAAGCGAATAACAGGCAAAATTTTTCCCCAACCAACCCTCCGGCAAACGAGTGGAACGTATCAGTCTTATTTTTTCGTTCGTACCAATAAATTGATTCACTATTTCTACCGTATGGTCGGTAGAAAGATCGTCAAAAACAATGATTTCGAGAATATTGTCGTCTTCGCCGGACAAATCGCTTAAAATATTCCCAATATGCTGTTCTTCATTTCGAGCGGGAATAAGCACTGAAATTTTTTCGTTGGAAGTCCAATCTGTTGAAATTGGTAATTTTTCACGAAAAAAATAATTCAACGCAGCAATGCCAAGTTGAAAAAAAGTAAAACCCAAAACAAACCAGGCCACGTATATCATAACTTATTCTGTTTTACATTTTTGAATATCGAGACATTTGCCGTAAAAAACATTGTAGGCTTCTTGCAACTCGGAATGCGAAAAACCGTTCCCTTGATACTCACAAACATACATATACAAATCGGGTTTTTTGTGCGAAAGATAATCGATAAAATTGGCCACAAATACCGTTTGAAAATTATCTTGATGGTCTTGTACTATTCTTTCGATTCCTTTTTCGAAAACGTGAAAAGGATTGTATAATGACTGAAGTTTTCCTTCAGGAAATATCAAAAGCAAGTTGTCGGGGTCATCCAAAATTTTGGCAGCATAATGTAACGATTCAATCATTTCTCTGCTTTTCTTTTTTATGGAAAATCCTCCCGTCCACTGAAAGAAACGATATTTCAAGAGTTGTTCTTCCAGCATCATAAAATAAAACTTTTTCTGAAATACTTTCAAATTCAGATACATTGCCCAAAACCCGTCCCACCAGCTAATATGATTGGCTATCATTAAAACAGGCAAATTTTCGTTCCGAAAAGAATTTATTCTGATAATGTTTACCGAATGAAAATTCCTTTTCATCAACAAAAGTGTATATTGACGAAAAAAAGGATAAATCAGGCAATGATGTTCGGCTTTCAACATAAAAACCTTTTAGAGCATGAACATAAGGATCAGAAAAAACAAGAATTGAGCCGAAAAAACGGTTTTACTCAAAGGATTCTTTAGCTTAATTCCACTGATTACCAATAAAGTATGAAAAATAAAAGCCATGAGAAACCAAACCAAATAATTCCGAAAAGGGACGCGGTCTGCATTCCAAAACCACATCTGCATTTTGGGAGCAACCTGCTCAAGTACAACATCATACAAAACCATCAAAACAGAAGGCAAAAGAATAAGAAAAAATTTGTTGATGCGAAACGATTGAAAAATGGAAGCCGTAAGATAAACCAGCAAAGCCCAGTTTAAACCAATAATCAGCGGTGTACCAAAACATTTAACGCCCAAACCGTTTTCATAAAAATATTGTCCGAATATTTTTCCCGTATTTACTCCAATAGCTTCCACTGCAAAAGAAACAACAAAAATAATGGCAAAAAATACACCCGTTTCGGTACTAAACTCATCTTCCTGAAAAGGCAAAAGGATGAAAGCCGAAAGCAGTAAAGCCAACGGTATCAGATAAACAAAAAAAACATGCGTTGCAGGCAGCGCCAAGCCAACAATTCCTACCGCATAAAAGGTGAAAATAAATTGTCGAACTTTCTTTTCGGGATATTTCTGCCTGAATTTTTCAAGTAAAAGGCTTATCTGCATGAACTTTCTGTTAATTTTTCCTTATCTATGTATGCTTTAACTTTTTTCATTATTATTTTGAACCAAACGGTGTACTTTTCCGGATGATTGTCAACATCCTCCTGCAGTTGTTGGTAGGGAATGTATTTCCATTCTTCTACCTCACCGGTGTTGTGAATGGGAACGTCATCACACATACCAAAAAAAACATGGTCCAATTCGTGTTCCGTCAAGTCATCATTAACTTTTTCCTGATAGATAAAATAAAAAAGTGGAATTAATTCGCAATTTATTCCCATTTCGTACTTTAGCCTTCGTTTTGCTGCTTCGAGATAACTTTCATCAGGATAGGGATGCGAACAGGTTGCATTCGTCCAAAGTCCGTTGGAATGGTATTTGTCCAAAGCTCTCCGATGTATCAGCCAATCGCCTTTGGAATTCACGATAAAAACAGAAATGGCTCTGTGTAAAGCAGCTTTTTTGTGGGCTTCATATTTTTCCATGATTCCAATAGGTTGGTCGTTTTCATCCACCAACTGAACAAAATTCTCTTTATTTATTTCCATGACAAGCTCTTAAATAATATTTTATCTGCGTTGATAACACCAGAAATGTTTTTCGTGCATTGGAAATTCTGATTCTTTTGTTGAGAATTTCACCAGCAGAAGTTTTTTCAATTTTTCTTAATAGTGCCGTATAATACTTGTAAGCAATTAAAACCCCGAGTCTGCTGTCTGTTGGCAGCAATACAATTCCCTTGTAGGCATCGTCAAAATCTTTTCGGATATCCTCAACCAGTTCTTTTTTTGTTTTTTCGGTCAAACCTTCCTCAATAATTTGTGGAAAATAATGCCTGCCCAGCTCTTGCGTATCCTGCTTAATATCTCTAAGAAAATTAACCTTCTGAAAAGCCGATCCAAGTTTGGTAGCCGGCAGCATTAGTCGGTCGAACAACTCTTCATCTCCCTTGCAAAAAACCTTTAAACACATTAATCCAACAACATCTGCCGAGCCATACACATAAGTATTCAGTTCAATTTGACTTTTGTATTCTTTCTTTTCCAAATCGGCTTTCATACTCGAGAGAAAATGCTGCACATATTCATCCGAAATTCCATACTTACCGACAGTCATTTGAAACGAATGAAGAATGGGATTCAGGCTAATCCCGTTTTTCACGGCATCATAATAATCGGATTCAAATTTCCGTAGCAAATATTCTTTATCGGAAAAATGAAAGCTGTCGACGATTTCGTCGGCTAACCGTACAAATCCATATATACTAAAAATGGCTTCCTGAATTTCTTTTGAGAAATATTGCGAAGCCGAATAAAAAGAAGTACTGTAGAATTTTGTTACAAACTTGCTGGTAGAAAAGCAAAGGGCATTATATTTTTTGTCCATAATTTTTTTGGGAAATTTGTTAATCAGGATAAAAAAATTGCTTTTGTTCTTTTAAAAAAATCGTTTTTCTGATTGGATACCAAGTATTGTTGTTTAATTGAATTCAATGTAATTATTTAAAGCATTTCTACTGAATATCTTCATCCGCTACAAATGTAGAGAATTTAAAATAATTTCAGAATATTTCTTTGATTATTTTCTTATCATTTTTTGCTGCCGGGAATTACCGTGAATCTACTCATTTTCCTAAAATTTTAAATTTTTCTTTTATTCGGAAAGATTTTGTAATTTTGCAACTTGAAAAAGAGAAATCCGCGGTTTTCTTTAACAACTTAATTTTTTTCAATAAAATGGGGTGCCTTAATAATTTCGGGCTGAGATCATACCCTTTGAACCTGCACGGGTAATTCCGAGTAGGGAATAAGCTTTCAATCAACCGTTTTTTTAGGCTCTCATAACAAAGTATTAACCATTAATTAATTTTTTGTGATGAGACAATTTGTTTTTACGGCAATTTTGCTGTTTGGGACGTTGATGTCCTATGGTCAACACTGGATAAAGGGAAAAGTGTTGGATGAAAATGGTCATCCCCTCATTGGGGCAGATATTTATCTAAAAAAGGAAGGAATCGGTAAAACAACCGATAAAAATGGTACTTTTCTTTTTGAAAATTTAAAAAATAAAAATTATTTTCTGCAAATTTCCTATTTGGGTTACGAAACTCAATGGGTAGAAACGACCCCGAACAAAGAAATTACGATTCAAATGAATCGAATTTCCATTGAAATTGGTGAAATTACGGTAACTTCGTTGCGTGCCAACGAGCGCTCTGCCATTGCTTACAGCGAAATAAAAAAAGAGGAAATAGAAAACCGAAATCTCGGTCAGGATATTCCTTATCTTTTGGCACTGACACCTTCATTTATAGTAACTTCCGATGCCGGAAACGGTGTTGGCTACACCGGATTCAGAATCAGAGGAACAGATGCCAATCGAACAAATGTTACCGTTAATGGCATTCCGTTGAATGATGCCGAATCGCACGAGACATTTTTCGTCGATTTTCCCGATCTGGCCGCATCCCTTTCATCGATACAGGTTCAACGGGGCGTTGGCACTTCAACCAACGGAGCAGCGGCTTTTGGCGCCAGCATCAATATGCAGACCGAAAATGTTTCAGCCGAACCGTATGCCGATATCAGCACATCTTGGGGCTCTTTTGCAACAAACAAGAATGCCGTAAAAGTTGGATCGGGTACATTGGACAACAAATTTGCTTTCGATGCACGTCTGTCGAATGTAACTTCCGATGGCTATATCGACCGCGCTACGGTAGATATGCAATCTTATTATTTTTCCGGTGGCTATTTTTCCGATAAAACAATTTTGCGACTGCTCACCTTCGGAGGAAAAGAAAAAACTTATCAGGCATGGAATGGTGTGGATGCCGAATTAATGAAAACAAACAGGACATACAACGATTTGGGCGCCTATACCGATAACAATGGCAAATTAAAATTCTACGACAACCAAACCGACAATTATTTGCAAACTCATTATCATCTTTACTGGTTGCAAAAATGGAACGAACATCTCCATTCTAATGTTGCTACTCATCTGACGCGCGGAATTGGTTATTATGAAGAGTATAAAACCAACAAGGAATATGCAGAGTATGGACTCTCACCTGCCATTATTGGTTTCGATACGCTAAAAACGACCGATTTGGTTCGGCAGAAATGGCTCGACAACTATTTCTATGGCATTACCGGAGCTTTGAATTACGTGAAAAAAAACACGAACATTTCCTTTGGCGGAGCTGCGAACCGATATGATGGGGAGCATTATGGAAAAGTAATTTGGGTTCGCAACGCAGCCAATTTAGATATTGGAAAAGACTGGTACAGAAGTAGTTCTATAAAGGACGATGCCAATATTTATGCCAAGTTGAATACCGAAACTTTTAAAAACCTGTTTGCTTCTGTAGATTTGCAATACCGATATATCAATTATCGGATGGACGGAACCGATGACAAATATGATGAAAAAAATCAATCCATGCGGGACATTACCCAACAACACATTTACCATTTTTTCAATCCAAAATTCGGATTAACATGGCAACCAAATACCCACAATGAATTTTATGCTTCATACTCTGTATCTCACAGAGAACCAAACAGAAACAATTTTACCGAAGCCGGAGCAAACGAACGTCCCACCAACGAAACATTGTACGATACCGAAGCCGGCTATCGTTTCCGATTGTCCCGATTTTCGGCCGGCGCCAATTTTTACTATATGAAATATAAAAATCAGTTGATTCTAACGGGAAAAATCAGTGAAATTGGAGAATTTCTGACTACCAATATTCCCGACAGTTATCGGGCCGGAGTTGAGCTGACTGCTGGTTGGAAAATTTCCAACTTTTTAAAATGGGACGGAAATTGCACTTTTAGTCGCAATAAAATCAAAAATTTTATTGAGCAGGATATCACCATTTTTGATGAAAACTGGAAATACATCGGCATGCGCAACAATACGCTCGGAACTACCGATATTGCCTATTCTCCAAACGTGATTGCGAACAGTATTTTTTCTTTTCATCTCAAGCGTTTCGAGGCGGCTTTTCATTCAAATTACGTTAGCCGGCAATATATAGACAATACTTCAGACATTCAACGTTCCATTGATCCGTATTTTGTTCAAAATTTGAATTTGAAATATTCGTTCCAACTCAGCCCTATCAAAACGCTCGAATTTCTCGTCCAAATCAATAATCTCTTCAACGAGAAATACGAAACAAACGGTTACACATGGTATACCTGCTATTTGGGCAACGAACGGTATAACGAACTGAGATATTTTCCACAGGCCGGAACCAATTTTTTGACTTCAGTCAGATTGAAATTTTGAAGGTTTATTAAAATCAAAGAGCCGGTTTAATGAGCCGGCTCTTCAAAATTCAGGTAATTTGAAACATTACTTTTTAATGATGGTCCGATGGTAAATTTTTCCATTTGAATTCAATTCAAGAAAATATGTTCCTGAAACATAGGATTTCATTGGCAAACTAATCGGATTAACAACCATTATTTTATTCAAAACTTCTTTACCTTGCAGATCGAAAATCTTGATACTGAAAGGATTCCCTTTCCATTCAGGTACTACAATGGATAATTCTGTTGACACAGGATTCGGGAAAATGGTTAAATTCTTGTCTTCTGAAGGTTTCACTACACCGGTAGAAAGGTCAACAACCCAGATACCGTTTGCAACTGTACCAAGATATATTTTATTATTTAATTTCTCAATACTGTTTACAATTATTCCATTCTGCCAATAACCTGAAGTATGAGTTACTGCCCATGTGATTCCTCCATCCGTGCTTCGATACAGACCGAAATTCGTTGCAAGAAGCCATTCATTGTTTCCTAAAAATTTAATACAATTTCCTACATAATTCAAAGGAAGGCCGCCGGTATTTAATTCTGTCCATGATGATGTTTTGACATCATATTTATAAAGTTTATCAACTATACCGTCCGATCTATCTTGCATTACAAATAAGCCTATATTATTGATATTGTCAACGTCCATCATTGTTTCTCCAAAATTGTCTCTTTCTTGAAAAATTCTTTTTATCGTACACATTCCCCATTGAAGGTTGTTAAAACCAATATCCGTAAAACTCGCTCCGAAATTATTAACCTTGTAAACATTTTGGAAGTAATCACCATTAGAATATCCATAAAAACCAAACAAACAATTTTTTGTTCCATTAACAAAGATTGGATAGTTGGAACTCTGTCCGGGCTTTACACACGATCCGGTTTTGATGGACATGGATACAAGTTCATATTTAGAAGTCGTTTTATCTAAATAACTAATAAACAAGAGAGAATCACATTTTCCTGCTATATGATATTCTTCACCATTGTTGTAAGGAGCGGAGATATCAAATGCCGACCAGTAAGCTCCGTTATCGATCGAGCGGTAAAGAGAAACTGTTCCTGAAAAAGGATCGGGACTGACCAGACTAAAAAGAGTATCACGCACTTGTGTTAATTCACTTGCAAAATAAGCCATACCACCAAAACTTGGTATTCCGTTATTGGATAGTGCCCAACTTCCTCCATTGATAGATGAAATGACTCCGATATTTTCCCTACAGAACAATAAATGATTACCGCTTTTTGTTAAGTTTCCTGTATAAGTGGCCATAAATTGGCCGGGATACGACGACCAATTATCACCACCATTGCTCGAAAAATAAATATCTCCGTATAGACCATTGCCAATGAATGTATTCGCCGCAGTTTCTTGAATATTGTCAGTCGCTGGAATAACATTTCCAGATATTGGTATTTCGGTAAAAGTGTTTCCCTGATCAAAGGATTTATAAATCTTCATTTCGAAACTTTGATTCAAAGCATCAAAAAAAATGGCGTTATCAGTGACAGAAAGTTGTATTATCTGACAATCAACAGGAATTTTACCAGTAGTAATATCATTCCATTTTTGTGTAGTAAAATCATATTTTAATATGGCATTATTACACCGACAAAATAAATTGCCATAAATGTCACCATCTATATTTTCTATATTAGAAAAATCGCTTTCGTTTAGTCCGGTAGCCGAAATAGCTACAAGTGAATTGCCATCAGTAGTGTAATATAAATTTTCCCGCAATTTTAGATATAGTTTATTCTGATTAAAAGTGTAAAGTTCGCAGTTTCCACCAGACCAACCATTTGACCAAACCGCAGTCTTGGGCGTCCAATTTATTCCATCAGTAGAAGCGTAAAGTTTACCCTGATTCCCCTCTATCATGGAGTAAGATCCACAAACAGCATATAACGTATTGGACATGGCACCAATGGTTTGTATCCATGAAGTTCCGGGAACGGAAATTTGATCCCAACTTTCACCATTATTTATTGTCTTGAAAATAGTTTGAGAGCCATTTCGAGCATTGGAACGCGCATAAAAGACTTCTCCCAAACTTACTATTTCATGGCAATTTAACGTTTTCTGATCAAAATTCTTTGAAACATTTGTCCAACTAATTCCATGATCAGTACTTCTAAAAATTCCTCCTTCTGTGCCAACTAACAGACAAGTCGAATTTTTAGCAATAACCTTCATACTTCCTCCATAAAAAAGCGGATCATTTAGCTGACTTACATAGTTTACTTGGCTAAATACCTGAGAAAAAATAAAACAACTGAAAACAAGCAGATTAAACTTTTTCATAACAATTTTGTCAGAGATTAACGTGCTGACTCCGCACTTTTTAATGATAGTTTGTAGAATTAATTAAAATTATTTATAAATCATGGAATATCTATTTTGTGATATATTTTTTTAAAAATTAATAAAAACGGCATAAAAACGGCACAAATGTAAAAAGAATTTCTAATTCTTAGAAATTTTGTAAATGTTTTAATTTTATTTAACTATGTAAATATTCTGAAATGTTGTGTTAAAATTGAAGGACTTATATACCCAAAAAATTTAAAATCGTCTTAAGAACTTAGCAACAAGCAATTACGACAGACAATTCAGAGATTTTTGCGATCTAAAAAAAGGAATTTCATTATTTCGATGGTAAAGATTTAACTTAAAATTCACAAGGTTTTTTGTGAATGAATTAATATAGGGGAGAAAAACTGGAGAATAAAAAAAATTTTTGATACATTTTCAAAGTCATATCTTTAGCTTGGTTAACAAAAAAAAATCTCCGAAGACCTTTCAGTCTCCAGAGATTTTTAACAAATTGAGAATTATTATAAAATTACATCATGTCTCCCATTCCTGCGCCGGGCATTTGAGGAACTGGATTTTCTTCTTTCTTTTCAGTGATGACACATTCAGTTGTCAGGAACATACCGGCAACAGAAGCTGCATTTTCAAGTGCAATACGAGCAACTTTAGCAGGATCGAGAACTCCGGTTTCAAAGAAGTTTTCAAATTTTTCGGTACGAGCATTGTAACCGAAATCACCTTTTCCTTCTTTAACTTTATTTACTATTACAGCGCCTTCTTTTCCAGCATTGAATGCAATCTGACGAAGCGGTTCTTCAATGGCACGTTTAACAATTTCGATACCTGTTTCTTCATCTTCGTTTACACCTTTCAAGCTTTCGAGCGCTTCAATAGCACGAATGTAAGCAACGCCTCCACCCGGAACGATACCTTCTTCGATGGCTGCACGGGTAGCATGTAAGGCATCATCCACGCGATCTTTCTTTTCCTTCATTTCAACTTCCGAAGGAGCTCCCACATACAAAACAGCAACTCCGCCGGCCAATTTAGCCAAACGTTCCTGCAATTTTTCGCGATCGTAATCGGAAGTAGTGTTGGCTATCTGCGATTTAATCTGACTCACACGTGCAGCAATCGCTTCTTTTGAGCCGGCACCGTTTACAATAGTAGTATTGTCCTTGTCAACTGTAACTTTATCGGCTGTACCAAGCATGTCCATAGTAGCTTTTTCAAGCTGCAAACCTTTCTCTTCGCTGATAACCACGCCATTGGTAAGAATTGCAATATCTTCGAGCATTTCTTTCCGGCGATCGCCAAATCCTGGAGCTTTTACAGCACAAACTTTCAAAGAACCACGCAAACGGTTTACAACTAAAGTTGTAAGCGCTTCGCTGTCGACATCTTCAGCAATAATCAACAACGAACGACCTGATTGTGCCACTGGTTCGAGAATAGGAAGCAATTCCTTGAAATTGGATATTTTTTTGTCGTAAATCAAAATGTAGGGTTTTTCCATTTCAACCAACATTTTTTCAGTATTGGTAACGAAGTAAGCCGAAATGTAACCACGATCGAATTGCATTCCTTCTACCAACTCTATGGTAGTTTCGGTTCCTTTGGCTTCTTCTATGGTAATAACTCCATCTTTGGAAACTTTACGCATTGCGTCGGCAATCAATTTACCGATTTCGGAATCGTTGTTGGCCGAAACGGTGGCAACTTGTTCTATTTTGTTGTAATCGTCGTCGACTTTTTTCGATTGGGAAGCAATATGTTTTACAACTTGAGAAACGGCCTTATCAATTCCGCGTTTCAAATCCATTGGATTGGCACCTGCTGTTACGTTTTTCAGCCCAACACTTACAATGGATTGAGCCAGCACTGTAGCAGTTGTAGTTCCATCGCCGGCATCATCACTTGTTTTGGAAGCAACTTCCTTTAAAAGTTGAGCACCCAGATTTTGGAATGGATCTTCCAGCTCAATTTCTTTTGCTACTGTAACACCATCTTTGGTAATATGAGGTGCACCAAATTTCTTTTCGATAATGACATTTCTTCCTTTAGGTCCCAATGTTACTTTTACCGCGTTAGCCAATTCGTCAACGCCTTTTTTGAGTTGCTCACGTGCATCGTGGTTATATAAAATTACTTTAGCCATATTCTTTAAGTTTTAATTTAACAATTGATTTTTTTAAAATTTTTATCTAACTTTTTAATTATCAGTCTTTTCAGATTAACCGATAATTGCCATAATATCCGACTGACGCATGATGAGATATTTTTCGCCATCCCATTCCAGTTCGGTGCCTGCATATTTGCCATACAACACGGAATCTCCCACAGCAACAATCATTTCCTCATCTTTTGTTCCTTTCCCAACAGCTACCACTTCACCTTTCAGTGGTTTTTCTTTAGCTGAATCAGGAATAATAATTCCACTTGAAGTTTTTTCTTCTGCCGGAGCAGGTTTAACCAACACACGGTCTGCTAAAGGTTTAATATTCATATCACACTAATTTTTAAATGGTTAATAAATAAATTTATATTCTTTGTAGTATTTTTTCGACACAAATAAATATTTTCGCTCCTACAGCATTCAAATTGTGTGCCTGATAAAAAAAAAGATGATATTGACATTTTTGACAGAAAAATGAGAGAAGAAAAAAATCACAAATGCTGTCATCTTGTCATTTTTTGGGAATAGTTGCAAAAATAGAGGAGCTTGTAAAAATCGAATAAAAATAAGGAAGGATTTGATGAACAAAGGTTTGAGTATAGAGATGGTTGAAAAATCCCATATAACCATGAAAAGAAACCGATGAACGACAACTTTTTCAATGTCAAGAACGAATTCAGCAAACTGGACTCTTTGGCCAGAAAAGGATAGCGACCGGTTTTATACAAATAATAAAGATTTCGAATCCCTTCTTCAGTTTTGGACAAAAAGGTTGGATTGTCGTCCAATCCTTTATGAATCAACGGATTGTCAATATGAAAAACATTAAAGCCCAATTCATGAATCCGATGACCGAAAAGCGTGTCTTCATGCCCGTAGCCGGAAATGGTTTCATCGAAGCGAATTCTGTTGAAAATTGATTTTGCAATTAAAAAATTAAATGCCGAAAAATTTGATTTTCCGCTCAATTCGAGTTTGTTGCGTAAAGTTGCCGGGCGGGCTTCGCGCAATCTGCCATACTTTAATCGCAAACTATAGGCAGGATCATTAAAATTTTCGTCATAGGCTGTGCCACCAACCACTACAGACTCTTCTCGACAAAAGGAAACATATTTTTCGACAAAATAGGAAGAACAAACTTCGGCATCACAATCGAGAAAAAGCAAATGCCCATATTTTGCCATGTCAGCCAAGCGATTTCTAATGGCAGATCTTCCAATATTTTTTTCTAAAACTACGTATCTGCAACGACTTAATTTATCGATTTGCCTGTTCTCTTCCAAGTATTCATTAGAACCGTCTTCCATTACAATGATCTCAAAATCAATAAAAAGTTGCAGAGCCTGCCGGTGTAATTCACCAACAAGACGGGAAACTGAATAATTGAATACCGGAATCAGGATTGAAAGCATTATAAAAGAAATTGAGAACTGATCAGGAATTTTTAACGCTCACAAAATTAATTAAAAATCAACTGCATCCAAAAAAATTGATTCGATAACAAATTACTCCTAAAAATAATGTAATCTCACAACAAAAAAATTCCCAAAGCGTTTTATTATAAAATGGTGAAGTCCATCTTCATTTTTGAAATATTTTTTAAAAATGAAGATGGAATCAAAAAACATAAATAGTTGAAATACAATTTTTTAATTACATTAAATTAAAAATTCAATTTTTTCCGTGAAATTTTCAAAAAAAGTTTTTTCATATTAAAAGAATATCCTAAATTTAGAGCGTAATATAACAAAGTAAAAATTTATAAACATCTAATACTTAATTGTCATGACAAAAACGATAACATTCAACGAACTGCGTAGGATTAAAGATGCGCTTCCTCATGGGAGCCTGAGTCAGATCGCCGAAGAACTTGGGTTGGATATTGAAACAGTACGAAATTACTTTGGCGGTCATAATTACAAAGATGGCAAAAGTTGCGGAATTCATATTGAACCGGGTCCTGATGGCGGTTTAGTCATGTTGGATAACACAGACATTCTTGAGGCTGCTTTACGAATTTTAGGGAAAGAAGAAGCTTAAAAGTGCAAAAGAAAAAGGAAAAAAGAAGAAAAAGAAATTGAAAGGCAGTGAAACAGCATTCGCTGCTTTTTTTTAATCCGATGCTCAAAAAATCATTCGTGGAAAAATCGTTGCACCAATTAAGTATTCATTTTTTTAAGAAATATCTCTTATCATTATAAAACTCCCTGTCTTATTTTCACAAAAAAGACTAATTTTGCAACATACAACCAACAATTTCTTTTCGCATGAATCTTTCGCCGGCTTTTGAAAAAAGAATGCAAGTTTTATTGGAAGAAGAATACACTTTGTTCAGAGCAGCATTGGAAAAACCGGCTCCGGTAAGTATCAGAGCAAACGACAAAATTGTTTACCAACCTTCCAAAGAACAAGTGTCATGGTGTGAAAGTGGATTTTACCTGAGCGAACGCCCGGTTTTTACAATTGATCCGTTTTTTCATGCAGGCGTATATTACGTTCAGGAAGCCAGTTCTATGTTTCTCCGTCAGTGCCTGAAACAATATTTTTCACAGGCAGAAACAGTTTTGGATTTATGCGCTGCTCCGGGCGGAAAAACAACGCTCCTTTCACAATATTTAAATGAAAATGCTCTGTTAGTCAGTAACGAAATTAATCGTTCGAGGGCTTACATTTTGGCCGAAAATGTTGCAAAATGGGGAAATGCCAATGTGGTGGTTACCAATAATCAACCCGCTGATTTTAAAGATCTTCCCGGCTTTTTCGACGCCATGTTAATAGATGCACCCTGTTCGGGAGAAGGAATGTTCAGAAAAAATCCCGTTTCGATTGAAGAATGGTCATTGACAAATGTTGAAAATTGCGTCGTTCGACAACGGAAAATTATCTCCGAAGTCTGGGATACTTTAAAAACCGACGGCATTCTTGTTTATAGCACCTGTACTTACAACCGTCAGGAAAACGAAGAAAACATCAAATGGATTTGCGAAGAACTTGGCGCTGAAATTTTGAGAATGGATATTCAACATTTTAAAGGCATTCTGGAAACGGAAGCCGGTTATCGTTTTTTTCCACATAAAATAAAGGGGGAAGGTTTTTTCATTTCAGTTCTACGCAAAACTTCTCCTACACCGCAAAAAATGAGGAAAGCAAAAAAAATTGAAAAAAAGTCGGATGACAAAATAAAGTCCGAAGTCGGAATAAAACTTCTTGAACCGGAAAAATGGAATTTGTTGATGGAAAACAATCGTCTCCGCGCAGTAAGCAAAGCCAGGCAAAAAGAAATTGCTATCATTGAAAATAATTTAAAATGCCTGCTTTCAGGTATTTATTTGGGTGAATTTAAAAATTCGGATTTTATCCCTTCTGCTCAGTCTGCTTTATCCAAAGAAACCGATTTGAAAGCAGTCGAAACGCTTGAAATTGACTACACAACTGCCGTTCGTTATTTAAAGAAAGAAAACATTCAAGTTGAATCTGACAAAAAAGGTTTTTTATTGCTTCTTTATAAAGGTGTTCCTTTGGGATGGGTTAAAAATATAGGACAGCGATGCAACAACCTTTATCCACAGGAATGGAGAATAAGAATGAAAATTGAAGAATTAGAAGAAATATGAAAATTTTGTTATTAGGCACCGGCACTTCTACAGGCGTACCTCAAATTGGTTGCAACTGCTATACCTGCACTTCCACCAACATTAAAGATCAACGGCTGCGTTCTTCCTTGCTGGTAAGCGAAAAAAATACCAGAATTTTGATTGACTGCGGGCCCGATTTACGACAGCAATTATTGAATTATCGCATTCACGATTTAACCGGTATTTTGCTTACCCACGAACATTACGACCACATTGGCGGACTTGACGATCTTCGTCCGCTTGGTCCTTCGCATTTGTTTGGCGAAAAAAGAGTTTTGAAAGTTATTGAACGAAATATGCCTTACTGTTTTGGCGATAAACGTTATCCGGGTGTACCCGAATTGTTTCTTCATGAAATTAACGAAGAAGAATTTTCACTTGATGGTTTAAAGGTTCAACCTGTTCGTGTCATGCATGCCAATTTGCCTATTTTTGGATTCCGAATCGGGAAAATGGCTTACCTCACCGACGTCAAAACGCTGGATGAAAAAGCTGTTGAACAACTTCAACAATTGGATGTTTTAATAATAAATGCCTTGCGACCTTTTAAACATATTTCTCATTTATCTTTGTCGGAAGCCATCGAATTGGCAGAAAAAATTAATGCCAAAGAAACTTTTTTTACCCATATCAGCCACGATATGGGACGACATAACGAAATAAATTCGGTACTTCCGCCCCATATTCATTTGGCTTACGATGGATTGGAGCTTGAAATTTGAGACAGAAAGAAATTCAGAGAAATTATAAAAATTATCTTCTCGCAAACTAAATGCGTACATTTTCGATTAAAATATGAAAATAATAATTGAAGCCAGATGAAAAAAAGTTTTATAATATTTGTTGGTTTATCCATTGGGGCCATGTTGTTAAGTTCCTGTTCAAACATGCTCTATACCTCGCTCGACGTACTCAGACCGGCTAAAGTTGCTTTTCTGCCCAATGTTAACCGGCTTTTGATAGTAAACAACACGCCTGTCATGGCATTGGAAAACGATCCAACCAAAACCAAGAAAAACGTTACGCTTCCAGCCGACAGTTTGCCAATTTACTGCTTAAGTGTATTGGCTCAGGAACTTGGTAACAACAGTTTTTTTTCGTCCGTTCTGTTGGAACCTAACTCCATTTATCCAAAAAACAATTATTCCGAAAAGCTTTCATCCGAAATGGTAAAAAAGCTTTGTGAAAATTACAACTGTGATGTAATTCTGACATTGGACAGTCTCAAAGCTTCGGATGTGTTGACAGAATATTATCTCGAAGACATTAGTCAGTATTTGAGTACGTATGAAATTTACCTCAAATCAAAATGGAGTATTTACTATCCTTCGCAATCCAAACCGGTTTCTTTACAGTTTAAAGATACAGTATATTGGGAAGCTCAGGATTATTCGCGGCAAAGAGCTTTGAAGCAAATGCCCGACAGATGGGATGCCTTGGTTGATGGCGCTTTGTATGTTGGAAAAAATTCAGTAAAGAGATTTATTCCTTATTGGGATAAAGTTGATCGTTATTTTTTCAATCCCGGCAACAAGTTAATGCGACAGGCAATGGATTCTGTTTATGTAAGAAATTGGACTTCGGCCATTGAATTGTGGAAAAAAGCCATGAACAAATCCAACAGCGAAAAACTAAAAGGTGAAGCTGCCAACAATATTGCCATCGCCTATGAAATTCTTGGCGATATGGATAATGCCATTGCGTATGCCAGCCAGTCTCTTCAATATTTTTCTTCTGTTTCCATTATTGATTATGACACACTGGAAAGAATCAACAACTATTACTACGAACTGATAAAACGAAAAAATGAAATTCAACAACTGAAATTGCAGTTGGGAGAATGATTTTTTAGCAATGGAGCAACAATCATAAAAATCAATTCAACTTATTGATAACCAAAAAAACGAAAAAATATGGAACTACTTTTGCCTTCTGATGAAATTTTATTACAGGAAAAAGGAATCGGCAAACAGCAAATCGAAGAACAATTGCATTATTTTGAAACAGGATTCCCTTTTTTGAAAATTGTTGCACCGGCCGTAATTGGCAAGGGAATTACAATTATCGATGATAAAAAAGGAGAATTTTACATTAACAAATGGGAAAGTTACAGACAAAAAGAAGGAATCGATATAGTTAAATTTGTTCCTGCCTCTGGAGCGGCATCCCGAATGTTTAAAGATTTGTACGAATTTTTGGAAAGTGAAGCAGAATTACCTCAAAAATCTTCTGTAAAAGATTTTTTCAATCAAATTGAAAAATTTGCCTTTTACGAAGAGTTAAACAAAGCCTGCCTGAAAAATGAGGGAAAAAGTGTTGCCGAATTGATAAAAAACAACAGACAAAAAACGGTAGTAGAAAATCTGTTGCTTGAAAAAGGTTTGAATTACGGCTTTCTACCGAAAGGTTTGTTGCTTTTTCATTCCTATCCCGACGAAAAAAGGACTCCGGTTCAGGAACATTTGGTTGAAGGAGCTTTGTACGCTACTCATGCCGACAACGATGTAAAAATCCATTTTACAGTTTCACATCAACACAGAGCTTTATTTGAAAAACACATTCAGGAAATTCTGGAAAAATATGAGCAAAAATTCAAAGTACATTATCATATCGACTTTTCTGAACAAAAACCCAGTACCGACACATTGGCTGTAGATATGAACAATCGGCCTTTCAGAGAAAACGGGCAACTGGTATTTCGTCCGGGAGGTCATGGCGCTTTACTGGAAAACCTGAACGACCTACTTGCCGATATCATTTTCATAAAAAACATCGACAATGTGGTGCCGGATTCCTTTAAAGAAATTACCGTCAAATACAAAAAAATTATAGCCGGAGTTTTAATTGATATTCAACAACTGTGCTTCGATTATTTAAAAGAACTGGAAAACAATAATTTAACCGAAAATCGGTTGAAAGAAATACTTCGATTCACAGAAGAAACTCTTTGTATTCGTCATCCCGAAATCGATTCTTTTGACACCGAAGCATTAAAAAAATATCTGTTCCGTAAATTAAATCGACCTGTGAGGGTCTGCGGAATGGTAAAAAACACGGGAGAACCCGGCGGTGGTCCATTCCTAACCGTAAATGCCGACGGAACGATTTCTCCGCAAATTTTGGAAAGTTCACAAATCGACCTGAACAATCCGGAAGAGAAACAAAAGTTGGAAAATTCTACACATTTCAATCCGGTAGATTTGGTTTGCTCGGTAAAAAATTACAAGGGAGAAAAATTTGATTTAACGAAATATGTCGATAAAAATACCGGTTTTATCTCCATTAAGTCGAAAAACGGAAGGGAACTGAAAGCGCTGGAACTTCCGGGTTTGTGGAATGGTTCGATGAGTGATTGGAATACTGTTTTTGTAGAAGTTCCGATTGAAACTTTTAATCCGGTGAAAACCGTCAACGATTTGCTACGCCCTCAACATCAATAAAAAACCAATAAGGATACTAAAAAACCGGTTATCAATAAAATTTGATAATCGGTTTTTTTGTGCGGCTGAAGGGACTCGAACCCCCACGCCTTTCGGCACCAGATCCTAAGTCTGGCGCGGCTACCAATTACGCCACAACCGCATAAGGATTATTGGCTGCGAAGATAAGGAATTTTTCAGGATATTACAAGTTTTACTATTTGTCAAGGAAATGATTTCCTGAAATTTAAATAATAAATTCTATTCGGTTGTCTGATAATCAATGTATTTATAGAAATCATGACAGAAATGTATTGTCTGTTCGATTGACGGGAGAAAAAAATCGATACGAAAAATTTGAATTAAAATCGAGCGTAAACAAGATTTTTACGATTTGCCTGAAAATTTTTACCAAATGCTTACCTATCGTAATGGGTATTGATTATTTTTGTTTCGGAGAATTTTAGATAAACTAACTTAAATTAATAATGCTATGAAAACAAAACTACTTTTATCATTGGGTTTGTTGGGAACAATTTCCTTTTTGTATGGTCAGCAATACAGACCCGGAAAGCAAATAGACCATGATAACACTGCTTTTGTACGAAAAGTCGAATTAAAAAAAGCGGGAGAAGTCATGATGAAAGTCGATCAAATTTCTGTTACCGATACAACTTCTGAATTGTCAGCTTCATTGTATTCACCCGATTTTACGCTTTTTAAAAATTTTCATGCTCCCGTTCCGGCTGACGGAGCACAATTTTTCTTCGGACACGGAGGCGTAACTGTGGCTGAAAACTTGGTAAACAATCAGCCTCGTTATTATTTTCTTTATCAAACAGAAGGATATAGTGAAGACGAGTCCGGTTTTAGATTTTTTCAAGACATTCATATCATAGACGAAAATCAGCAGCAAGTGGGGAAAGTGCCAACTTCGTGGATGGGTTATCAACTCTATATGCAAGATGGCAAAAACATGTTGATATCCGACTATCAGGACTGGGATACGATATTTTGGAGTAATCCTGAAACTGGATGGTCGGGTTGGGAGACTTTTCAGGTGCATACTTCTGCAGTAACTGATGTAGCAACAGGCCAAACCATTTTTACTTTCCCACGAGGCACCACTTTCTCGAACTTCAACGGAATGCAATCGGGGATATACTATGCAACAAATGAGCAAAACCTGTTTTTCAATATTGATGGAGAAGAAAGAATTCTCACTACCAACAATAATTTTGAAAAATATTTTTTGGGACATTCCTCAGGAAATCATGAAAATGCCCTTGACATGTGGATTTACAACAAAGATTTTTCATTGTACAGAAAAATTACAAATGTCGGATAC
>Ga0208695_1000217_pt1 | contig 76132 bp, 53 predicted proteins | sample AD_UKC111_MetaG_FD_184449 | JGI IMG/M metagenome (GOLD analysis project Ga0208695, IMG submission 184449) | Active sludge microbial communities of municipal wastewater-treating anaerobic digesters from Hong Kong - AD_UKC111_MetaG (SPAdes)... | ecosystem: Engineered > Bioreactor > Anaerobic >... | reverse complement strand
TTGATATTTTCGATCCCCGGGGTGGCGGCAGTTTCCGGGAACGGAAAAACCTCTGGAACGAACAGGTGACGATGTACACCCCGGTACCTGGATTTACCCGGCCACGGTGGGATATCAGCAACACAGCTCTGAATTTTGTGGGGGGAGAACTGCTTGATCTCCGCCAGTTGTTCTCCGTCGAAACATGGTCCGTTGCGCTGGCCATCAACGCGAAGGGCGGTTACGGGTATGATCAGCCTACCGATATTAACCTGGTGTTTACCGATATCGGGGCCGATCCCTATTCTTATCCCGGCAACGGGGGATTCGATCCCCGGACCGGGTTTGAAACGTTTACGCTCAAACAGCAGAGTGGGGCAGATTCAGCTGTTGGCGAGGATTACGCCTTCAATGGGGTCTGGTTGTGGCATGACACCAACGTGAATGGTATTTTCGATCCCCCGGTACCGAATGGCACGACGGGCGTGTCATTCGTGGACTATCCCATGATTCCCATGCGTGGGTTCACGGGTAGCGACGTGCAACTCGTGAATTACGGGAATCACGAGTGGCAGTATGAGCCTTTCCCGCCAGGAGGTGGGGATCCCTGGTGGAAGATTCAGATCAATCTTGGAGCAATCGGATCCGCTAACGGTGACTGGCAGACGGGAGGAAGACGCAGGGGATCACCCACGGCCACGCCACGGGGTTACACCACGGATTCGGAACACCAGGCAGATGCCGACAAAGTACAGAATTTCCCCAATTACTTTGTCGTGTTCCGATCGGACAGCGGTTTCACGGATGTTTCCGGGTTACCGGGAGATGGCACTGGCATCAACCTTGGGGCCGATTTCCGGGTATTCATTGAACCTAGGCGCTGGGACCCCCGAGATAATGGTCACTGGACGGGCGGTATCCTGTTCTGGAGTCAGGCCACGGCCCTGGCCCGAAAAATCATCGAGGAAACGGCTGAAAACTATTCCAAGGCAAACGAAGTACCGCTGAACGGCCTATTCTGGCAGGATTACACTGAATGGACGCGGGTGTGCCCGGAGGGGGTGATTCCTTGTGAAAATAATGAAGTATATGATTTTCCCTTCTGGAATGAGCGCTTTCATGGCGTCGAAACAGCCAAGCCGATGCGCTGTGGCGTGGAAGTGCACGACCTCGTTCTGACCTATAGCACCAGCAACCGCTATGGGAAAATTACGCCGATCATGGCCGGGCAGCAGTGGCTGCGGTTCTTCCCGACGCTGATCTCCCGTTATGACGGGATGACCGGACGTATTAATTCCCGCACCATGCTGAGTATCTGGACCGATCCGGCGTTTATAGATCCAACCCTGTATGAAACCGGTGCGCTCGGGTTGCCTCCCATTAATAGTACCCCCTTCCAGCGGGGCGACCTGACCGATTATTTTGGCATCCTCGAGTGGCGCACGATTGAACTGGGCCGTTTCAACCTTGGTCTTACTTCAGACCTGAGCGCGTTCCCTCCCACTCTCTACGACTCCCTGACCGATATCCAGTTCGCCTTTGAGACGGTTCCCTTCGCGTTATACGGGGATAACATCGACGCGCAACTGAGGGATCCCCGTTCGACCTTCTTCCCGAACCCGCCTCAGCAACCCACCCTGCCCAGGTATCCCACGTGGTCGGGATACCAGGAGGGATCAGCCTGCGTGGCGTGGGGACTGACCAGCCGCTGCTGGCTCGAAAGCGACGGCGGGGACAATCAGCCCTTCTATGTGCCCGGTCCGGCGGTGCCCGGCCAGCCGATCGCGGAAAAGACCTACGAAAACGACGTGTACATTTTCGAGGTCAATGACCTGCGGTATCCCGATTCAGGCTTGCCCGCGGACCTGTCCGGCAAATGGCTGGTAGATCGCTATGGCGGTCGGTATTACATCGAATCCAGCAGCGGCAACCAGTTGCGATTGCTGAAAGGCCACGGCGCGTACCTGGACGCGGGCGTCAATGTCCCGGATTATCCTTACCAGGTACCGGTGGGCCAGGCCGCGGCCGTGGATCGCGGTCGCTGGATGATTGTGGAGGATACCCTGCTGAAGGGGACCTATCCGCGGCTGGAAGACTGGACACCGGAGAAGCTGTTGAACGACAACCAGGCGTGGGCCGCCCGCCTGCTGAGACAGCGGATCACGCCGGGTTTCATGCCGGTGGCCATGCTGGGCATTAACGTGTGTGGCGTGAATGACCCGGCGGTTCTGGCTTCTCGACCGCTGTACCTCAGTGGCATCACGGTGGCTTTCTGGGGCCCGGAGTTCGCGCCGGATCAACTGGCGTCTCTTGACCCGAACGGCGAACTGTTCGCGTCGGGGATCCTGCTGTACGAGGACACGAACCAGAATGGTATTTTTGATGGGCCATTGTTCTCGGACCTTTCTCCCGTTCCGGCGCTGACAGATCGGATCGTCCCGCTGGAGACGGGCACGCTGACGTGGCGGGATGCGCCGGAACCCATTGACCTGAACGGAGATTATGCGCCGGATGATCTCAGCGGCGACGGCGTGGTTTTCCTGGGTGATCCGGATAATCCGGACGACGTGGCGCAATTGACGCCACAACAGCAGGCCGCGTGGGACGGTTTATCCGACCTGGCATGGGTGGTGCAACTCTTCCCACGTGACAACTGGCCAATTCCCAGCCGGGACGCGCGGCTCGACGGCACGAACGATACCAAGTCGGACGAACAGGCGGCGTCGCTGGCGGACTGGCCAAGTTTCTGGACGCGTACGCCGGAACTGATCGACCTGCCGCTCGGGGGTGAGAAGGCGTTATCGGTCAGCGACAGGAATGGCGGGGATGATCTTTTCGTGGTGGTGCGTCCATCGGAAAACATGAAAGCGCATTCGGAATTCCGCGCGATGGTGCCGGCCAAGTTGCCCTCCCGCGCGCCGGAAAACGCGCAGGTTGCGGGGGTGCAGATCATGCCGCGCGCGTATTCCGTCGTGGATACCGAGACCAAGCGGAGCCCAGAGGAAGGGGTGGTACAGGACTTCTACGGTCACGACATGCTTGCCGCGGACGTGTATGCCCGGGTGCTGGACGCCACGTCCACCATGCAGCAGTCTTCCGGCGGTCCGGTGATTCAGCCGGGTGGCCTTGAAGCGGCCGTGCTGGGCGTTGATCTGTCGGCGAACCGCCCGGAAAACGTGGTGGCCCGTGGAAATACCGGGCAGGCCGGGGCAAATAGTTTTACCGTTGTCGACGCGGCGGTGCAGATCAACCCCGACGCGCCAGGTTACTACAACAATGGATGGTCCAACCAGACCATCGGCTGTTACCTGATCGGCCTGTCCCAGGGAGACCTGACGGAGGCCCGGGTCGAAGCGTACCAGATTATCGGAGTCAATGGTCGGCAGTTACAGTTACGCGCGGGCGCGCCACGGGGTGACCGGCCATGGTACGTGGTGAAAGATCCATCTTTCCTCGAAACCCTCACGGTCGAGTTCTATGACGTGGGGAATACGGGTAAGTTCGACCTGATCAACGATTTCCTGCCATTGAGCGTTGAAGACCCGGTAAATGATCAGTTCAGCGGCGTGGCAATCTATCGCGATAATGATTGGGATCCCCGCAATAGAAACGGGGTGTTCGATCCGCCGATTCGCGACGCGAACGGCAACATCACTGAATACATCGACCTGCCCCTGCGTCTCGATGGCCCGCCGGTGTTCATTGGCACGGTTGGTGGTGAACCGGAATACCAGGTACGGTTCTCGTTCGCCAAGCCCGGAACCGACAACCTGGTGGGCCGGAACACGGTGGCCTACGAAACCCAGGATCGTAACCGCCAGTGGATTCCGAACACGATAGGACTCTCGCCGACCGATCCCAATTACGGGGCGGATTTCTTCGTTGTGGTCCGCGCGTCTAACCGCATGTCCCAGGGGGATCAGTTCCAGGCGGGTATTGTGTCCTGGGGACCCAACACGCCCACGGAACCCGACCCGGACAATTTCATGCCCGCGTTGAACTCCGGTTCCCTGCAGATTCCGCCCGACCAGTTTGATATCTTCAGCGAATTCCCCTGGGGCAACCGGGGTATCGGGGTTATTACGCTTTTCCGGGATCCCTTGCCCGTGTATTACTGGGGATATGACAAGTTGACCCATCGCGTCGTACCGCGGCGCGACGTGGATCGCAGCCAGGACGGGGCGGACTTCACCACGTTGCGGAACTGGTTGCGTACCAATCCCTATATTTGGGGTCGCAGTGCCACGGTTACCTCCCTGGCTCCCCCGCGGATTGATTTCGTGGGTGTGCCTACCCGCCAGCGGGTGGGGGGAGACGTGGCGTTTACCCTTACCGGGGCGGTGCAGTTGGCCCGCGTAGAGTGGGATTTCGGCGACGGCACGACTTCGACGGAAATCAACCCGGTGCATCAGTACACCACGGAAGGGAAGTATACCGTCACGGTTACGGTAACGAGCACGTATGGCGTGAACACCACGGTGCGCAAGGTGGAATACATTGAGATCCTTGGTACCCCTTATGCCGATTTCACGGGCACGCCCACGCGCGGCAACATTACCCCCAGCGAAACAGGGCCAAACCTGACAGTAACCTTTACCGATGGCAGCGTGGCGGGTGAAGGGTGCCAGATCGTTGGCTGGTTCTGGAACTTTGGAGACGGGTCCACGTCTACCGAACAGAATCCCTCTCATCAATACACCACGCCAGGTATCTACGATGTTACCCTGCAGATAACCTTCCAGTGCGGAACCGAAACGGTGGTTCGCACCCTGCGTCGCACGGCATATGTCACGGTGCTGGAATGCATCGGTTGCGATGACCCGGGCGGGGGAGGTGGTGGTACCGATGTACCAGCTGCGGATATTTCCTTTGAAAGCAAGGTGCGGGACAAGGAAGCCCTGTTGCCACTCAGTGACTGGGTCCCCCTGTTCCGCTTCACCATGAGTTACGGGGAAGAACCGGAAAACTTTGCCCCCCGCGTATTGCGCACCTTGACGTATCTGTTGAGGATAGACGACAGAGATTCAGATGAACTGGGTTACCTGAATATGAGTGGTCCGCACCCGTCGGACCTGCTGGAATTTGGTTTGTTCCTGGAGTCCAAGGCCAGCGACGCGGCAGAGGAGGCATACGAGCGGACCCTGAACGGAGAGTTGGACCCGTATTATGACCGCCTGCTCTTCACGTGGGACAACACCGGCGCGCCAGTCGGATCAATCGTCACGATCCAGGAACGCTACGGCGTGGCCTACAAGTTGAATTTCATCGGAAACGGCACGGCGGCGAATCCCCAGTTCCGGGTGGATGCCGGTCCCAACACGGAAGACAGCCTGGATGGAAAATCGTATATCGTGGCCGTGCGCACCTCCGCTACCTGGCGCAGCCAGTTGACCATGGGCGTGGAAGTGCTGAACGCGGAAATGATTGATCCCCGTACGGGCGGACGTCCAGTTGACGAAGAAGGAAAACCCATAGATAGTTACTCCCCGGATTTCTTCGGGGACACGCCGGAAACCCTCGAAGCGGACGCGTTCTACTCCTCGTCGTTCACGGTCTACGATTATTACGGCACGCCAACGGGGGGTAAGGCGGTTCATTTCGGCAACGCGTGGAATTTCGCGCCATTCCTGTATTCACCGCTGAATGAACAGTCCCGTCCACGGTGGAATTCGCCCAACCAGTTGCTCGACGTGGTGGCGGGCGAAATCCTGCAGTTGCGCAAACTGGTTTCGCTGGACGAGTGGGTCAGCGTGCTGGGCATCAACGTCCACTCGACCAGCACGGTTCATTTCAGTGATTCCGAGGTGCCGCGTAATTACGACACCTGGAAAGACAAGGCCCAGTTGCGTGAAGTCAACGTGATTCTCACCGATATCGGCGCGGATCCCTATGGCCCACCCGGAAACGGCGGTTTTGACCCGCGTAACGGCCTGAAACGGATCACGGTAAACACGTGGGGCTTGCCCGTTATTGATGACGAAGCTAAGGGGGACGATATCACGTATAACGGTATCTGGATCTGGCACGACACGAATAACAACGGTATCTTCGATCCCCCCACGCCCAATCCAGCGGGTGGCATAACGTTCAACGGCGACTACCCCCTGCTGCCGGCAACCAAGTTCATTACGGGTGAACAGCCACCGGTATGGGAATACATTCCTTTCCCGCCGGGGGGAGGCGATCCCTGGTGGAAGATGTCCCTTCGGTTGTGGGGTGGAACCAGGAAACTCGCCAACCTGGATAATCGGGGAAGCAGGGATTTTACGGAAGGCCTGGTGGAAGCCGTGCCGGACAATTGGGGGCCCTATATTTTTGACTCGGAGTTCAGTTCCGACTATTTCGTGGTGATCCGCACGGACAGTGGATACAGGGATGTGTCCCTGCTGCCCGGAGACAATACCGGGATCGCCTATGGGGCGGATTTTAAGGCGTTCATAGAGCCACGGCGGTTCGATCCCCAGAAACAGCATACCGTGGGGGGTATCTTCGTGGACAGCCAGATTCCCGCCCAGGGCGTGCAGTACGGTGACCAGTTACTCTCGCCGTGGCAGGATGATGCCCGCTGGCTTCCCAATGAACCCTGGTGGCCCCAGCGCACCTTTAACCAGCATACCGCCAAGGCGTTCAAGGTGGGACTGGATGTTCACGACCTGGTGATTACCTATGAGACGGATTCACCCTACGCCAGCCGGTCAGATCTCTTCTATCAGCCGTTGATCAATTTCCAGAACTTGTCCACGATCAATATTACTGACTTGGCATATGGAGGTTATACCAACATCGGTGTGGGAGGCCCCACCGGCTTCAGCCGCTGGGTCGACCCCTTTGGACTGGAGCAGCGGCAGTTCCAGAATGGTCATACCGTGGATGTCAACGAGTGGCGGCTATTCTTCGGCGATACGATCGACCTTGGCGGTGGGTTTACCATTTCCCTGCTGCTGGACGACTCGCGCAGTTACGGGCAGTTTGCTTTCGAGACGGCCCCCTTCTTCAACACGAGCACGCAGTTTGGGGATGTGCCTCCCATCGGGCCGCGATCCTCGGCCTATCCCAGTCCGCCGCAACTGCCACCGTTGCCGTCATATGACAACTGGACGCGGGCATCCCGTCCCGGCGAGTTGCCTCGGTTGAGCCAGTGGAATCCCGCGGACATCGGCGCAAGGCTGTTGACCCAGAAGACCGAGACCAACGGCAGCCACGAAGCCATGCTGGGTATTAACGTGGCGTCGTCCGTGGATCCGGTTGTCGCGTCGGGCCAGCCCGTGGCCATTGCCTCCATCACGGTGGCCCTGTGGGGACCGGGATTCACGCCGGACATGCTGAAACCCCTCGACCCGGATTCCAACGATAACACCTCCCTGAAGTCCGGACTGCTGCTGTGGGAGGACGCCGACGGAAACGGCCTGTTCTTCAACACGGAAGACTTGGCCGGATATCCCGAGGATAACACCCCCTTGCCGCTGCTGGACCGGATTATACCCGTGAGCGGGCTGAAATGGCCGGCGCAACCGGAACTGGTGGACCTGGACGGTGATGGTTCCCCGGATGACATGGATGGAAATGGCTTGGTGGACGATGCCGACCGGGCGTGGGTGGTGACCCTGTATCCCCGAAATAACTGGGTCGTGCCCCGGGCCGATGGCACAGGCACGCTGGTGGAACAGGTTACCAACAACACGACGGATACCGGGACGACCACGAAGGCGGAAGGGGACGGCGTGACAACCCTCGCCAGCCTGTTGCCGGTGCTGTCCGTGTCACAAGGCGCAGGATCGGGCGGGGAAAAGGCCCTGGATCCGAATACCGCGCAAGCGGGTGATGAACTGTTCATATCCGTGGCGCTTTCCGACAAGGCGCCGCGGTTCCAGCAGTTCCGGGCGGTGATTCCCGCCACGCTGCCCACCCGACCGGAGAACCAGCGGAAAGCGGGTATCCAGTTCTTCCCGCAGGTCAACACCAGTTCCACCGCGTTCATCAAGAGTAATCCAGACGAGGATCCGGTGCAGGATTTCTACGGCCACGACATGATGGTCACCAACGTGCCGCTGCGTGTCAACGACATGACCAACCGACGTGCCGATCTCGATATCGCAGGGGCGGCCGTGCCGGTGCTTGGACTCGACATGGCGTCTGGAAAGAACACGGTGGTTGCCCGGGGCGATAACGGGTACGGCGTGTCCAACGGGTTCCGAGTGTCCGGCGTGAACTGGGCGGTCAACGCCTATGCCGGCAATTTCCTGATCGATGAGCGGTACGAAAGTTACGAGATCGTTTCGAACTCCACTAACGAACTGACCCTGCTTAGCGGTACACCGCGCAACGGCCGGTGGCTGATCGTTCAGGATCCCACCTTCTTTGAAGAATGCATTGTTGAAATGTATCCCGATCTCCCGGCCAATAACTTCAACCCGATGGTGGACCTGTTGCCACTGGATATCGATCAGCGTCTGAGTGGCGTGGCCATCTACCGCGACAATGACTGGGATCCCAACAACCGGAACGGCCTGTTTGATCCGGACATTGACATCCCGCTGATTCTCGACGCGCCACCCCGGTTTACGGGTCAAAGCGCGGAAAACATACAGGTCAAGTTCGTGTTCTCCACGCCCGGTACCGATGATTATCCCGTGCCGCGCGCGCAACAGACCCGGAATCGCCAGTGGATCCCCGACACGTTCGGTGGAGAAACGACCGATGTTAACAGCGGTCCAGACTTCTTCATTGTCGTTCGGGCCTCCGGGAAGATGCAGGTCAACGACGCGTTCCGCGCGGGGATCGTGGGATGGGGTCCCAACACCCCAACGGAACCCGATCCGGATACCTGGGCGAACCTGCCCGGTGAAGACCGGGACGATTTCACCAAGTTCCGCGAATTCCCCTGGGCGGAGCGGGGAGTCGGGTTTATCTCCTTCTTCCGCATGCCGCCGACCTATTACTACATGGATGGCGCGCGCGCGGGAGCGCGGCAGGATAACAGCGGCTTCAACTGGATCCGCTCGCATACCTCCAAGAAACGCCGGTCTGGCATGCTGGTTGCCCGCAGCCGGGCCATTGGTCCCACTTCGCTGGTGATCGAATCCGCGTCGCAGTCCGTCCTGCCCACCCAGACCATTCCCGGTGAACCGTTCTCCCTGGCCATCTACGGACGGAATTTCGGTACCCGGCCGGTGGTGGTGATGTCCGGCTACGACGTGGTGGTAACGGGCGCGAGCAACGAGAGTATCAGCCTTGAAATCAGCACGCGCTCTGGCCAGGTGCCGCGCGAACCGGTTGTGCTTCTCGTGCGCAATCCCATTACTGGAGAGGAAGCCACCCGGTCCGATTTGTTCACGCTGGGAGCCGGTTCGGCCTCCCGGCGACCCAAGATTCACGCCGTGGATCCGCCCGTGGGGGGCAAGGACGTCTTCCCGGTACGGGTTAAGGGCGAAGACTTCGACAGCGAAGGTGGCGTGGAAGTCTATTTCGGCGCGACACGCATGCCCGTGACCCGGGTTGCCCAGGATGGCACGGAGATCGAGGTGGCTTTCCCGGCGGGAGGCCTCCCGCAACCGGGCATGCTGGACGTGCGGGTTCGGAATACCGCCCGAAACAATGAAGACGTGCTCATCCAGGGGTTCGAATACAAGAATGACGCCGTGCGGCACCGGAAATTCTTCGGGCTGTTCGCCTGCGCGCCCGCGCCGGACCGGCCGGAAGGATTCAGTCCGGGTGACGGGGCGGTGGTAGTGGCCGCGCTGGCCCTGCTGCTGGTAGCCTCCGCGCGCGGACGTAAAGTCGGAACGGCCTGACGCGGAGCGGCGGGGTCATGTACGGTTGGTATGGGAGTGTCGTGGTGACGTGGCGGAATCATTTTCGCCGCAGCGCGGAAAGGATTGAACCGTGAACAAGGCTAAACGGGTCCATGCCCTGGCCGGGGTGATCCTGCTGGCGATGGTGTTGGCAGCGGGCAACGCTCTGGCCTTTTTCCCGGTGGGTGGATTCAACGAATTCGGCCAGATGCGGTTTGCCGTGTGGCCGATTGTCGATTTCGACACCGATAACGACGGGGTGATCGAACAGGGGGAAGGGCTTCCCTTCCGCCTGGAAAGCGGCCCCCGCGGGTTTACCCCCGAGGAGATCAAGCTGGTCAAGGAAGGCTTTCGCGTGTGGGAAAACGTACCGACCAGTTTCGTTCGGTTCCGGTTCCAGGGCGAATTCCAGGATTCCATTGTGCCGGGTATTACCACGCCGGACTACCTGCCCACCGTGTTCATGCAGGTTTCGGAAGCCGGCGGGTTATACTCGCCAACGGGCGGCAGTAATTTTCTGCCAGATCCCACGGACGCTATCATTCCCGAGGTGGATTCGTTGCTGGGTGTAGCCTTGGTAGCCTACGCGATCACGGATGTGCCGATTCAGAACGGCCAGTCCACCACTATTGTGCCCTCTGGAAACATACTGGACTGCGATATCATCATCAGCGCAGCGGCCCATCGTGACGCGGGCCTGACCAGCCTGGGCGCTTTCGACCTGAAGGCGACCATCGTTCACGCGGTGGGTACCGCCTTGGGCCTGGGACCGACACCGTTGAACAACCTGGAGCCCTTTGACACGGAAAACGGGCTGGGGCTCCCCACGGAAACCGCGGCGTTGCAACTTACCGGGGCGGATGGTGTCCCGAGACTGGTGGGTGCCACGCCCTCCATGTTCCCCGTGGCTTTTCTGACCGAGGATTCCAATGGCGAGTTGGTCTTTGGCTGGCGCGACCTCGCGCCGGACGACATGTCGGGAGTTTCTTTTCTTTACCCGCTGAAAGATGGGCAGGAGAATTTCTTCACCATCAGCCAGGAAGCACGCACGCGGACGCGGCGGGGTACGGGTATTCCGTCGGCCCCGATTTCGGGCGCGCATATCGTCGCTTGGGCGGACGTGGCCAACAGTGGCGGGGTGTTGCGCGTGCCGCTTTTCAGCACCATGAGCGGTCTGTACGTGCGTTATACCAACCGGAACCTGGTGGGCAAGTTTCACCTGGTCGGATTGTGGAAGCAACTGGAAATTCCCTCCACCACTGGCCAGTTTTTCACGACCTCCTACACGTTAACCATGAATCCCCTGGATGGCAGTGGACTGGAACGCCAGGCCCCACCGGGACTGGGGCCCTCGGCATTTGACTCCATGCAGGGCACGCCGCCCCTCAGTTTCACGGTCGATGTACGCGCCGAAACGGAATTTTCGACCAATTACGTCTCCGAGGTATTCAATGAAAAGGGCAACGTCTACGGCATTGAAAATTACGCCGCGGGAACGCCCATCGTCTGGGATTTCAAGAAAAACCAGCCCGTTAGCGCGGTGAGTGGAAAAACCATTCCCACGATGCTGCCCCTCAATCGTCCCATGTTCGGGGATCCCAATGATGTGTGTCCCCTGAACGTGCTGGATGGTATCGGTACGGGCGGCGGTGGTGAGGGCACCACCATTGACACGGGAACCATTACCAACGCCGTGCTGGGAAAGATCAACCACAACTTGAGGTCTTTCCGGGACAACGTGCTGCTCCAGACAGCAGTGGGTACGGCCCTGGTGGACACGTGGTACCGACTGGCCCCGGTGATGGCCCGGTTCCTCGCCCGGGATGCGGCGGCTTTCGCCCTGGCCCGGGGACTGGTCACGCGCGCGCCTGTCCTGGCTGGTGGGATTGCCAGCCTGTTACTGATGGTGGGGAGTATGCTCTACATGTTGAAAAGACGACACGCGCGAAAAGCGCACGCGATCCGGACCGGGCATACGGTGGCGGGATTGCTGATTCTCGGATTACTGCTGGCGGGGGGCGCGGCCGAGGCCCAGTTGCTGCCCCGGACGACCGCGGACATGGTGGCGGGTGCCACGCACGTGCTTCATGGCAAGGTGATTGAAGCCAAGGGCAGGCGCGTGCCCGGCGCGTTTCTGGTCTACACGGATGTCACGCTGGAGTTGATGGGTACGGCCAAGGGCGATGTGAAGGCAGATGAGACCCAGGATAATAACCAGCCCCCACGGGTTACCTTTTCGGTAATCGGGGGACAGGCGGATGGCGTTGGCCTGGTTGCCTCCGGTATTCCCTCGTTTTCCAAGGGCGAGGAAGTCATCCTGTACATGCGGGAATATCCCGGGCGGGGCCTGGTGATCTTTGGCGGAGTCCAGGGAAAGCAACTGGTTCGGGTTGACCCGGAAACCCAGGAAAAGGTGGTCTACGCGGATAATCCCGCCGGGGTGGCCGCCCTCAAGGCGGACTGGAAGACCATGCAACAGAAATCCGCCGACGCGGTTTCCGAAAAATCAACAACGGCTCCCGATGCTTCTCCCGGTGGCATTCCGGTCGACGCCTATATGAGGTATCTTCGGGAATTGGCTGAAACCCGTTAACCGTGTGACCCGGGTGGTCTCACTTTCCTGGAGATTACTTGGACTTCAGGAGAGATTTTAACTCGTCGCCCGTGGCTCGCAGCACGAAACGTCCGCCCGTCCCATCCACCAGAAAGAATACGGGGCATTTTCCGCACTTTTTCTGGCAACTGGTTTTGATGAACTGCACGTCTTCGGTTTCTTTCAGGTCTTTCCTGATCTTTTTCGTTGCTTTCCGGCAGTGCTTGCCGTAGCATCCGAAGACGATGGGTCGGTCGCTCAGTGCCCTGGTTTCCATGGGGATAATCTTTCTACACGGGAGATGAATCACACATTCTAGAAACAAAACCACTCATTGTCGCATATTATTCTCTAATTTCCGGTTGCTACCGCGCGGGAAAAGGGTTCGATGTTCCATCCCCAGCGAGAAATTCCAGAACCCGCTCTACAGCGGGGTTTACGCCTGCTGGTGTACGAAGTGGTGTTTGCCCAGGTTATGGGCATTCTGACCACTGGCGGGTTTCTGATCGGTTTCGCCGTGCTGCTTGGGGCGGGGAACACCATGATCGGCCTGGTTTCCGCGCTGGGGCCGCTGGCCATGACCCTGCAGGCTCCCGCGGTTTTCCTGGTGGAGCGTACCCGTCGCCGGAAACTGGTGCTCGTGCTGGGGGTTACCGTCAGTCGCTCTATGTGGTTTCTGATCCCCATTGCGGCTCTTTTACTTCCGCCCCGGCAGGCCCTGATTTCGCTGCTGGTGATGCTGACCGTCCATTACGGGCTGATTAACGTGGCCACGTGCGCCTTCAACTCGTGGATGCGGGATCTGATTCCAGAAGAGGAGATCAACCGGGTTTTTACCCGTCGGCTGACGTGGGCCACCCTGGCTGGTGCGCTAGTCAGCCTCGCGGCTGCCCTGGGCATTGACGCCTGGAGCCACTGGCTGGGCGGATGGGGGGGTGGCGTGTTGACGGCGTACACGATCGTTTTTCTGGTTGCCGCCTGTGCCGGGGTGTTGAGCACCGCGCTGATCGCCATGGTACCCGAACCGGAGATGCGGAACGGGGAAACGGGCTCCGTGCTGCGGGCCCTGTTGCGGCCGTTCCGGGACGGCAATTTCCGGCAGTTGCTGATCTTTCTCGGGTGGTGGCAGTTTGCCGTGAACCTGGCCGCGCCCTTTTTTGCCGTGTACATGATTCGCCGGCTGGAACTGGGCATGGGCTGGGTGATCGGCGCGGCCACGCTAAGCCAGTTGGTCAATGTGCTTTTTTACCCGGTCTGGGGGCGTCTGGCCGATCGCTTCAGCAACAAGTCGGTGTTGCTGGTGTCGGCCCCGCTTTTTGTGTTTTCTTTCCTGTTGTGGCCCTTTACCACCCTGCCCGAGAAGCACGTGTTGACCATCCCGATCCTGTTGTGTATCCACGTGCTGGCCGGAATCGGCACGGCTGGCGTCAACCTGTGCGTCAACAATCTTTCCCTGAAACTGGCTCCCCCGGGCCATGGAGGCTCCTATCTGGCGGGTGCCGCTCTGATTTCCGGTATCGTGGCCACGTTTGCCCCGATTCTGGCAGGTATCGCTTCGGATGTGCTGGAAGACAGGGTGATCAGCCTGGTGGTGCGTTACGTTGACGTGACCGTTGCTGCCGCTGCGCGGGAACTGCCCGCGCTGGACCTGCGCGGCCTGGACTACGTTTTTCTGGCGGCGTTTCTGCTGGGACTCTACGCCATGCATCGCCTGTTGAGCGTGCGGGAACAGGGTGAAACGGATGAAAGGGTCGTGAGGACAGCCGCCATGGGAGAGATTCTCCAGTTGGCCCGCCAGGTTTCCACCGCGGCCGGGGTGCGACATATACTGTCATTCGTGACCTTGTTCCCCTTGTTGCGCGCGAAAGCCATCCGAGATCGGGACATGGACCTGTCAGCCCATAAGGAGGTCCCCTTGACGAAGGTTTCAATCCATGAGTCATCCGGAACCAGTGATTAAAATCGCGGTTATTCAACCCACGGTCGGGGATCAGCCGGACCGGAACCAGGCCCATGCCATGGAACTCGTTACCCGGGCAGCGGAAAAAGGGGCGAACATGATCTGCCTGCCCGAACTGTACCGCACGCATTATTTCTGCCGGATCGAGTCGTTTCATCGGTTTGACCTGGCCATTCCAACGGATCATGCTTCCCTGGTGGACATGGCCTCGCTGGCCCGTCGCCTGGGAGTGGTGCTGATCGTTCCGTTCTTCGAGCGGGCCGCCCCGGGGCTCTATTACAACAGCGCTCTGATTTTTGACTCGGATGGTTCCGCGGCAGGACACTACCGTAAAACCCATATCCCGGACGATCCAGGTTACTACGAAAAATATTATTTCGCGCCTGGAGACCTTGGAATCCGGGCCTTTGATACTGCTTTCGGTCGTATCGCCGCCCTGGTCTGCTGGGACCAGTGGTATCCCGAGGCGGCGCGTCTGGCCGCCCTGGATGGCGCGGAGATCCTGTTCTATCCCACGGCCATTGGCTGGCACCCATCAGAAAAGGAACGCTACGGGGCGGTCCAGCGGGACGCCTGGATGACCGTTCAACGGGGACATGCCATCGCGAATGCCTGTTACGTGGCCGCGGCAAACCGGGTCGGTTTCGAACAGTCGGAAGGCGACCCGGCGGGTATCGAATTCTGGGGAACGTCTTTTGTGGCGGGGCCCCAGGGTGAGGTCCTGGCTTGTGCCGGAGACACGGACGAGGCCGTGCTGTGCGTGGAAATTGACCGCGCGGCGATCGAGACCGTCCGTCGGAACTGGCCATTCCTGCGGGATCGCCGGGTGGACCTGTATGGCGAACTTACCCGGCGATGGCGGCGATGATGGAGTGGAAGACATGGTATCTGCCGGGAACGGTATGTTTTCCCGGGGCGACGGGGTAAGCATGACATCCGAGGGTCCGTCATTTCATCCCAGGCTACCGGCGGAGTGGGAGCCCCAGGCGCGGATGCACCTGGCCTGGCCGGTCAATCCTGCCGACTGGCCGGGGAAATATCACGCCGCGTGCTGGGCGGTCGCGGAAATTGCCCGGCTGGTTACCCGGCATACCCCGTTGTGCGTGACGACGACTGATATATCGGCGTTGCAACGGGCGCGACGGGCCTTGACACGGGCCGGCGTCGACATGGATAAAGTGCGGTTCGAGGTATTTCCACTGGATCGCGGGTGGATGCGGGATATCTCGCCATTCTGGGTGCTGAATCAGGCGGATGAACCCAGGCTGGAGGCGGTCCTGTTCGGATTCAATGGTTGGGCGCGTTATCCGAACTACCAGCGGGATGCCCGGTGGGCCGAGCACCAGGCGCGAACCATGGGGGTACGCGCGCGCCAGGCCGCGTGGAAAGATCGGCCCGTGGTACTGGAAGGAGGTGCGGTGGATACCAACGGCGCGGGAGTCCTGCTGGCCACGGAAGAGTGCCTGCTGGACACGGCCCGTCAACCGCGGAATCCAGGCATGTCCCGGGCGGATTACGAGGCCTGTTTTCAGGAATACCTGGGGATCCGCCAGGTGATCTGGCTGGGTGCCGGGATCGGGGGAGACGATACCCATGGGCATGTCGATGACCTGTGCCGGTTCGTGGGGCCTCACCGCGTGGTGCTGTGTCGCGCGGCTCGACCGGACGACCCCGATTACGCTGTTCTGGAAGAGAACCGGGAACGCCTTGAAGGGGTGACTTTGCCGGATGGGGCCCGCCTGGATGTGGTCTACCTGCCCATGCCTGAACCGGTGATGTTTGATGGGATGCGCTTGCCCGCGAGTTACGCCAATTTCCTCGTTACCAACGGCGCGGTGCTGGTTCCGACGTTTAACGATCCCGCGGACCGCGTGGCCCTTGGGATCCTGGCAGAGTGTTTTCCCGAACGGGAAGTCCGGGGAGTGCACGCGGTGGACCTCGTCTGGGGTCTGGGTACGGTGCATTGTCTTACCCACGAGGTACCGAGGTGTAATGGAGAGCCGGTTATTCCAGCACGCCGAAAAGGGGGTGCTTTTTCCAGGTGATCGGGTCCGGCCCACTGGAAGAAAAGGTTTCGGTAACCCGCACCTCCTCCAGGATGGCCTGCGCCTCGAGATCGCTCCACGTGAAATCATAGATCCAGTGCGCCCGCTCCGCGCCTGGAATAAGCCGGGGTGGAAGGGCCACGGGGGACGCGCTTACGGAGTAGGTTATACCATCGCGCCGGAAAACCTTGAGCGTGATGCTGGGTTCGTTCAAGTGGATACGGTGGTCTCGCGGTACCGGTCCGGGTGCCCGTGACTGAAACGCCGGAGGGTGTCCCCAGACCGCGATAGCCAGGACGCCCACGGGCAGGGTATTTACCAGGCGGTTCCACGTGTCACGGTCGCATTCCAGGGAAACCTGCGCGATCTGGACGCCTGCGCCGGTCACATCGGCAATGGCCGCGCGGTTCATGAGATGAAACCCTGAACCGGCGATCAGCGTGATTTTTCGCCTGCCCAGAGATCGGATCACCTGGAGATGGCCCACGTTGGAAAGTATCAGGTTTCTGGCCCCCGTGGCGAGCCCTTTTTTCAATGCGCCGAGGAAGGATTCACGAGCCTCCAGTCCAAAATAGAACTGGGGTAACACAAGTCCAAGCCGTTCACCATGACCGGTAACCCGTACAAGCCGCATGAAGTTCTTGTCATGGACTGCGTTCAGGGGCACCACCAGACGGGTTTCCCGGTTTCCGGGCGCATCCATGAATACGGGTGTTTCTGCCATGTCGATCGCGGCTTCTACCGTGGGCAGCACGATCCACCGGGTAGGAGGTATACCGGGCTGGGGAACGTCCAGGCGGACAAGAACCGGCGTGCGGGCAGCGCGCGGTATGGAATCGCTGGCGTTCGAATTATCTTGGCCGGAAACCGGGGGGACCGCTATTTCCATGATCGCGTCGATCATTTCCTGGATACGCCGGGAAAAGCCGCGGCTTACCGCGTCGGCGTCACTCGCCTTGACGATCCAGCATCCCGGTGGAACGGGAAAGGGAGCGGCCACGTCAATGGTTGCGCCCACGGGTGGCCGTTTGACGCTTTTACCCTTGTAACGGATCTCGCGGATGGTAAAACCCTGGGGCGGCTGGGTGGGCGAGCGCTGGATCCGCACCCGGTCTCCCACCTTCAGATGGACTCGGGGAGTGATCCGGAAAAATCCCGGGAAGTCCGACGGTTCACTCCTGCCGGCGCGCCTGCCCGACTGGGTCTCCCGCGCACCCAGCACGGGGGGCGCGCTGCTGAGGTAATACCCCGTGTGGGGCTCCCGGCCCACGGCTGTGTCGAGCAGGAAGCGGGCCTCTTCCATGACCTCCGCGGTGAGGCCAGGCCAGGCGTCGATCAGTAGCCGGTATGCCCGGACGATCTGGGCAATCTGCTCCGGGGGCTTCATGCGACCTTCGATCTTGAAGCAGTTGATGCCTGAGGCGATCAGCCGCTCGAGTATCGGCGCGGCGCACAGGTCCCGCATGGAATAAGCGGGAAAGTTCCGCGGCTGATCGGCGGGCGGTGTTGTTGCCGGGGAGGCATCCGTGTGTTCGGATGGAGTTTCTGGAATACCTGAAAACAGGCGGCGGCAGGGTTGCAGGCAGCGTCCCCGGTTCGCGCTTTTTCCATGAATCAGGCCACTCGCGAAGCATTGTCCCGACATGGAATAGCACATCGCGCCATGGACGAAGGTTTCCAGTTCGATTTCGCAGGATCGCCGGATTTCCCGGATTTCCTCGATGGTGCATTCCCGTGCCAGGATGACCCGGGAAAAGCCCATCTGTCGCGCGGCCAGGGCGCCGTCCACGTTGTGAATGGTCATCTGGGTGGACGCGTGAATCGGTATTTCGGGGCAGACGGCCTGGGCCAGCCGGGCCGTTCCGATGTCCTGGACGATCAGGGCGTCGGGATGGATCTGTTGCAGTTCCCTTAACAGGGCTTCAAGCCGGTCCAGTTCCCCGTCCTTGATGATGGTGTTGACCGTCAGGTAAAGCCGTTTACCGTGACGGTGGGCGTACCCGGCCATCCGGATCAGTTCATCGGTGGTGAAGTTGGGCGCGCGCATCCGGGCGTTGAAATCCCGAGTGCCCGCGTAAACCGCGTCCGCGCCCGCGTCCAGGGCCGCGCAGAAGGCTTCCATCCGCCCCGCCGGCGCGAGCAGTTCCGGTTTTTCCTGTTTTCTGGAACGACTGGAGGAGACTTGATGAGTCATGAATGACGATGCTCTCTTGCGAAAGGTTATACGCGGAATTATACCGTTAGTGTTTCCCGGAAAATAAGACGAAAAATATATTGTCAAATACGGCCGATTGGGCTAAAATAATTCTTGACATTCATCCAGTCTCCGGTCGAATCGAAATAATCGAAACAGGCCGGTTACTGTCCAGTATGGTTTGACACGGGCCGGGGTTGCCGGATGGCCGGAACACGGAAGGATGGGTATATGGCGTGGAAGCAAGGCGTTAGTGGGATGCCAGGTTGGCGCGGACTCGCGGGATGTCTGCTGGCAGTGGCCCTGTTCTGGGGGTGTGAGGCGGGGGCAGTTACTGTTCCGAATGTGACGGGGCTGGCCCTGGCCACCGCGCAGAGCCAATTGACCGCGGCGGGCCTGTATGCCGTGGTTACAACCGCTTGCTCCGATGACGCGGCAGTCGATACGGTGCTGGACCAGAATCCCGTGGCGGGTGCCGATGTTACGGCGGGGTCGAGCGTGGCCCTGACCGTGGTGAGTGGTCCCTGCACCGTGCTGGTTCCCGCGTTGACGGGTCTTACCAGTGATGCCGCCCAGGCGCTGTTACAGGCGGCGGGGTTATACGCGACGATACAGGCCCAGTGCGACGATAACATTCCCGCGCAAACGGTGCTGAGTCAGGATCCTGTGGCTCAGCAGCGGGTAAATGTCGGGTCCAGTGTGGTTCTGGTGGTTTCTTCCGGTCCCTGCGCGGTGGTGCCGTCCGTGATTGGGTATCCAGAGCAGCAGGCACGGCAGGTGATTGAATCGGCGGGATTTTTTGTTTCAGGCATTCAACGTCAATGCAGTGACCTGATCGCGATTGGGGATGTCGCCGTGCAGACTCCGGCGGGAGGATCGCAGGCAGGGAACGGAACTGGTGTTACCCTGGTTGTTTCTAATGGCCGGTGTACCAGCACGGGAGGAGGATTGGGAAGCGTGCTGGTTCCGACGATTATAGGCTTGGGTGAAATCGAGGCTTCCAGTCGGATTCGGGCCGCTGGCCTGGTGCCGGGAACAGCCACAAAAGTGTGTACGCAGGATGTGCCATCCGGCGTGATCATGACCCAGAGTCCCGCGCCGTTGACTTCACTGTCGCCGGGTGGTGTCGTAACCTACCAGGTGTCGGTTGGACCCTGTGTGAATGTACCTAACTTGGTAGGCCTTACCCGGAATGATGCCCTTGCGGCTCTGGCGGAGGTCGGGTTGGCCGCGGGAACTGTTACCCGCCAGTGCCAGGTTTCCGGAGAAAATGACGTGGTTGTAGCGCAGGCAGTGGCCGCGGGGGTACAGGTCAATCCGGGAACAACCGTGGCGCTCACGGTCTCCGACACGACTTGCGTGACCGTTCCCGGAATAACCGGGTTGACGCTCACTGCCGCGCAATCTGCGCTTGCCACGGTCAACTTGTATCTTAACGTAACAACGTCGGCCTGTGACGATACCACTACCAGCGGTATTCTGAGCCAGACTCCCTCCGCAGGGACGCTGGTGAGTTCAGGTACTACCGTGGACGTGATCGTATCCACCGGCCCCTGCCCGGTTACGGTTCCTGATGTGATTGGCAAAACGGAATTGGAAGCCCGTAATGCCATTGCGACTGTCGGATTGATCGTGGCGGTTCAGTCGGAGTGCAACAATCGGGTGGCCACGGGCTCGGTTATCCGTCAGGTACCTTTGCCGAACGCCACGGTAGATCCAGGCAGCGAAGTTACCATTCACGTTTCCACGGGGAAGTGTCCTGTAATTTTGCCCAGTGTGGTGGGCCTTTCATATGAAGACGCGCGGGGTGAATTGATCAACGCGGGTATAGATCCGGTGAATATCAAGGTAGTGAAGCAGTTCCGCGATGACATTCCTGCCAATCAAGTCATCAGTCAGTCTCCGGGTGCGGAAACGGAAGTACCTGCGGGTACGGTGGTTACACTCGTGGTGTCCCGGGGTACCAAGCCGGAACCGCCTGACAACGCCCAGATTGAGCAGGTACTGTATAACGGCTTCGTGTTAGCGGATAGAAACAATGACGGAAAGTTGACGTTTGAAGAAGCCCTGGATGTCCTTCCTGGACTTACGGAAGATGTATTCAATGCGATCGACGCGAACGGCGATGGGGCGATTACCCAGGAAGAACTGGCCCGGTTCCTGCGGATTGGAGGATGCTTCGGCTGTCTCCGGAGGCTCTGGCCGTTCAAGATGATGGGGGGCGACCTGCTGCTGTTCGGAATCAGCCTGATGACCCTTGCCACGGTTTCGTTACGCCGCAACGTTAGATAATCCGGAACACGCGAAATAAAATCCCCGGGCTTGATCCGAAGTCCGGGGATTTTATTATTACGCGCGCGTGGATCAGATACCCCGTTGTAACTGTTCCCGAATGTATGCGACCACGCTGTCGATGATTTCGTTCAGGCTGGTTTTCGGCGTGTAACCGATCAGGGTCCGGATTTTATCCAGGCAGGGGGCCCGGTGGCGCATGTCTTCATAACCTGGCCCGAATGCCTGGGTGTAAGGAATATACCGGATGGACGAGGAACTACCGGTGCGAGCGATGACCCGCTTTGCCAGTTCTTCGATGGTGACGCGTTCCTGGCTGCCCACGTTAAACACCTGGCCAAGAGCCGCCGGGCAATCCATCAGGGCCATCAGGGCGGGTACCACGTCGCCCACGTAGGCGAAACATCGCGTCTGCTGCCCGTCTCCGTACACCGTCAACGGCTCATCCAGCAGGGCCTGGCGCGCGAAGGTGGGAATGACCATGCCATACCTGCCGGTCTGTCGTGGGCCGACCGTGTTGAACAGGCGGGCAATGATGACTGGGTGACGTTTTTCGTACCAGTAAGCGAGGGCCAGGAATTCATCTACCGCTTTCGATTCAGCGTAGCACCATCGGTACCGGTCTGTTGGCCCGATGACGCGATCATCGTTCTCCCGGAACACGTCACCCACGCCTTTGCCGTAGACCTCGCTCGTCGAGGTGATGAGCAGGGGCTTCCGGTAGCGGCAGGTTTCCTCGAGCACGGTTTCCGTGCCGCGGATATTGTTGACAATCGTGCGGATGGGATGATTGACTACCAGTTGTACGCCCACCGTGGCCGCCAGATGATACACCCGGTCCACGTCCCTTACCAAGTCGCGCACGATGTCCTGGTTCAACGTGGAATCCACCACGCAACGGATCCCGGGCAGGTGCTCGATATTTTCAAACCGGCCCGTGCTCAGGTCGTCCAGAACAAATACTTCATCACCCCGTTGTACCAGGGCCTCACAAAGATGGGACCCGATGAAACCGGCCCCGCCAGTTACCAGCACGCGCATGATAAGATTTCTCCAGTTCAAGGTGAAAACAGGGACATACTACTCCATGGCGGGAACCGGGAAAAAACCATGCCGGTAAGGATTCAGGATCGCGCGGATGACTTTTCCCTGCTTACTGGGGTATGATGCTGTGTGTTGCCCGCGCGAAAAGATGAGGCGTGAGCAACAGGCTGGAGGAAGCGATATGTCCTGTGTCAAATGTTTTGGATGCCCCTTTATGATCGCGGCTGTGTTGCTGCTTTTGGGCGGGTGGATATCCGCGGAGGTTCCGGTAACCGGGACGGGTCAGAAAGTATCGGTCCAAGACCTCGCGGGCACCGATACCCTTGTTACCGTGGTACTCAAAGACAGTGGGGCCCAGGATAAAAACCTGAAAGTCTTGGCGGTGAATCCCGCGACCATCACGTTCCTGAATACCAGTAACCTGGAAGTGGTATATCTTCGGGACAACATCGCGGAGATCCAGGTCCAGGAAGGAAAGGTAGAAACGCGACAGAGCCTGGCGGAAACCCAGGTATTGCGCGCCGAACAGCAGCGCGTGGTAGATCGCGCCATGGCCCGGGTGCGGGAGATCTTTGAGGGCGCCAACGATGATCAGAACCTGAAACTGGCCGCGGCCGCGCTCTTAGCCCTGAATCGGGATGAAAGCGCCTCCGATTACCTGAAAAAACTTGCGGAAACCAATGATATCATGGCGCAGTTGCGGGCGTCCCGGGCCCTGTACCTGGCAGGTGATGAGATTTCCCGGGATCTCCTCCGACAGGGTCTGGAGAGTGGCAACCGCGAAGCCCGGGCCCTTGCCGCTGAATTGTGCGGCCTTGCGGGGGTGGCGGATTTTGAGCCCCTGCTGTTCCGGATGTTTCAGGATCGGGCAGTGGAACTGTCCGCGCCAGCCACTCGGGCCCTGGCCCGGCTGGGCAACCGTGAAATTATTCCCCGCCTGCTGGTGATGATCACAGAGCCGAACGAGGAAAAAGGGCGGGCGGCGGTTTTTGCTCTCAGCACGCTCGGTGGAGAAGACGTGATTGACCAGATGCATATGTTGCTGCCGAGCTACGACGGTATTATCCGGTTGAGGATCGTCATGGTGCTGTACTGGCTCGAGGCGCCGGATGCCGTATCCGAATTGAAAAAAATATTATCGACTTATCCCACGCTTGCCCCCGACGTGGCCCTGGTTCTGGCGAGGGAAGGCGACTGGGAAGCCACACAGTTTCTCCGCAACCGCCTGCAACGGCGGGAAGATCCGACCGACAGCAACCTGGTGTACCGGGCGAAAAACGCGGGTGCACTGTTCGCTAACGGCGATCCTACCACCATGGCGGTCTTCCAGGAGGTGTTGCGCAGCGAAAGCCTGGTCGCGCGCAAGGCGGTATTCGACGTGTTTCTGGAACTGGGTTCCGTGCGCCTGATCAGCCTGTTACAGCCATCGATTGAAAATGTTGATCGGGAAATCGCCCTGGCCGCGGTGACCACGGTGATTGGCCTGGCCAATCCTGAATTCCGGAAACGTTGGCAGGCTCTGAATCCGAAGGTAGGTTTCTGAAGACTTTCAGGCGAACCGGTCCATGCGATTGCGGTTGATCATCCGGGGTCGGGTGCAGGGAGTGGGCTACAGGTGGTGGCTTCAGGAGACGGCCTTGCGCCGGAACCTGCAGGGGTGGGTCAGGAATTGCCCGGATGGTGCCGTGGAAGCCGAGTTGATCGGTCCGGAGCCAGACGTGGAAGCCGTGACCGCCTTGTGCGCGTCTGGTCCTCCCGCCGCCCGCGTGACCGAGGTAGAACGTCAACTACTCTCCGAATCGGGGCTGTCAGTCAGCGGGTTCCATATCCGACGATGACCCACGTGTGTTATTCCGAGTCGGCCGAGAGTCGCGATCTAAGTTTCTCACCTGCCTGTTCGAGAATCTGGTGAGCGATCTGGTTGGGATGGTACCCCCCCGTGATGCGGATGAAAGGCACGCCGGCTTTTCTGCAGTCTTCTTCCAGGGTGGCAAAGGAATGACTGCACCAGCGGATGAGGAGCAGGAATGCCGCCACCCCCGGCTGGTATATGTACGCGCGGAAATGTTCCACGCTCTCGTGGGCGCGGGAATCAACCCAGCACAGGTCTTCAAGTTCCAGCGTTTCGATCAGTTTCTGGCGGGCGGACTGCTGCGGGGTTCCGCCCAGCATCACGATTTTTTTCCCTCGTAACAGGGACGCCGCGATTGCGACCTCTTCCGTCAGTTCTCCCTCGTAATCTCCTTCCGACGTGGCATCCTCCCTGGACTCATAGCGGCGGATTTCGCTGATTACCGGCTCAAGGGCCTTGTAGATCTCCGCGGGTTGCGTTTGCGCGAGGTCTTTAATGGGGTAAAGCAGTTCCCGCATGGAGGTATGACTGGGCTTGATGCCCAGTTCCAGCAGCCGGACCACGCATTCGGCGATAACCTGCCAGTCATGCCCGTCCGGCTGTTCGCGGTCGCTTTCGATCATTTTCACGTGGAATCGGGCACGGCTCAGCAACTTGGGCACCTGGTGATCCAGTTGGAGCCGTTCGTGGAATTCCCGGTTTAATGCGGCAATACGGTCCCGAAGATCCTGCCAGGCCGAGGCGTCAGCCGGATCGTTCCATCGCATGTACCGTTCCACGAAAATCCGCTGTTCCTCGGTGGTGCGTCTTAACCACCAGAAACATTTTTCCTGGTCCGGGTCGGGCACGCGGTTTCCCACGTCGGTTACGGCGACGCGCAGGGCGGACTGGGCCTCCGCGGTGTACTTGACGGCCTGTTCCAGGAGATCCCGTTGCTCCTCTCGATATGGCAGCACCGCCTGGAGCAATTCCGTGACATGGGCGAGGTTTTCAAAACACTCTGCCAGGTTTTCCCAGCACTCGAAGGCATTTTTGTCGTCCGAGATCGCGTTGGTGTCCACGTACAGCATCCATAGATAGCATTCCGGCAACGTGCGGGCCTGATCGATCAGTCCGCGCCGCTCCGCATCGCTTTCTTCGGTCATGCCGTCTGGGCTGTGAAACCGCTGGGTAATACACCACCGGACCGCTTTCGTCTTGATATTGCAGCGTTCCTGAATGAGTCGCAATTCATCGTCGGGGACCCGTTCCCGCTCTTTTTCCGGTTTTTCCGGCTCGTTCTGGCTATATCGTTCGGTCGCGCTTTTCCAGTTGATGTCCCCCGCGAAGCTGCCTTCCTGGATGATCCGGGAACGGAACTCCTGTAATTTTCTGCTTATGGCGGGGTCCACCCGCCGGCTAGCCATATCTTTCCGCTCCAGTTCTTCCATGTATCCCACCAGTTTCCGGAACGCGGTCAGCATGTCACGGCGAAACTCAGGATCCCGTTCAATCTGGCGTGAAAGGCGGGAGGACAATACTGAAAAAACCTTACTTAACACATCTTCAAGATTCATAGTGAAAACCTTTCAACCAACCAAACACGTACTGCCGCTACATACCATTATCGGAACAGGTCGGTTTCCGTAACTATTTCCGGCGCGCTGAAACGATCACCTGATCCCGCGGTTCCATATTCCGGAGCCTTCCGGCCGGATTTCACTAAATTTCTTGCTTATTAAACGGAATCTAGGGTATAAATTGTAGACAGGGGCCTGCCCCGCAGTCAATTCATTGTAAGGTACCGTGATGAGTAGAATCCTGATTGTTGACGACGAGGTGGATCTGACCCACCTGATCCGGGCCAAACTTCAGGCCGAGGGGCACGAAGTATACGTGATCAACACGGGGGAAGGGGCGTTCGAATACGCCAAGCAGATCAAGCCCGATATCTGCCTGCTGGACATCATGTTGCCCGGCATCACGGGGTACCAGATCTGCCGACGGATCCGCCGGGATCCCGAACTGTACAAGATAGCCGTTCTGATGCTGACCGCGCTGGGCGAGGAGCCCGAGGTTATGCATGGACTGGAACAGGGCGCCGATGATTATCTCGTGAAGCCGTTCAAATTTGATCGGCTACTGGACAAAATCGCGTCCATGAACGCCCTGCTGGCTTCCGTGAACACCCGGAACCGGATTTCCAATCTTCCCGGAACCGACGCGATCAAGCGGGAGATCAATCACCAACTCGCCCGGGGCGAATCCATAGCCGTGGTGTACATCGATGTGGTGGGGTTCGAAGTATATGCCCGGTCCCGGGGCCAGGAAGGCGCGAAACAGGTCATCGAGAGTGTGGCCAAAATGCTGACCAGTCTTACCCGGAACCTGGGCATTTATGAATGTTTCATTGCCCACATGGGCCGACAGCATTTCGTGATCATGCTGAAACTGGAGGACTACGAACGTTTCTGCAAGCACCTCGCGGAATTGTTTGACGAGAACGCCTCCCTGTTCTATACCTCCCAGGAACTTAACCAGGGATTCGTGGTGGCCAACGACAACCAGGGACGTGAGGTACGGGGTCCCCTCATGGCCCTGGCGATTGGCGTTGCCCACAACCAGTTCCGCCAGTTCAAGAACGCCAAGAAAATCTTCGAGGTGCTGGCCCAGGTCCGGCAGAAAGCCCAGCCCGTGGATGGCCACAGCACAATTTTCGTGGACCGTCGCCGCGCGGACCGGTAGCGCGCGGGCGGCATTGGTCCCGGGCCGCTGATCAGTCGAGGCTTGCCAGGGTTTCTTCCACGAATTCCGGTGTGATAGCCGCTTCGTCCACGATGCTGTAGAACAACCCCGCGCTATCCTTGAAGTTTTTGAGGGTAAGCAGCGCTTGCCGCAGTTCGTCCCGCGAGGCGTCCGGGCAGGTATATCGCAGGCCGCACCGTCGCATCAGTTCCACCATCCATTCGTGGCGGTTCCGTTGCAGCCGGGTCATGGCAAAAAGCCCGAACGCGACCAGGTCCCCATGAAGAAAGTGGCGGCGGGTGATGTGCTCGATGTTGTAGGCGACCAGGTGTTCCGATCCCTCTTCCGGCCGGCTGTTGCCGAATTCCGCGCACAACTTGACTTCCCTGCGGTACAGGTCCACGATGGTATCGATTCCCCGCGGGGTGACGTCGTAGACCTCTTCCGCGTTGCGGTCCAGCTCTTCCAGGCACGCCTGGGCTTCGGCGGCAATGGCTGCGTCATACCGTTCGCCGGTATGCTCGTGGGCCAGTTTCCAGTCGAACAACCCCGTGTGAATGCTGGCTATATCGCAGGCCCCGGCCCGGTTGAGTTCAGACGGGGCTTCCCGGATCAGGTCATAATCCACCAGGAGTTCCTCCGGGAAAATATGACCGACGTAGGTGACTTTTTTGTCGACCCGGACCGCGATGGTATTAGTCAGGGGCGCGTCTACCGAGATGATGGTGGGCACAAGGACCATCCGGCAACCCCGTTTCCAGGCGATGTACTTGGCCATGTCGCAACTGGAACCCCCGCCAATGCCCACCACGACGTCGCAGGGCGGAAGAGACCGCTCAACCTGTTCAACGGTTTCCAGGTCCATGTCCGGCACCATGTACACCATGTCCGGGTTCCACGCGCAGTGTTGCTGAAACAGCGCCCACGGAATCTCCATGGAAACGGCCAGCACCCGCCCGGAAAGATTTCTGACTTCCCGGCATACCCCGTGACCCGAGTGGATGACTGGAGGCTTGTACCCGTCCATATCCTGTCCTTTCAAAATAAAACCAGTCCATGAAGATGGATTGAGGTGACGCAACGTGGAGATTTTCTATTCTACCACTCGCCTGGGCCGGAACCCAATCCCGGGCATCAGGGGCCCTGGGATCTGTCGGGGGGGGCCGGAGGGCGTTCCAGGAAATGCAACAGGATTCCTAGGGTCGCCAGCAGAAACCCGATAACCACGCACGCCACGCCGCCGAAATACGCCCCTACCGCCCACTGACTGCGGCCGAGCATGCCGTTAAATATCACGAACACCAGACCGATGACCGTCAGGGAAACCCCGGTCAGGGTCAGGTCGATCTGTTGCCGGGTATCCTGGGCGGTCTCAGGGGAGGTGGTGTTCGCCGAAAGGCCGTTATCGGGAACGTCTTCCAGCAGTTGGAGGAGTTCGGGGTGTTGCTCGGCCCGCTGTAACAGGGCCAGCCGGATCCGGTATTCAAGCCAGGAGGTGAAAATGGACCGCGCGACCACCCAGATAAGGTAAATGAGCGCCAGTAGGGGAGGGATGATCAGCAGGTCATAAACGCGCATGGTTCAACCCGGTCCGTGTTGTCTTTACTTCAGTATACCGGATATTTACGGCCCTATGTGTCGCTTCGGGAATGTGTCGAAACCGTTTACGTCCCGGAACGGGTCTGAACAGTGGAGCGTCATTAAAAAAAGTGGTCAGAAAAAGTGTCATAACGGCGGCCCTGATCGCGGTGGCCATCCAGATTTTCTGCGTGGGGATTCTCGCGCCTAACCTGCCCCGCGAGGTCTGCCGCCCGGGACTGCTGGAAACCCGGCAGTTCAATCTCCCTGCCACGCCGGCCTTGAATATTATCGGCAAGAACGGCGCGGTCCGGGTGAGCGTGGGCGATGGGGACGTATTCACCGTGACGGCGGAGATCCGGGCGTACACCCGTTACGCGTCTGACGCGCCAACCGCCTCGGAATACCTGTCCCGGCTGTTTCAGGTGGATTGCCAGGGAGAAGTCACCCGGCTGACCGTGGAACCGGAAGAAGCGCCGGACACCGTGGATGTCCGGGTAGACCTGCAGGTAGCAGTGCCCGAAGGCACCGGCGTGGCGGTAGACGTGATCAACGGCAACATCTGGGTGGAAGGCGCGGCAGGGGACGTGGCCGTGGAGGGAAACAACAGCGACGTACAGGTGCAGGGAGCCAGGGGGGCAGTTACGGTGAAAACCACCAATGGCCGTATCATGGTGCATGGCGCCCGGGCCGAAACCACGCTGGAAACAGCGAATGGCGGCATCAATGTCCAGATGCTGGGGGGAGCGCTCCAGGCGTCCACGATCACCGGAAACATTACGTTAAGAATTTTGTCCGACGAGGTGGACGCGTGCGACTTGACCTCGTTGAACGGAAGTATTACACTACTGCTCAAGGAAAGTTGTTCGGCGGAACTGAGTGCTTCGACGGTACGCGGAACGGTGGATCTTGATCCCGCGCTCGTGGTACGGGGCGGCGAGATCCGTCGACGGGCCGTCCGTGGTATGCTGGGAAACGGCCGGACGAAACTTTCCCTGAACTCCATGAACGGCAACATCGTGTTACAACGGAGTCAGACATGAGCAGGAACCCCATGGCGGCCGCCCTCCCCGTTTCCAGGGTGGCGGTACAGGAAGCGGACGACATTCAACTGGTCCAGCGGGCCAAGGACGGTGACACCGCCGCCTTTTCCGAGTTGGTGCGGCGACATCAGGACGAGGCGTACACCCTGGCCTATCGGTTCATGCGGGACTCCGCCCTCGCGGAGGACATGGCCCAGGAGGCCTTTCTGAAGGCTTTCAGGCTGTTGCAGTCCTACCGGGGCGAATGCAGTTTCCGCACGTGGATGTACCGGGTGGTGTCCAGCGTGTGCCTGACGGAATTGCGTCGCCGCAAAAACCGGCATGAGGTCGAATGGAACGATTCGCTGGAACTCAGCGAAGAACGGCCCGTGGTGGATCGGGACCTGCATGAAAAGATTCGCGGATGCGTTCGCCTGCTGCCGGAACGGTATGCCACGGTGATTTCCATGTATTACCTGGCGGGCGCGCCCTACGAGGAGATCGCCGACGCGCTGAACATCCCGCAGGGCACGCTCAAAACATGGATGTTCCGCGCGCGCAAGTTGTTGCGACAGATCGTGGAGAAGGAACTGAAGATCCATGGCTGGACGGAATAAGTTCTCCGATATGGAACTGGACGCGCTGATTGAGGCCGCGTTACGCGACCAGCCGGTGATGCGCGCGCCGGTGGATTTGTCCCGCAAGGTGGAGGAGCGGGTGAATATCCTGCTGTTGCGGGAAAGGGAAAAAGCGCGTTTTCGGGCCGGCATGACGGTGATGGGGGTGTCCGTGCTGGTGACCCTGCTTACGGCGGCCGCGGTGGTGTGGTTCACCCACCTCAGCCTGGTGTGGGCCAATGGCACGGCGGGAAACGGGGGACAGGTGGATACCTGGTGGGCCTCCTGGTGGATGATCCTTAGCGATTACCGGGGCGCGTATACCCTCCTGTTCAGCCTGTTGATCGGCGTTACCACCTTTATCGCTCTCGGGTTCAGTCCGTATGGCCGGTTCGGGCGTTTCCGCCGCTAAGGGACGTGTCAGCCCGCGCGGGGGAGGGGACGTTGATACAATGTCCTCGAACGGTCCCGAAGGCAGGAGCATTTTGTGGTAAAACGTCGAACATCTTCTGGCGCGACCATTCGTATCATCGCGGGGTTCATTTTGGTTCTGGCGGCCCTGGTGGTGGCCGTATACCTCTTTGCCCCTGGCAAGCCCCCGCCCCCGCCCCGTTCCAGCGTGCGCTACGAGGCGCCGCGGGCTCAGAACTCCACCGCGTTACCGGCGGAGAATACTTCGGAAGCCCTGCCTGGTCCCCTGGCCCGGCGGACGGAGGAAAAGCCTGCCGCGGTCCCGGCTCCCGAAACGGAAACCGCCGCCACGGAGAGCACCGAAACGGTGGAGCCCGGTACGCTCACGGTTTCAGGTGTGGTGGTGTCTGGTCAGGATCGTCGCCCACTCGGTGGGATTACGGTGCGCGTGGCGGTGTTCGCCTCGGGCATGGAAAAAAGCAGCCGTCTGACGGGAAATCCGGCCGAATGGAATAACCTTGAGATGCACGGTGAGGGGCGTACCGAAGCGGATGGGACCATCACGCTCTCGGTTCCCCTGGTGCTGGCTCCCCGGGTGGCGGGCGTGTGTCTGGTTCATGCCGAAGGCCCCGGGTACGGTCAGGTAAGAATCAGCAAACCCTTCACGGTTTCCGAAGACAACACCGGCGAGGTGACCTTCGAGTTATCCATGGACAGCGAGTCCTTTATCGAGGGTACGGTGACGGTCGCGGGAAGCCGGGAGGGGGTGCCCGAGATCGTGGTTGCCGCGGAGGGGCCAAGCGGTACCGTCAAGGCGACCACGGATGACCAGGGTGCGTACCGCATAACGGGGCTGAACGTGGGCGAGTACAGCGTTTCGGTGGAATACCGGAACACGGAGTACCGTCCCGGTAAGGAGTTGCCGTTCCGGAAAGTGAAGATAGCCCGTGGTGGAGACACGGTAAAGAATGTGGATTTTTCCCTGGAGCGGGCGGGGATCGTCTGGGGATATGTGCTGGGACCCGATGGAACCGGCGTGGGGCGCGCGAACGTGATGCTGTGCACTTCCGACAGCCCCTTTTCCCAGATGCTGACCGCCATGGCCGCGCCCGAAAGCGTGCTGAACGCTTTCACCCAGGATGACGGTTATTACGAATTGCGGGGGGTGCCCCTGAACCGGGAATGGCGGATCTATGCCACGTCTCCCAATCACTCGCCCCAACTGGCCGATCCTTTCGTGCTTACGGCCAAGGCCGACGCGGTACGCATAGACATCTTCCTCTTTTCCGGTTCGATCATTCAGGGCGTCGTCGTGGACAGCGCGGGAAAAAGGGTTCCCGACGCGGACGTGATCTGCGCGCCCGCCTATGGGCGGCTGTTCCAGCCGAACGAGGCCCCCATCGCCTTCAAGGACGCGCGGTCGGACGCTAACGGGGCGTTCATGATTACCGAGGTGCCGCCCGGTGATTACCAGTTGCTGGCGGTGAAAGAAGGATATCGCCGGGCGTTGCGCGGCGTTCCGGTGTACTCCGACGGGTACTCGGAAATCCGGGATGTTCGCCTGGAACTGGAAAGCGCGGAACAGGGTGATCACCAGATTTACGGCGTGGTCGTGGATGACCGGGGGCGAGGCCTGGATGGCGCCCAGGTGCGCCTGGTGGCGGGCGGCACGGAGCCCTTCGAAAAGGTTACCTCCACGTCCGGGGGCGGACGATTCCAGTTCGATGGGCTCGCGCCGGGTTACTACATGCTGACCGTTACCATGGATGGTTTCTCTCCCCTGACGGTCCGTCGGGTGCGCCTGGACCAGGAAACCCGCGTGGCCATGCGGCGTTCGGCCACGGTGCGGGGCGTGGTACGGGTCCGGTCCGGCCAGTTGCCGCCCACCTACACGGTGCGCGCCTATTTGCTCGCCGATGACCAGGGACGATCGGGCATGCCGGCCATGATGTCCGACCAGGCCTCCAACGAGGCCGTGTTTTCCGATCCTTCCGGTGCGTTCCAGTTGCAGTTGAACGCCGGCGCGTGGCGGCTCGAGGCGGTCGCGGAAGGGTACGCGCCGGCCCGGGTGGAGATAGACGTGCAGGCCGGCCAGATCATGGACGGTGTCGAACTGGTGCTCAACGAGAGCGGTGGGGTGATCGCCGGCGTGGTGGTAGCGGCGGATGGCGCGAACGTGCAGGGTGCCACGGTGACCCTCGTGGAAGCCGACGGTACCGCCCAGGCCATGCTGCTGGCCAGCATGGCCGACGCGCCGGGTCAACGTACCACCCAGGTGGGAGAAGACGGATCCTTCCGGTTCGACATGCTTCCCGCGGGGGACTACATGGTGATCGCGCGACATCCCCGCTACGCCACCGGCATGAGTGAACCCATATCCATCGGCGAAGGCGACCGGCGGGAAAATATCCGGGTGCGCGTGGGATTCGGTGGATCCATCGAGGGGGTGGTGTATCGTGAAGGCGCGCCCGTGCCCGGTGCCGCCATCCTGGTCGCGGGTGCCGGTAATACCCGCACGGCGACCACGGACGCCAGTGGCTTCTACCGGGTGGAGAACCTGTCACCGGGCATCTACCAGGCCATGGTAACCGACGTGTCGAGCGGATCGCTGGACAGCATTTACGGGGCCCAGGGACGCCAGGTCATGGTCGAGGAAGGCAAGGTGTCGCGCTGTGACTTCGGCCAGGAAATTGGCGGCCGGATCAACGGGACCTGCGTGCCGGGACCAGGGAATCTGCTGGGTGGCCGGGTGGTCCTCAACATGCCAGGCGCCAACCCCCTGCCGCTGGGGGCCATGGCTGACCTGGGCCAGTTGATGGGACAGAGTACGGGCATTACCCCGGCCGGTACCTTTACCCTGACCGATGTGCCCCCGGGTGACTGGCAACTGGATGTTTACTATTTCGAGTTCGACGGCCCCAATCCCCTGGCCCTGCGTTACGTGTACACGGAACTGGTGTCCGTGGACGCGGGGGCTAACCTGACGCTGAACCTTCCGGTGGCCTACTGAGATGTCCCGGACTTCGCGTCGAGCAACCACCGGCGGGAGATCGCGCGCGGGAAAAGGGCTTCTGTTGGTTTCGGGTCCGGGTTGCCGTCATAATTTACCTGTCTGCGAATGGGAGCGGTACGCGTGGCCTTTGTTTCATTGAATAACCTTGTCGTGGAATATGATGACTTTCGGGCCCTGGATGGCCTGACCCTGGAAGTCGAGGACGGTGCCATTGGCCTGCTGGGCCCGAACGGGGCCGGCAAAAGTACCCTCCTGAAGACATTGCTCGGGTTTCTGCGTCCCCGATCGGGTACGGCATCGGTCATGGGGTATCGCCTGCCGGAACAGGCCCTGGAAGTGCGCCGCCGCATGGGGTACATGCCCGAGCGCGAAGTATCCAGTCCCCGGGTCAGCGCGGTGTCTTTCCTGGCCTACTGTGGCCGGATGTTCGGCATGACCCGGGCGGACGCGCTGGAGCGGGCCCATGAAGTGCTCAATTACGTGGGATTGGGGGAAGCGCGTTACCGTCCCATGCAGGAATATTCCACGGGCATGCTGCAGCGCGTGAAACTGGCCCAGGCCCTCATCCATGACCCGAAGCTGCTGTTTCTGGACGAACCTACGAATGGACTGGACCCGGACGGACGGCTGGAAATGCTGGCCCTCATACGGGATATCGTGGACCGCAGGCACGTCACGGTACTGCTGTCGTCCCATCTGTTGCCAGACGTGCAACAGGTGTGTCGCTATGTCATCATGCTCAACCGGGGGCGGGTGATCCGTCATGGTCCGCTGGAAACGTTGATTCGTCCCCTGGATCACCACTACGAAGTCGGCGCGCGGCCTGGCGAGGAATCCGCGCTTGAAACGGCGTTGTCGCGGGCCGGGTGGCTTTTTCATCGGCAGGTGGGGAACGGTCGGTTCCAGGTTACCCTGCCGGAAAACGCCGATTGTGCCGACCTGTTCAGGCTGGCCCGCGACGCGGGGATCCAGATCCGTCACTGCGTGCCCCTGAAGACGACCCTGGAGTCCGTGTTTATCGACTCCCTTGATGAGCATAGTCCGGAGGCGGCCCATGCCCGTGTATGAACAGACGTACCGCAGTTTTGAGGGCGGCCCGGCCTTGCGCTGGCGGTGGCGGTTTGTCGCTGCCCAGGAACTCCGGGTGCTGGCGGTGTCCCGGGTATTCAAGTTTCTCGTGTTCCTGGGAGGCCTGCATTACCTGTTCCGGGTGATGCAGATTGTGGCGTTCGATATCGTTGCGCAGGATCCAAACAACCCGCTGGCTCCCCTGCTGCAGCGGGCGGATATCTTTTATATCAGCGGCCAGACCTTCTACGATTTCATCAGTTACCAGTTGACGCTCATGTTCGTCACCCTGCTGTATGCCGGGTCGGGCATGATCTGTAACGATGTCCGGAACAACCTTCCCGAGGTGTATTTTTCCAAGCCCCTGCGCTGGTATGACTACCTCACCGGTAAATTGCTGGCCCTCTTCGTGGTGGGGTTTTTCCTGACGGCTGGCATGGCATTGCTGCTGTTGCTTCAGCACGCGCTCATGAGCCCGTCCTGGGAAGTCGCGATCGACTGCCTGCGCTGGAGCATCGGTGCCCTGGGGTATTCCGCCGCCGCCGTGCTGCCGTCGGCCCTGTTCATCCTGCTGTGTTCCTGCCTGGTGAACGGGCAGAACTATGCCGCCATTACCGTGATCATGACGATTATTGCCAATACCGCCCTCGCCGCCATGTTCGCGGAGACCCTGCGATACCAGAACTGGTACGTGTTTTCGGTTCCGGTGGCCGTGGGCCATGTGGGCGAGAAGTTATTCCAGTTGGCCCGGCCCCAGATCGCGCTGACGATTCCGTGGACCTACAGCCTGCTGTACGTGGCTGGCTTTTCGCTGGTCTGCCTGGTGTTCCTGGTGATTCGCGTCCGGAAAATGGAAGTTGCCTCATGACAGTGGATGTCGTCCGCCAACCGGTGATTGAAGCGCGGGACCTGTCCAAGTGGTTTGGCGAAGTGGTCGCGTTGAACAACGTGACCCTGTCCATCGCGCCGGGCGTGACGGGCGTGCTGGGTCCCAACGGCGCGGGCAAGAGCACCTTCATCAAGTTGGCCCTCGGGCTCTACGCGCCCAGCCGGGGGGAAATCCGTGTCCTGGGCGAACCGCCCCGGAACAATCGTCGCGTGTTGGCCCGTATCGGCTGGTGTCCCGAGGTGGATCATTTCTACGACCATACCACGGGATTCGAGTTCGTGTACTGGTTATGCCGTTACTGGGGGATGTCTCCACGGTCCGCCAGGGCCGCTGCCTTGGAAGCGTGCGAAATGGTCCGGATCACCGACCGTATGGACGATCCCATCGATGAGTACAGCAAGGGGATGCGGCAACGCATCAAGATCGCCCAGGCCCTTGCCCTGTCTCCGGAACTGATCTTTCTCGATGAGCCCATGAACGGATTGGATCCCCGTGGCCGGGAGGAAATGTATGCCCTTATCCGTTCTTTGGGCGATCGCGGCGTGTCAGTCATCGTGAGCAGCCACATCCTGTACGAGGTAGAACGGATTACCGATAACGTGGTGCTGCTGGTGGGAGGGACGCTGATCGCCCAGGGGCGGGTGCGGGACATCCGGGAACTGATCGATCGGTATCCCCACACCATCCGCGTGGTTTCCGATCAGCCCGCCCAATTGGCCAAGCGATTTGCCGGGGACCCCGGCGTGTTCGCCGTGGAAACCCGCGGCGATACCGTCACCATTCGCACCCTGACCCCGGATGACTGCTATGAAACCCTGAATATCCTGGCCGTGAAAGCCCCCGGGTGGATCCGGGCCATCGAGTGTGCCGATAACAACCTTCAGGCCGTGTTCGACTATCTCACGAAGAAAACGGTGTCAGGCGTATGAACGACTCCCCCGTGCCAGTCGTGTTGTGGACGGAAGCCACGGGCAATGCCCCGTCACTGGGGCAGCAGTTCCGGGCCTCCCTGGAGCACGCCTTTATTATCATGACCCGTCGCCGGCGATTCGCGCTGGCGGCCGCCCTGACGTTCCTGCCCGCGCTCGTGCCCATCATGGAATCCTTCTTTGGCCGTTCCGTCCACGCGCTGATGGCCTCCGAGTTGTTCACCCGACTGGCCGAAAAACTCTTCATTGACCTGCTGTCTCCGTTACTGGGCTTGTTTTTTGCCACGCTCCTGATCGCGGAAGACGTGGAACTCCGGACGATCAGTTACATTCTCACCCGGCCCATCAGTCGGACGGCATGGGTACTCGGGCGGTTTACGGCATTCCTTATGGCTGCCGCGCCCATCCTGCTGGTATCGCTGACGATTACTGCCCTGGCCTGCGGGGTGAAACGACAAGGCTTTGTCCTGTCTAATGTCAATGACTTCTGGCTGTTCGGCCATTACGTGGCGGTACAGACCATCGCGCTTGCCGCCTACGGCGCCTTCGCGCTGTTCCTGGGTGCCTTTTCCCGGCGGCCTATTGTGTACGGCGTGTTGCTGATCTATGGGTGGCAGCGCGTGGCCACGTTCGTGCCTGGAGTGATTGATTTTCTGACCATCCAGAAATACGTCGACGGACTGAAGCCCGTGCTGGCCACCCAGCGAAATCTCGTTTCCATCCAGACCGCACTGGGAACCTTTCAGCGAGAGGTGTTCGCCATCGGGGCGGCCAAGGCAATGGTGATACTGATCTTGATGATCATGGTGTTTCTGGGGGCCTCTGCCCTGTCGCTACGGCTTCGGGAGTTCGGGGGAGACAAAACCGCCGGGGCGTGACTCCCCCTGTGCTACATTAATTACTGAAGGCTGAGTCTCGTGAATTTTCCGACAGTGGAATAATGTCGCCTTCTTATTTGTATACTTAAACGGTTAGGTAGTTTTTCAAACAAGTAGTAAAGTGGAGGAGATGGCCATGAATTACTTCGGTTCAAGGCTCATGGAGTGGGCGGTTGACCGACCCCGGCTGGTTGTATCAGGCATTTGCGCGATTACGGCGGTGCTCGTGGTGCTGGCTGTTCTGCCTACCATCGCGCCGGCTACCTTTCCCATGCTGAGTCCCATCCGGGTAGACACGGATCCGGAAAACATGCTGAATGCCCAGGAACCGGTACGGGTCTTTCACAATGACATGAAACGGGAGTTCGCCCTGAACGAAATCATCGTGGTGGGCGTGGTGAACGATCGGCATCCGGACGGCGTGTTCAATCCGGAGTCGCTGAAGCGGATCGCCGAACTGACGGAATACGCCAAGACCCTCCGGGGCGAGGCCATCGGCGTCAGCGATCCGAACGCCGGCGTGGTTTCGGTGGACCTTATCGCCCCCGGCACGGTGGATAACATCCAGCCCGGCGGGCCGGGCGAAGTGCGGTTTGAATGGCTGATGCCGCGGCCACCCGAAACCCGGGAGGAAGCCTTGGCGGTACGCGACAAGGCGGCTCGCCTGCCGTTCCTGCAGGATACCCTCGTGGCCCAGTCCGGTAAGGCCATAGCCTTGTACCTGCCCATCACTACGAAGAACCTGAGTTACAGGATTTCGAAAAAACTGCAGGAGAAGATCGCGTCATTCGGCAAGGTGGACGATCAGTTCCACATCACCGGCCTGCCCGTGGCCAACGACACCTTCGGCGTGGAGATGTTCGTGCAGATGGCCATTTCCGCGCCCCTGGCGATGCTGGTGATCTTCCTGCTGATGTTGTATTTCTTCCGGAAGCTGGTGCTGATCGTGGCCCCGATGATTCTCGCGATGATCGTGACCCTGGTGACCATGGGGCTCCTGGTCGTGACGGGTAACACCATTCACATCATGAGTTCCATGATTCCCATCTTCCTCATGCCCATCTCCATCCTGGATTCCATCCATATCCTCTCGGAGTTCTTTGAGCGGTATCAGCAGTACAAAAACCGTCGCGAAGCCATCCTGAACGTCATGAAAACCCTGTTCGCGCCGATGCTGTTTACCTCGCTGACCTCGGCCGCGGGCTTTGCTTCCCTGGCGATCACGCCGATTCCACCGGTGCAGGTATTCGGTATTTTCGTGGCCATTGGCGTGATGATCGCGTGGGTATTCACCATTACCTTCATCCCTGCTTTCATCATGCTGATTCCCGAGCGAAAACTGGAGAAATTCGGCGCGGTACATCCGGAAGGCGCGCGTCACGACGCTGAGCCCGTCACCATGATGGGGCGCGTGGTAGTCCGGATGGGACTGGCCGCGTCCCGTTACTGGGCGGCGATCCTGCTGATGACGGCGGTGATCACCGTGATAGCTGTCTGGGGCATCATGAAGATCGAGGTCAATGATAATCCCACCCGATGGTTCAAGCCTTCCCATCCTATCCGGGTGGCCGACACGGTTCTGAACCGTCATTTCGGTGGAACCTACATGGCCTACCTGGCGTTGACGGATGATCGCGGGGCCTTCGAACCTGCGGCTTACGCTGCGGAACTGGCGAACCGCCTGAACCGCTGGCGCGAGGACGCGTCGGATTCGGGCATGGCGTCCGCCCGGACCCACGTGGTGACTGCCCTTACAGAGACCATTCGAGACCGTCACGAAGATACCCGGGATGGATTCCTCAACCTTGTCATCACCGAGGCCGAGCGACAACTGGACGCGGCGGACCAGGATCCCGCGCGGGCCGATGAAGCTGCTGCCTGGGATGACGTGATCCGCCTGCTCGACGAGGAACGGCAGCGAGACGAAGTGTTCAAGCAACCGGACGTGCTTCGATGGATGATCGCGCTGCAGGAGGCTGCCCTCTCCAGCGGCGTGGTGGGCAAGGCCAACTCTCTGGCGGATCTGGTCCGCACGGTTTACCGGGAACTCATGGAAGGGGATCAGCAATACTTCCGGATTCCCGATTCCTCCCGCGGCGTGGCCCAGTGCATCATCACCTTCGAAAGCAGTCACCGGCCCCAGGATATTGCTCACTTTGTTACCCACGACTTTCGCCGATCCAGCATCTGGATGCAACTCAGGAGTGGGGATAACAGGGACATGATGAAAGTGGTAGACGCGGTGAACCGCTTTATTGCCCAGAATCCCCCTCCCGTTCCCTTGCGTCCCGAATGGTTTGGCCTGACCTACATCAACGTGGTCTGGCAGCAGAAGATTGTGCTGGGCATGCTGCAGTCTTTTCTTGGCAGTTTCCTGGTGGTGCTGTTCATGATGATCGTCCTGTTCCGTTCCGGGATCTGGGGCGCGATCTCCATGGTGCCGCTGACGGTTACCATCGGGGCCATCTACGGCGTGATCGGTATCGTGGGCAAGGATTACGACATGCCCGTGGCGGTCCTTTCTTCGCTGACCCTGGGCCTGGCGGTCGACTATGCCATCCACTTCCTGTCCCGTTCCCGGGAACTGTACCAGGAAAACGGGGGAGACTGGCAGCGAACGGTCCGGATGTTGTTCGGTGAGCCCGCCCGGGCCATTGTGCGCAACATTATCGCCGTGGCCATCGGCTTTACGCCGTTACTGGCCGCTCCGCTGGTGCCCTACAACACCGTGGGCATTTTTATGGCGGCGATTCTGTTTGTCTCGGGCATTGGAACGCTGATCCTGTTGCCCGCCATCATGCGCCCCCTGCTGGCGTTTCTGTTCCCGGTCAACCGGGCGTGTCGGATTACCTGCATGTGTGGTACCTGCGTGATTACCGCCGCTACCGCCGCCGCGGCCGCCGTGGTGAACCTGCAATTCCTGGGAGGCACCTGGACCCAGTGGAGCATGGGGGCCGCCGGTGCCGTGCTGCTCTCAATGATCCTGTGTTTTGCCCTTTCGCGGCGGAGTTCCTGCGCGGTGGAGTGTCAGCCGGCAGGCACCGTGGCGGAAAAACAAAAGAACTGACTGTTTCCTGAACAACCGGTGACTATACTATGGAAAGAAGGAGGAACGAACATGAAACGCGAGACCATGCTGATGAGTACCGGGATGGTATTGGCGATGCTTTTCAGCCTGGCCGTTTCGGCCCAGGAAGCCACGCCCAGCGTGGACGAAATCGTGAAGAAAACCAATCACGTGGCCTATTACCAGGGCAAAGACGGGCGGGCCCGGGTAAAAATGACCATCACGGACAAGCAGGGTAATACCCGCGAACGGGAATTCACCATTCTCCGGCGGAACATGGATGAGAATGACGGCGAACAGCGCTTCTTCGTGCATTTTCACCGCCCCGCCGACGTGCGCGATATGGTGTTCATGGTCTGGAAATATGTCGGAAAGGATGACAACCGCTGGCTCTACCTGCCCGCGCTGGACGTGGTCCGGCAGATCGCCGCGTCCGATGAGCGAACCAGTTTCGTGGGGTCCAGTTTCTTCTACGAGGACGTGTCGGGACGTGGCATTGAAGAAGATAACCACGAACTCGTCGAGGTAACCAACGATTATTACGTGCTCAAGAACACGCCCAAGGACCCGTCCAAGGTTGAATTCGACTCGTACAAGATGTACGTGCATAAATCCACCTTCATCCCCGTGCGGGTGGAATTTGAAAAGGGTGGAAATGTTTACCGCGTGGGAGAGGCCCTGAAGGTGGAAGACATCCAGGGCTACAAGACGGTCACAAAAGCCCGCATGAACGACACCAACCTTGGCCTGGACACCACGCTGGAATACCTGAAAGTGGAATATGATCTCGGTATTCCGGAAAACATTTTTACCGAGCGGTACCTGCGGCGCCCGCCTGTGGAATACCTGAAATAAGCGGACCGGGATGGGACGGGAGGAACGGGCATGACGATGAGCGGAAAGACAGTCATTCTGGCCGCGTTGAGCGTGCTGATGGGCTGCCTGGGGTGGGGCGGGACTGCGTGGAGCCAGCCCCCTCTACCGGAAGGGTTGGCTCCTGCCCAGGACGCGCCCCCCGCGCGCGCCACTTCGCCGCAACCCCCGTTACCTGAAGGTCTTGGCGGGACAGCCCCTTCCTCCTCTCCGTCCACGTCTGCTTCTCCACCGTTGCCGGAGGGCTTGGGATCTGCTTCTTCACCCGTGACGCCCGCCTTGCCCCAGGGACTGGACAGTGCCCAAGGAAACGCGCCGTCCCTGCCCGAGGGACTGGAGGCCTCGCCATCCGTCGAAAGCCAGGCCAGCGCGCCTGGGTCGGAAGACCAGGAACCCGCGTGGTGGCATTCCCTGGTGGACCGTCACAACTGGCATGGTTTTTTCGATAACCGGTTTGGTTTGCGCGTCCGTCGGGATGACGCCATGGACCGGGATGCCCCCTTGGCGGAGTCCAGGTTGCAACTGAAAACCAGGCAGGCCTTATCGAGCAGGCTGACCCTGGATTTTACCGGGGACCTGCTGCTGGACGGTGTCATGGAGCGCGCGGAAACCGACCTGCGCCAGTTGCGGCTGACCTGGACACCGGTTGATGTGCTGGACATCCGCCTGGGACGCCAGCCACTGGCCTGGGGCGTGGGGGATCTACTGTTTATCAACGACCTGTTTCCAAAAGACTGGAATTCCTTTTTCATAGGCCGGGACGTGGAATACCTCAAGGCTCCGTCGGACGCGGTAAAAGTGGGGTGGTTTCCCGGTCCGGTCAACGTGGAGGTGGTGTACACCCCTCAGTTCGATAGCGACCGGTATATATCCGGTGACCGGATCAGTTATTACAATCCTCTCGCCGGGGGAAGGACGGGAAATGGAAAGGCCCTGCGCGCCCTGAAACCGTCAGGCTGGTTTGAAGACGATGAATGGGCCCTGCGGGTGTCCCGGAATTTCGGAGCCACGGAAGTGGCCCTGTACGGGTACGACGGGTACTGGAAAAGTCCCGGGGGCACGCGGTTGCTCTTTCCACCCGCGGCGGTGTTTCCCCGGTTGCGGGCTTGGGGAGCCAGCGCGCGGGGTCCCCTTGGAAAAGGGATATTCAGCGCGGAAGTGGGTTACTACGATTCCCTGGAGGATCGCGCGGGGGACGATCCGTTCGTCAATAACGGCGAATTTCGGCTGTTGCTGGGATACGAGCAGGAGATCGCCAGGGAACTAACCGGCGGCGTGCAGTATTACCTGGAACACATGATGGATTATGGCGCGTACCGGCGGACCCTTCCCCGGTTCGTGCCGTCCCGGGATGAAGACCGGCATGTCGTTACCTTCCGCCTGACCAAGTTACTGATGAACCAGACCCTTACCCTGTCCATGTTCCTGTACTACAGCCCCAGTGATCAGGACGCCTACCTGCGGCCCGCCATCCGGTATGCCGTGAATGATCACTGGACGGTGGACGCCGGGGCCAACCTGTTTTTAGGAAATGAACCGCACACGTTTTTTGGTCAGTTTGAAAACAATACCAATATTTATGTTGGTATGCAGTACGGATTCTGATTCATTTCCCCGGCCCACGTTTTTCTTGCGTTTCAAGGGCTTTTGTGATATATTTTTACAAAATACAGTGTTTCTGTAAAGATTTTCCCCGTGAAAAACACAATATATGGATGAAGACCATGGAAAAAGACTTCGCCGCGGCCGGGGACATTTTCGTGAACACCCTCATTCACCTCCTGACCTCTCCTATTGAGTTCGTGGTCCTGTGGATCGTGCAGGTGATCAAGTGGCCCTTCGAAACCATCTTCGCGATTTTCGCTCCGTCTTCACAGCAGCCTAAAGCCTGAACCTGATCAGGTGGATTTTCCCATGAATTGAGGCGGCGTGTCGCTCCAGGCAGAAAAATTGATTTTCCGCTTTTTTTGTGGCATAATATTTCCAGTTTCACCCCGCCTGTCTACTGTAACTGGCGAGTTAGCGTGGGTTTAACCACGGGGAAGCAGTAGACAAATCTGGCCGGTCGCCTGGGCGTTAGTGGCGGGACCTGTTGGGCTGGCTTTTCGCGTGGTTGGAGGCGACCGTGAAGTACACACCACTTTATCCGGTTCACGAGGAACGAGGGGCAAAAATAGTTGATTTTGCGGGGTGGGCCTTGCCTTTGCAGTTTTCCGGGGCGTTGGCCGAGCACGTGCAGGTACGGGATCGGGTGGGGGTTTTCGACTGTTCCCACATGGGCGAATTCCTGGTAAACGGTCCCCGGGCCATTGAGGCCCTTGGCAGTCTCACCGTGGCCGATCTGCCGGGACTGCCACCCGGCCGATGCCGTTACACGGCCCTGCTGAACGAAACAGGGGGGATTATTGACGATATGGTGGTCCTGCGCCTGGATGAAACGCGCCTGTTTGTCGTGACCAACGCGGGACCGCTGGATCAAGTCGCCGAAATATTGACCGCGCTACCGGGCGTCGAGAACCTGTCCGATCAAACTGCCAAGATCGACGTGCAGGGTCCCCTCTCCCGGGAAGTGCTGCTGGGCCTGGGGTGTGAAACCATTCGGAGCCTGGCTTACTGGACGGGAAGCGAAACCACGTGCCTGGGAACGGCCTGCCGCGTTACCCGGGGCGGCTACACCGGCGAGTTGGGTTACGAACTGTTTCTGCCGGTGGACACGGCGGTACGGGTCTGGAACCGGTTGCTGGAAGATCCCCGGGTTGCTGCCTGTGGGCTGGCCGCGCGGGATACCCTGCGCGTCGAAATGTCCTACCCCTTGAGCGGCCAGGATTTCGGGCCGGACACCACGCCCCTTGAAGCCGGCATGGAACGCTTTATTCACTGGGATCACGTGTTTCCGGGCCGGGAACGGATGATCCGCGCGCGGGATACTGGCGATTATGCCCGGCTGGTTCCGGTGGTATCGCTGGATCGCCGGTCCCCCCGGCACGGGTTTGATCTTCAGGTGGGAGACCGCCCGGTCGGGGTGGTGACCAGTGGTACCTATGGTCCAAGCCTGGGCACGGGCGTGGGCCTCGCGCGGGTGACGCCGGACGTGGCGATTTCCGGAACCCGGCTCAAGGCGGGACCGAGATCGCTGGAACTGGAAGTGGTGGCGCCCCCGGCCTACCGGAAGGGCACGTGCCGGATGAACGTGATGGATAAGGACGCGGCACCGTGACGCGCGGCGGTGAATGGAACATCAAGGAGCACGCGACATGAACCCGGAAAGCCTCAAGTACAGTGATGAGCATGAATGGGTCGGAGAGTCCAACGGCGTCTACGTGGTAGGCATTACGGATTTCGCCCAGGAAAAACTGGGGGACATCACCTACGTGGAACTGCCCGCGATCGGCCGGAAACTCGCGCGGGGGGAAGAAGCGGCGATCGTGGAATCCGTCAAGGCCGCCAGTGATGTTTTCGCGCCGGTCAGCGGAACCGTGGTCGAGGTCAACTACACGTTGGAAAACGATCCAGGCCTGATCAACCGGGATCCTTTCGGCCGCGGCTGGATTTTCAAGCTCAAGGACATCAATGCCGCGGAATACGATGAACTCATGACCTACATTGCCTACCGGGCGTTCTGCCAGGGCGAGTCCTGAGCGTTCCGTCAAAAAAGGAAGTACCGATGGAGTGGATACCGTTGACGGATGCCGACCGGGAGGCCATGTCGCGCGTGGTCGGGATCGGCTCCGTGGATGAATTGTTCGGCACGATTCCGGATACCCTGAAAAGTGGGCCGCTGCGGTTGCCGGAAGGACTGGATGAACCCGCGCTTCGGGCCCTTGCCTCGGACTACGCCGCCCGAAACCGGATGGACCTGGTGTCTTTCGTCGGCGGAGGGTATTACGATCACTACATTCCCGCGGCGGTGGACGCGCTGACGTCCCGGGGCGAATTCCTTACCGCCTATACGCCTTACCAGCCCGAGTGCGCCCAGGGCACGTTGCAGGCCATTTACGAATTTCAGGCTGCCCTGTGCCGGCTGACTGACATGGAAGTGGCCAACGCGTCGCTGTATGACGGCGGCACGGCCGTGTTCGAGGCGGTGACCATGGCCTGCCGGATTACCGGACGAAACCGGGTGGTTCTGGACGAATCGCTCAACCCAAGGTGGCGGGACATGCTTATCACGCACGCCGCCAACCTTTCGCTGGACTTGAAAACGGGGAGGGATCCCGCGGGCGCGGCCTGCGTGGTGGCGCAGAATCCGACGTTTCGCGGCACGTTGTGGGACTATTCCGCGCTGGCGGAGGCCTGTCACGCGGCTGGAGCCCTGCTGGTCGGGGTGTTCAATCCCGTATCGCTGGCTATAGTGAAAACGCCGGGAGCCATGGGGGCCGACATTGCCGTGGGGGAAGGTCAGCCGCTGGGCATTCCACTCGGGTTCGGGGGGCCATACCTTGGGCTGATGACCGCGCGCAAAACCTTCATCCGGAAAATGCCTGGACGCATCGCCGGCATGACCGTCGATCATGAGGGACGCCGGGGCTTCGTGCTGACCTTGCAGGCCCGGGAACAGCACATCCGCCGCGAAAAAGCCAACTCCAATATCTGCTCGAACCAGGCATTGTGCGCGCTGCGGGCCCTGGTGTACCTTTCCCTGGTCGGACCGGTGGGACTTAAAAACGTGGCTGAACGCTGTCGGGCCGGCGCGGAATGGCTCAAGCGACGGATCGCTCATTTCGCTCCCTGCGCGAATGATGGCCCGACGTTTAACGAGTTCACGGTACGCCTTCCCCGGGAAGCCGAAGCGGTGGTGACGGACCTCCTGTCCCGGGGATTCGTGGCGGGTATTCCCCTGGCGCTGGTAGGTGCCGGTAATCCCCATGAGTTGCTGATCGCCGTGACGGAGAAGCACGCGCCGGCGCGGCTGGAGGCGTTCGCCGCCGCGCTGGAGGAGGTTTGCGCATGCGGTTGATTTTTGAGAAAAGCGCGCCGGGCAGGCAGTCCCGGCTTGTTGATCCGCCGGTACTGGCGTGCTCGCCGCTGCCCGCGGAACTCCAGCGGGAAACACCCCCCGCGTTACCGGAAGTGTCTGAACTGGAGGTGACCCGGCATTTTACCGGCCTGTCCCGCCGGAATTTCGGCGTGGACAGTCATTTCTATCCCCTGGGTTCCTGCACGATGAAGTTCAACCCGCGGATCAACGAGGCGGCGGCGTCCCTGCCGGGATTCGCGGCGTTGCATCCCCATCTCGCCACGATTCCCGCGGCCCGGTCTCTATGTCAGGGGGCCCTCGCGGTGGTCTGGGAACTGGAACAGTACCTGGCGGAAATCGGCGGCATGCGGGCCGGTTGCCTGCAGCCCATGGCGGGCGCCCACGGCGAGCTGACCGGCGTGCTCATGATGGCCGCCTATCATCGCGACCGGGGCAACCACGACAAGACGGTGATGCTCGTGCCCGATTCGGCCCACGGCACCAACCCGGCCAGCGCGGCCATGGCCGGCTTTTCGGTCCGGACCGTACCTTCCGCGCCGGATGGCGAAGTGGATTTCGACGCGTTTGTGGCGGCTCTTGATGATTCGGTGGCGGGCATCATGCTGACCTGCCCGAACACGCACGGCCTGTTTGAGCGGCGGATTCGCGACATTGCCGACCTTGTCCATGAGCGGGATGCCCTGCTGTACTACGACGGCGCGAACCTGAATGCTATTCTCGGGAAAGTCCGTCCCGGGGATCTGGGCTTTGATGTCATGCATTTCAACCTGCACAAGACGTTCTCCACGCCCCATGGCATGGGGGGGCCCGGATCCGGCGCGGTGGCCGTGGGCGCGCGGCTCGAGCCGTTTCTCCCCGGGCCCCGGGTCATTCAGGATGAACAGGGACGTTTCGACCTGGTCACGCCGGAAAAATCCATCGGGGCCATCGCGCCGTTTTTCGGTAGTTTTCTGGTGGCCTTGCGCGCGTGGACCTATATCCGGGCCCATGGGGCGGAAGGCTTGCCCAGGGTGGCGGAGGCCGCCGTGCTCAACGCGAATTACGTGCTTGCCCGGCTGCGGGAGTACTACCACGCGCCCTTTGGCGACCGATGCATGCACGAGTGCGTGCTGGACGCCACGAGGCAGGTGGCCGCGGGAGGCGTGAAAGCCCTCGACATCGCCAAGGCCCTGCTCGACCGGGGGTTCCACGCCCCGACCATCTATTTTCCCCTGACCGTGCCCGAGTGCCTGATGATTGAACCCACCGAAACGGAATGCAAGGAAACGCTGGACGCCTTTTGTGACGCGATGATTGAGATTGCGCGCCTGGCGGAGACCAATCCCGAGGCGGTGAAACAGGCACCCGTGACCATGCCGGTGAGCCGGCTCGATGAAGTGAAGGCCGCCCGGGAGTTGAACTGCTCCTGCTGAGGATTCGCCGTGACGTCATGGCCGGAAATCGCCGCGCCGATCCTGGTGCTGGATCACACCTTCGTGGCACCGGCCTGGAATCTTGCCCTGGACGAAGCCCTGCTCGAAGGCGTGGACGCGGGCGCGTTACCGGAGACCTTGCGTTTCTGGGAAAGTCCCGTGCCGTTCGTGGTGCTGGGTTCCGCGCAGGCGATCGAGGACGAAGTGGATCTGCTGCACTGCGGCGTCGACGGGGTCCCCATCACGCGGCGATGCAGCGCGGGGGGATGCGTGCTGCAGGGGCCCGGCTGCTTGAACTTCGCGCTGGCCCTGCGATATGACACCCTGCCGGGTTCCCGCGATCTTCACCGGTCGTACGCCCTGATCCTGGATACCCTCGCCGCCGCGCTGTCAACCCAGACCGGAGCAGTTGTCCGCGCGGGCGTCAGCGACCTTGCCGTGGAAGGGCGAAAGGTATCCGGAAACGCCCAGCGCCGCAAGCGGAACGCTTTTCTGCATCACGGCACCCTCCTGTACGCTCCGGATATTCAAGCGGTGACCCGCTACATCCGGGAACCGGAGGACCGCCCGGATTACCGGGGAGACCGTTCCCACGCGGCGTTCCTGGGGCGTCTTACCCAGTCGCCGGTGGAACTACGCGGGATCGTGTCCCGGGCTTTTCGCGCGACCGGGCGGCGGGATATCACGGACTGGGAAACAAACCTTGCGGAACAGTTGGTCCGGGAAAAATACAGCCGGAACGCCTGGATCCGTCGCCGTTAACGCGCTGTTCCGGTAGACTGAAGGGAGAACGGTCTTCTTCGGGGCCGGCGGGAAACAGGATATGCTGGATGCCACAATCATCGCGCTCTACCTTGCCGTGATGCTGGGCGTGGGGTTCATGGTGTCCCGCCGCGGGGGAGAAGATGACTTTTTTCTCGCGGGCCGCGCCATGCCTTCCTGGGCGGTATCGCTTTCCGTGGTGGCCACCGCCCTGAGCGCGGCCACTTTCGTGGGGGTGCCGCAACTGGCCCTGACGGGGAATCTCAGTTACCTGGCCACGTATATCGGCGCGCTGATTGCCACGGCGCTGATCGCCCTGTGGTTCGTGCCGGCCCTGTACCGCGAGGGTACCCTGACCATTTACGGCATGCTGACCCGGCGTTTCGGCGAATCCGTCACCGTGGCGGCGGCAGTCCTGTTTCTCGTGGGCCGGATGCTGTCGTCCGGGGCGCGCCTCTTCATGGCGGCGATCGTCTTCGCGCTGATGTGGCGCGGCTCCACCCACCCGAGGGATCTCGTTCCCGTGTTACTGGTCATAGGTGGATCGGGAATGGTCTACACCATGGCGGGTGGGCTTCGCGCGGTGATCTGGACCGATGCCCTGCAGTTCTTCGTGATGATCGGCGGCGGGGTGTTATGCCTGGTAATGCTCCAGCGGGACACGGCCCTGCCGCTGTCCGACCTGCTGAGCCTGTGGCGTGCCGCGCCGGGCGGTAGTAAGTTGACGGTGATTGATCCGAGCCTGGCGATTCAGAAACCCTATACCATCTGGGCGGCCGCGGGGGCCATGGTGATGGTTACCCTGGCTACCCACGGCGTTGATCAGGACATGCTCCAGCGGGTAATGGCTGCCCGCTCTGCCGGCCGGGGCGCGCTGGCCCTCATGGCGTCTACGCTGGTGACCATTCCGGTGGTCATGCTGTTTCTGTTGATCGGTCTGTGGCTGTACGCGTGGTTCCGGGTCAGGGGGATCGATCCGGTAACCCTGCCGGACAGCCAGAACCTCTTTCCCCAGTATGTCCTGGAACAGGTGCCCCGGGGCGCGCGCGGACTGGTTCTCGCGGGACTGCTGGCCGCTGCCATGAGCACCTTTGACTCGGCCATCAACGCCATGGCCGGATGTTTCCTGGCGGACGTGTGGCGTCCCCTGCGCGCCCGCTTGCGGAGATCATTTCGGGCGAAAGATGACACGCCGGCGACGGAACACGGCCTTGCCGTGCCCCGGGGGCTGGTAGGTCTCGTGGGCGTACTGTTGACCGGTTTTGCCGTGCTGGCGGTATTCATGCACGAGTCATCCCGGTCTACCCTTATTGATTTCGCGCTTGGCGTAATGGCCTTTGCCCACGCGCCGCTACTGGGCGTGTTCCTGGCCGCGCTGTTTACCCGGCGGGGTACCGCGGTCTCCGCGTTGCTGGCCATGGCGGTGGGCGTGCTGGGGGTGCTGCTGCTGCAGCCCTGGCTGTTCGCGCCCCTCTTCGGTTTCAGGATTGCCTGGCCATGGTGGTGGGTAATAGTCAGCCCGGTCGTTTTTCTACTGACCATCCTGCCTGCAGGCGGGGGAGAGAAGGTTCAGGTTTCCGGTTCTTGTTCCGCCGATTCTGCCGCTGTTTCCTGATCCGGAGCAGGCGCATGGCCGTTACGGCCATCCAGCCGGCAGCCCAGGGCGTCGATGACGGAACCTTCCCAGGGACGGATACCGCTGAGATAGGCTGCCCGGGCGGCGATATGCGAACCGATCGGCGCGGTCAGCAGCAGGAACAGCGAGATCAGCAGTGCCTGGATCGCGATGTCCGCGCTGCCGAAATGGATGCCGAGCGCGGCGGCAAGGCTGATAACGCCCAGGGTTCCACTTTTCGATGCCGCGTGCATTCGGGTGAACAGGTCAGGGAACCGCGCCATGCCCACCGCGGCGGTCACGACAAACAACGCGCCAAACAGCAGCAGCCCGCAGGTGATCAGTTCCCCCATCACGGCTTGCCTCCTTTTTCGGCATAGTAAGAAAACGCCACGGTGCCCAGGAAAGACACCACGGCCAGCACGATGGCGTCCCGGATGAATACGGGCTGGTTTGTCGCGATCGCGTACACCGCGATGAATCCCGCTACGATCGTGCCCAGCAGGTCCAGGGCCACCACGCGGTCCATGAACGTGGGACCGCGGAACAGGCGGAAAGCCGTCAGGAGCATCGCCCCCCCCAGCAGGATCATGACCAGGTTGGCGACAGCGGTCGTCATCGTGACAACTCCAGCAACCGGCGTTCCAGTCCGTTCTTGATTTCCCGGATCACGCCGTCCGGATCCTCCGCGAACATGGTGTGCACGTACAGGATCTTCCGATCTTCGGACACGTCGACACTCAGGGTCCCGGGGGTCAGGGTGATCAGGTTGGCCAGCAACGTGATTTCCAGGTCACTTTCGCAATCCATGGGAAGCGCGAAGGTGCCGGGCTGGTAGGCAATGCCCGGTGTAATGACCGCCTTGAGCACGCGGAAATTGCTGATGACCATCTCCTTGAAAAACCACGCCAGAAAGATCACACCCTTAACGGCCTTGCGGAAATAGGCGGATTCCGCGCCGGTGACCCCATTTGCCAGCCACAGGGCCGCGAAGGACAGCGCGAAGCCCGTGAGCAGGTTGCCCGTCACGAATGAACCCGTCAGGGCGCACCACAGTATGGCGAGCAGCAAGTTTAACGCGAGGAGACTCATCGCGCGGCCCCTCCATTCCCCAGCACTGCCCTCAGGTATTCCGCGGGGTCCAGCAATCCTTCCGCCGTCGTCACGCAATATGCCATGACCGGCCCGGAGAAAACGCTCATGAGCAGCATCAGGCCCGCCAGGGCCACGACGGACCAGGTCATCCCCCGCGCGGCCGACTCAACACGGGGAGATCGCCAGCCCGGGGCCATGTCCAGAACGTCCGCCGGCGCCGGGCGCCAGAACGCGTAAATCCACACTTTCATGCCGTATGCCAGCGACAGGAAACTCGCGGCGATGGCGATGGTGGTCACGACCCACGCCCTGCCGCTGAAACCCGCCTGGATCAGGGCCAGTTTACCGAAGAATCCGGAGAGAGGCGGAACGCCCGCCAGGGACAGGGCGCACAGCAGGTAACCGTACGCCAGCACCGGCCGGCCCGCGTACAGGCCACCGAGGCGCCGGATATCACCCGTACCCGCCAGGCGTTCGGCGATGCCGCCCGTCAGCAGCAGGGCCGTTTTCACGATCATGTTGTGGACCAGGAAGAACAAGGCACCCGCCAGGGCGAGCGGCGTGTCCAGGGCAAGCCCCATGACGACGTAGCCGATCTGGCCGATGATGGAAAACGAAAACACCCGCCGGATTTCCCACTGACCGTATGCCCCCATTGCCCCCACCAGCATGCTGAACCCCGCCAGGATCAGCAGGAGCGTGTGCGTGACGCCCGTCTCATGGGGGAAAACCAGCGTGAACACCCGGATCATCGCGAAGACCCCAACCTTGGTCATCAGGGCTCCGAAGAGCGCGTTGACCGCGGCGGGTGGCGTGTGGTACGACGCGGGCAGCCAGAAGAAAAAGGGAAACAGCGCCGCCTTGATCCCGAAAGCGCACAAAAACAGCGCGGCCACCGCCGTGGAGAGCCGTGGCATTCCCTGCAGGTGCATTTTTACCGCGAGATCCGCCATGTTCAGCGTGCCCAGGGACCCGTACAGGATACCCGCGCCCGCCAGGAACAACGCCGACGATACCAGGTTGATCGCCACGTACTTGAGCGCGCCCTCCAGTTGCTTGCGCCCTCCACCCAGGGCAATAAGCGCGAAGGACCCCATCAGCAGCACTTCGAACCACACGTACAGGTTGAAAAGGTCCCCGGTGAGAAAGGCGCCACACACCCCGCCGGTCATGGCCAGCATGGCGGGGTAAAAGCCATGGCGGATCAGGGCCTGTTCCGAGCTGAACGTGGTATACGCGAAAACGCAAAGCGTGACGGTAAGTGCCGTGGTGGTCATCAGCGTGCTGAGCCGGTCCGCCACGAAGGTAATGCCGTAGGGGGCAGGCCAGTTGCCCACAAACAGCGCTACCGGGCCGTGCCGCGTGACCGTCAACAGCAGGACCAGCGCGGCCCCCCACGCCGACAGCAGCGCCAGCGCGGTCACCATCGTCTGCGCCCGGGGATACCGGTACAGCGCGACGCACACCGCCGTCCACAGGATCAGCCCCGCCACGGGGTACACGGGCAACAGGTTCATCACGGCTGTTGCCTCCCTGGATTTCCGCCGGGCACGGGTATGGGCCGGTAGCCGGACATCATGTCGTCGGTTTCTCCGATTCGCGCAGCGCGTCCACGTTGTCCGCGCCGCTCAACTGGGACACCCGCCCCGCCAGGACCAGCATGAACGCCGTGACGCCGAAACCAATCACGATGGCGGTCAGAATCAACGCCTGCGGCACCGGATCCGCCATCATCATGTTCCCGGAGCCGGCAGTCAGGGGCGCGTTACCCCGGGTGAGGCCCGCCGCCGTGAAAATCAGCAGGTTTGCGCCGTGTCCCAGCAGGCTCAGTCCTAGAATGAACTTGACGATGTTGCGCCGCAGCATCATGTAAAAACCAGCGGCGTACAGCCCCCCGATGACTATGGCGAACCCGAATTCCATCAGGATTTTCCTCCGGAGCTTGCCGACTCGAGCAGGGTGAAGATAATCAGGCAAGTGACCCCAAGCACGTCGAAATATACCCCGAGGTCAAAGAAAAATGGGGTACCTACCGCGACCTCTCCCAATCCGGGCACGTGAAGTTCGTCCCACATGCCGGTCATGAACGGTTTACCCCAGGGCACCGAAAAAGCCGCGCTCAGGGCGGCCAGCGTCAGGCCACAACCCACCAGCGTGAGGGGATGTACCCGGAGCGTTTGCCGCGCCCGTTCCAGGCCAAAGGCCAAGGCCTCCAGCACGAACGCCGAGGCTGCTACCAGTCCCCCGGTAAACCCTCCGCCGGGTTGATTGTGTCCGCCCAGCAGCAGAAACACCGAAAAGATCAGCAGGAGCGGGCGCAGGTACATGGTGCCGGAACGCAGAATGACCGAGTTCATGTCGTGTCCTTCCGGTTCGGGTCGGACGACAGCCGCAACAGCGCGAAGGCGCCCAGGGCGGCTATGGCCAGCACGGTGATTTCTCCCAGCGTGTCGATACCGCGGAAGTCCACCAGGATGACGTTCACCACGTTTTTCCCGTGGGCGAGGTCGTAACTGTGCGCGAGGTAATATCCCGCGACGCTTTCCTGGCGGCGCGCGCCCAGGGCCACAAGCGTGAGCACGGTCATGGCCGCGCCGCCCATGACCGCGAACGCGAGATCACGCAGGCGTACCCAGGTCGGTGACAAATCCCGGAACGGCGGCAGGTGCGAGAAGGTCAGCGCGATCAGGATAACCGTCAGCGTTTCGATCACGAATTGGGTCATGGCCAGGTCTGGCGCGCCGAACAGCACGAAGATCATGGCGATCACGTACCCTACCACGCCCAGCGCGGTGACCGCGCCCAGCCTTGTGCGGGCGTGCACGGTGGCACCGATGGCCATAACCATGGTAAGCAGCAGCGCCCACTCGTGCCAGCGCGTTTCCTGGATTCCACGGCCTGCCCAGGCAGCCAGCATGCCGCCCAGCGGGGCGGCGTGACGATATAACAGCGGCCAGACTAAGGCCATGACCCCAAGCAGCACGGTAAACAGGTACAAGCGCAGGTAACCGTGCTGCGCCGCGCTCGAAAAGGCCGCGCAGCGCCGCTCGAGACCGCTCATGCCCATGAGGTAAAGGCGTTCCGTGCCCCACTGGCAACGCGCCCCGGTTACGGGGATCGCGTTTCCATTCCGGGTCCGGATCCACACGGCAAGCGCCCCGAGGGCAATGGTAACGGCACTGAGTACCAAGGGAAGGTTGAATCCATGCCAGGGAGCCAGGTGTGCGCCGTGATAGCCGCCAGGAACGCAGGCCGAGGCGGCCTTTTCGAGCAGCGCGCCTGGAACAAGCCCTCCCATAATCCCGGCAATCGCCAGTGCGATCGGCCCCAGGAACATGGGGGCGCCGGGGTCGTGAGGGTGAAGCGGGGTGGCCACGAGTCTCCCGTGAAAGGGTTTCACGCTGACCGCCCAAGCCACCAGCACGAAAGACGCTCCCGCCAGAAGGATCACTCCCGCGGCCAACCAGTCATAGGTCGGGGTGTGGACCAGGGTTTCGTACACTACTTCTTTTGCGACGAAACCGGCTGTCAGCGGAAGACCCGCCATGCTTAAGCCCGCGAGGGTGGCCGTGATGGCGGTGATGGGCATGTCCACGCGCAGTCCGCCCAGCTTCCGGGTATCCCGTTCGCCCGTTTCATGGTCCACGATGCCGGCCACGAGAAATAGCGTTGCCTTGTACAAGGCGTGCGCGAAGAGGAAAAGCGCCGCGGCGAAAAGCGATTTCGGCGTTCCCACGCCGATCAGCAGTACCAGGATACCAAGGGAAGACACCGTCGACCACGCCAGGAGGGGCTTCAGCGTGTGCTGCCGCACGGCCATCCATCCGCCGGCAAGGGCGGTCAGCCCACCCATGACCATCAGCGCGGGGCCCCACCATGCCAGTTCTCCAAAAGCGGGATGCAACCGGTATAGCAGGAACACCCCGGCCTTGACCATCGTGGACGAGTGCAGAAAGGCACTCGCGGGAGTGGGCGCGGTCATCGCGTTTGGCAGCCAGAACTGGAAAGGGACCTGCGCGGACTTGGTGGCCGCGCCAATCAGGATCAGTGCCGCCGCCCAGGAAAGCAGGGGAGAGGGCGCGACGGCGGAAGCGGCCATTTCCGAAAGGTTGACGTTGCCGGTAACCAGCGACAGGAGCACCAGTCCCGCCAGCAGGCAAAGTCCTCCTCCTGCCGTGACCACAAGGGACTGTAAAGCGGCATCCCGGGCTTCCGGCTTTTCGTGGTCGAAACCGATCAGCAGAAACGACGTGATGCTGGTCAATTCCCAGAAGATAAACAGGCTGAACACGTTGTCGGACAGGACCAGCCCCAGCATGGAGGCCATGAACAGGAACAGAAAATTGAACCAGCGTCCCGCCCGGCGGTCTTTTTCGAAGTAGCCGCCCGAGTAGAGGGTTACCACGGTCCCGATGCCCGTGATCAGCAGGGCGAATAACCGGGAGAGCCCCGTCGCGCTGAAGGTGAACGCGAGTTCCAGCGGTTCGATCCACGGGATGGAACAGGAAGACCCGATGTAGCCGGTCCCCAGGCCGACACATATTCCCGCGGGTACAAGGCTATACAGCCATGGTCCGACCGCGCGCAACCGGGGAAGGAGGTACGGAGCGGTCAGCCCGGCGATGTATATCCCCAGCACCGAAACCGCGAGCATCCGTCCTTGTCCTCCGCTGATTAGTCACTTAACAAACGTTCATCTGCTCAACGCCTGATAATACAAAGCATGATAGCGCTTTATTCCATTATCGGTGCCTGGCTGGGCTGTTGGGATCGTTTCCCGAGCTTCCGGCCAGCAGCGGGCGGTATCCCTCGCGGTAGGTCGGCCAGCGGTGCTCGAATCCCAGGGACAGCAGCAAGCGGCTGGATACCCGTCGGTTTCCACCTCGGACAGGCGTTGGCGTGTCGTCCGTCTCTTCCCACGGGGGAGGAGGCAGTCCCAGCTCGGCCGCGATCCAGCCAAGTAACTCGTTCCGATCCACCGGTTCCCGGTCCGTAACGTTGCAGATGGCAGGCGGATCGGGATGCGTCAGCAGGTGAACCACCGCTCTCGCGGCATCTTCCCCGTGGATCAGGTTCAGGATCAGCGACTGGTTCCGCGCCCGGCGAGCCCGCCCTGAACGAACCGCGTCAATGAGCCGGGTCCGGCCAGGACCATATATGCCACCCAGCCGCGCGATGATGGACTGCCACGGCAGTCGTGACGCCAGGTATTCCGCCTCGATCAGGATTTCCGACCCGAAATGGCGTCCGCCAACGGGGCTGGATTCGTCGACCCATTCTCCGTTCTGCTGGGGGTATACCGACGTGCTGGATAGGAAGCAGAACCGTTTCACGGGGCACCGTTGTTTCTGGAGCGCTTCGACGAGTCGGGACAGGCCATCCACGTAGGCCGCGCGGTAGGCCTCGGGCGTAAACCGGTCCGCGCCGACCGCGTACACCACGTGGGTGATGTCGTCGGGTAAAGGTATGGAGTCTCCCGCGTTCAGGTCGGCCTGGAGCATCGAAAGGCCGGAAAACGGGGTGATTTCTTGGGGAGACCGCCGTATTCCGGTCACCCGTTCAAATCCTGCTTCCCGGAGAAGGACGAAACCCGCCCGGGACCCCACGTATCCCCAGCCCGCGATGAGCGCGTGGGCCAATGCCATTCCTTTCGGCGACGCGATGGGCGATCAGCCCCGAACGCGCTGGAATTCGCGCATGAAATCACACAGCGCCTTGACGCCTTCTTCGGGCATGGCGTTGTAGATCGACGCGCGACAGCCGCCCACCGACCGGTGTCCCTTCAAGCCGTCCAGTCCCGCGGCCTTGGCTTCCTTCAGGAACAGGGCTTCCTGTTCTTCGGTGCCAACCCGGAAAGTGACGTTCATCAGCGAGCGGCTTTCCGACAGGGCGTGTCCACGGTAGAACCCGCCACTCTGGTCAATCACTTCGTACACCATGGCGGCCTTGCGGCGATTGATCTCCGCCATGGTTTCCAGTCCGCCGATGGTGTCTTTCAGCCACTTGAGCACGAGGCCGATAATGTAAATGGTGAACGTGGCCGGCGTGTTGTACAGGGAGTTGTTTTCCACCAGGACCTTGTAGTCCAGCAGGGGGGACAATCCACCGGGGCATTGCTCCAGCAGGTCCTGCCGGATTATGACCACCGCCGTGCCCGACGGACCGACGTTTTTCTGGGCCCCGGCGTAGATCAGGCCGTACCGGCTCATGTCCAGGGGGCGGGACAGAAAATCCGAAGACGCGTCGCAGACCAGCGGCTTACCATGGGTTTCCGGTTCCCGGTGAAACTCGATGCCCTCGATGGTTTCATTGGACGTGACATGCACGTATGCCGCTTCGGGATCGAGGTCCAGTTCTTCATCCTTGGGCATCCGCTTGAAGCCTTCCTCTTTGCCCGACCACGCTACCCGGGGCGTCCCGAACCGTTGCGCTTCCTTGAATGCTTTGCCTGACCACGCGCCCAGCAGCAGGTAGTCGGCCTTGCCTCCCCGCAGCAGGTTCATCGCGTGAGCCGTGAACTGCATGGTCGCGCCGCCCGGCGTGAACAGCACGTGATAATCGTCACCGATCCCGAGCAGGGCCTTGAGGTCGGCCTTGGCCGTTTCCAGTATGTTCGTGAACGTGCTGGACCGGTGGCTGATTTCCATGATGGATGCCCCAGCCCCGGGGTAACACAGTAACTCATCCCTGGCCTGTTCGAGCACCGGAAGCGGCAAGGTGGCTGGTCCCGCCGAAAAATTGAACACCCGTGCATTGCTCATAATGATCACTCCCTTGGGGAATAGTGTGAAAGGCGCCCGGTCAACCCCGAAACCGCGGGCGTCACCGACCTCAAGGTTATTTTATCACGTTTGTTCCCCTCTCCCCAATCCACCGATCACCGTTTCTCAACGTTAGAACATGAACAGACAGAAGGCGTACAATGAGACGTCAACCTTGATTGAGGAGTGATAGGCATGGACTTTTCGGATGATATTGTTTCCGTTCTTGAGGGGCAGTTGGATGACCTGGATCCTGAAACCCGGCGCATAGCCTTCGACGCGTTGTCCCGGGAGGCCGCTCACGGGGAAGTCGCCCTGCCCCCGCTGACCGACTGGCTGAACCTGCACTGCCATTCGTTTTTCTCGTTCAACGGTTATGGTTATTCCCCCCTGGGTATCGTGTGGCGTGCCCGGAAGCAGGGGCTTTTCGCGCTCGGCCTGGTCGATTTCGACGTGCTGGACGGCGTGAACGAGTTTCTCTACGGCTGTTCGGTGGTGGGGCTCAAGGGGGGCGCGGGATTTGAAACCCGGGTTTACCTGCCCGAGTTTGCCGATCGGGAAATCAATTCCCCCGGGGAACCCGGTGTCAGTTATCACATGGGCATGGGATTCGTGCCGGGCATGGTGAACCTTTCGAAGGTCATTGATGACCTCGCAAAAACCGCCCGGAACCGGACCCGGGAAGTAACCCGGCGGGTCAATGAACATATCCCGGAAATCTCGCTGGATTTCGACCGGGAAGTATTGCCGATGACTCCCGCCGGAAACGCCACCGAGCGTCACGTCTGCGCGGCATACGAAAAGAAGTCCCGGGTATTCTGGCCGGATGCCACCCGCCGGGCTCGCTGGTGGGCGGGCAAGCTGGGCGTGAGCGAAGATACGGTGGCCGGCGTGATCGGCAACCCACCAGCCATGCAGGCGCTTATCCGGGCAAAACTCATGAAAAAAGGCGGTCCCGGTTATATCGTGTCGGAGCCGGACGCGTTTCCCGCTTTGCAGGCGGTGAATAATTTCACCCTGGCCAATGGCGCGATTCCCACCATGACGTTTCTGGATGGCACGTCGTCCGGCGAACAGGCCATGGATGAACTCATGGACCTCATGCAGGCATCGGGCGTGATCGCCGCGAACATCATTCCCGACCGGAACTGGAATTACCCGGATCCCGAGGTGCGCGCCCGGAAAGGCGCCCTCATGCGCGATTTCCTGCAGCAGGCGAAACGACGGGCCATGCCGGTGTTCGCCGGCACCGAGATGAACGCCCATGGACAGCGGTTCGTGGACGATTTCACCGCGCCGGAAATGCGGGAACACCATGAGCAGTTCAAGCAGGGCGCGTGGTTCCTCCATGCTCACACCGCCCTGCAGGTCCGGGATGGTATGGGGTTTCAGAGCGACTGGGCGCGGACTCACTTGCCCCTGAACGACCAGCGGGTCGCGTTTTACATTGAGGCCGGGCGTGTCTTGCCGCCTCTGGCCGATCCCGCCCTGCGCGCGATCAACCGCGAAATGACCCCGGCCGACGTGCTGCAGGCCCTGAATCGCGCTTCGTGACCCGGTTTCCCCGGCTGGTTGACCGAAACGACGCCAGTTTGTTACAATTAACCCGCTTCAGGTCGGGGCGTAGCGCAGCCCGGTTAGCGCACCAGACTGGGGGTCTGGGGGTCGCTGGTTCAAATCCAGTCGCCCCGACCATTTTTTTCATTTCTCCGGTGAAAAGGGGGTAGGGTTACCTTTGGAGTTTTAAGTGTTTTGGGGGAGTCCATGGCGCGCGCCCCCGACCCGCCCGCATATCCTTCCGGTTCTGGTAGCGCTCTTTCCATTCAGGCGAATCGGGCATTCCCGCGTTGTCCCGCGCGATTATGGTTCCGGTACTTTCATTACGAATGACCACGGGTCCGTTCATGATATTGTCGGTGATGATCGCGCGATCGACCTCCGGACCGATCCAGACCTGTGGGCGTTTTTCCATGAACTCGCACCCCCGGATCATGACGGCACCTGATCGGGCCTCGATGGCCCATGACTCGTCCCGGGGCTCCCGTTCCCCCTCGAAAAGCAGGTGCCCCCAGTTGACGAACGTGCAATCGCTGAGCCCTACCATGCCGTATCCCTCGATGATGGCGGTTCGCCGGGTGGGGCCCCAGAACGCGCAGTTTACGAAGCGGGCCGTGCCGTCGAAAGAAGGGGCCACCCGTAGAATCACCGGATTTTCCGTTTCCTTCAGGTGCATCTGGGTCGACGACACGAACTCACCGTTGGTGATGAGCAGGCCGAAATGGGACGCGCCCTGGAGGTCCACGGCGGTGCGGCAGTAGTCGGCCCCAATGCCCAGGAAATTGCCGTTGGCCGCGCCGTTTTCCGTCTTGATGAAACGGTATCCCACGCTGTAGCCAAAAGCGAAGGTATTCAGCACATATTGCCAGTCGGTACGTCCGAAAAGGAACCCCACGCCGTGGTTCCGCTGCCACACAAACGCGGGTTCTTCCAGGCTGAGGGACCACCAGGGATTCCAGTGCACGTTTTCGATACGGCCAATGTCGTAGATGGCGTCCACGTAGAGCCCGATATGCAGCGGCTGTCCGTGCACGTTTCTAACCAGGTGTCGCTGGCTGTGCGACACGTCCACGCCGTTGTAGGGATTCAGCAGTTCCACGTCCAGCAGCGCGGGATTGTTACTTCGAAGGGCAAAGGTATACGGGTAAGGCGTGGGAGTTTCGGCGTCCCGTTGCTGCTCCGGGTACACCACCACGAAACCCTGCACGACGGCGCTGGATTGGATGGTGATGAACGGACTACCCGATTCATCGCCCTTTCCGCCGTATACCTCGAGCACGCTGCCACGGTTCGGCGGCTGGCTGCCCCACGGACGCTCCCCGCTGTGAGAAGGGCTGTAAAGAAACGTGCCCTTCAAGGCCACGTTTTCGGGCACGACCAGCGATCCATCGAAGCGATACCGCCCGGCAGGCACTTCCACCACGCCGCCATTGCGCGCGGCCATATCATCCAGCGCTTTCTGGAACGCGGCGGTGCAGTCAGCGGAGCCGTCGGTTCGCGCGCCATATGCCAGGACATTGATAACGGAAGGGTTGTCGGGCGGGGGAGTGACCCCGCCGGGGGTCTGGGGTTCGCCGAGCGCGACGGACAGGGAACCAAGCGCCAACAGGATAGCGGGGAGAAACGACCGCATGGGGCCTCCTTTCATGACATCGATAACCCTCACATTCTAGGTCACCCGACCCCCTCTGGTCAACGGACCGTTTTTTGAAACCTTTTTTTGATTCACCCCGTCAAAGTGAATGTATAATAATTCACTGAACTTTATTCAGTGAAAGGTCAGCCATGGAACACGCGCTTAACGCGCGGCAGCGCAGCCGCATCGAAACCCGGAAACGCCTGCTCCGGGCCGGGGGAAAACTTTTCGCGCGCAAAGGTGTGGCCACGACCACCGCGGCGGAGATTGCCCGTGAGGCTGGCGTGGCCGTGGGCACCCTGTACCTGCATTTCGGTGACAAGTCCGGCTTGCTCAGGGCTATCCTCACGGAAGGGGTCGAGTCCCTCCTGCAGGCCATGACGGCCGTGACCGACCGGAACGAGGACACCTGCTCCAGGCACCAGGTGGAGTTACTGGTGCGCTTTGCCGAAAAGAACCGGGAACTTTGCCTGGTACTCTTCGATCCTGAATCGATACGGCTTGGCGCGGCGGCAGAGGTGATGGAGCGACTGACCCGCGTCCAGAGCGACCGGATCCGGCAGCGTTGCGGGGAACGGGCGGATACGGCTTCCGCGTACCTTGCCGCCCAGGCCATGGTGGGCATGGTGATGCACGGTATTTACTGGTGGGTGAGGCATCACAAGGATGTTGACGCGCGCGCCGTTTCGGACATCCTCTTCGCGTTGCGGGACGGCGCGATGAAAGAAGTGGTGACCATGTTATGAACATTCCGGGACGTAACAGGTTCGCGTGGCTACTGGTCCTCCTGGTGGGGCTGGTGGCCGCCGGGATTTCCGCCGACCCGGGCGATTCGGGGAGCCCGCCCGAGCCTCTGTCCTTTGAACAGGCCCTGCGCGAGATGTTCGCCCGGCACGAAACCCTGCTGGCCGCCGTTTCCGACGTGAACCGCGCGGGCGCGGAGCGGAACGCGGTCCGGTCCCTCAGGTTGCCCCGGATCGATCTCGAGGCGAAGCAGACTTTTCTGGACGCTCCCATCGAAATTGGCGTGGATCCCGTTCCCGTGCGGTTTACCGTGCAGGACGCGCAATTCACGGAAGGGCAGGTTACCCTTTCCTGGCCGGTTTACGCGGGAGGGCGGATCCGGGCGGCCAACCGCGCCGCCGAGGAAAAAGTGGTCGAGGTCGAGGCCGAACTGCGGCGTACCCGCCACAGCCTGATTACCGAACTCGCCCGACGGTATTTTGGCCTCCAGCTGGCCGAAGCCGCCGAACGGGTTGCCCGGCTCAAGGCCGAGGATCTGGAGGCCCATGAACGCCGGGCGAAGCGCCTGATGGAAGAGGGCATCATCGCGAAAGTGGAATGGCTGAGCGCGCGGGTGGCGGCAAGCCAGGCCAGGGCCGAAGCCGAATCGGCCGCCGCGGATGTCCGGGTCGCCCGGGAAGGGTTGATGAACATGCTGAACCGGGACGGTGACCTGGTCGCGCCGTCCACCCCCCTTTTCGTGCCCGAGGCCCTGCCTGAACAGCAGGCCTTTCTGGAACGGATTAACGCTGACCATCCCGTCATTGCCCTTGTGGCGGCCAGGCAGCGGCAGGCCAGGGCCGGCGTGGAAGCGGAACGGGGTCAGCGCAAACCGACCATTTACCTGTTTGGCATGCATGAACTGGTGCCCGAAGACCTGACCCTGCTGGACCCGCGCTGGGCGGCCGGCGTCGGCGTGCGCCAGAACCTGTTTGACGGGGGACAATCCCGTAGCCGGGAAACCGCCGCGAAATACCTGGAGGAGAAAGCCACGCTGACCCGTAAACGACTGGAGCGGGACCTGAAAACGCTTGCCGTGAAAAGCTGGGAAGAAATTCAGAAGGCCCTGCGGGATGGTCAGGCCATGGCGGAACTGGAAGAACTCGCGCGGGAAAACCTTCGGGTGCGGTCCCGGGCCTTCGAGGAAGGACTGGCCACCTCGCTGGAAGTGGTGGATGCCGTCGTCTCGCTGCAGCGGGCCCGACTGGGACGGATCAAGGCGGCCCACGATGCCGACCAGGGCCTCTTCCGCTTGCTTGAGGCGGCCGGCCTGTCCGACGACTGCCTGGAATACCTGAAAAGGGGAAAACCCATGGAAATCGACCTTGCCGAACCTTTCCTGCAACCAATGGTTCCCGGGGATGAACAGGCGCGACACGAAACCACGGAGGCGAGATCCCGGTGAGAGGCGGAGCACGACTGACAACCCTGATGTTCCTGGTCCTGCTGCTGGCGATCATATCTGGATTGTCCATGCTGCTGGTGCGTCCCCGTCCCCTGGTGATCCAGGGCGAGGTGGACTGCCGAAAGGTCAACGTGGCGGCAAAGGTGCCAGGCCGGGTGGAAGAACTTCACGTCCGGGAAGGTGACCGGGTCACGAAAGGTCAGTTGCTGGCCGTGCTGGATTCGCCCCAGTTGCAGGCCAAGTTGCAGCAGGCCGCCGCCGCCCGGGCCGCCGCCGCCGCGCAGAAGCAGAAAGCCGACACCGGCGCGCGGGAGGAACAGGTTCGCATGGCCCTCAACCAGTGGCTGCAGGCCCGGGCGGGGCTGGAACTGGCCGAAAAGAGTTTCACCCGTATCCAGCGGCTTTTCGAGGATGGCGTGGTGCCCGCCCAGAAACGGGACGAGGTGCAGGCCCAGCGCGACATGGCCGCCCGCCTCGAAGCGGCGGCAAAGGCCCAGTACGACATGGCGGTGAATGGAACCCGCGAAGAGGACAAGGCCGCCGCCGCCGCCCTGGTGGATCAGGCTTCCGGGGCGGTCAGCGAAGTGGAGTCCCTGCTCGAAGAGGCCCGGGTGCGGGCGCCCGTGGACGGCGAAGTCCATGAGATCATCGTCAACCCCGGCGAACTGGCGTCGGCGGGCATGCCCATCGTGACCCTTGTGGACCGTTCCGACCTGTGGGTGGTATTCCAGGCGCGCGAGGATTACCTTGCCGGGCTCAAGCCGGGAGACCGGCTCGTGGGATCCCTGCCGGCCCTGTCGGGGCGCCTTGTAACCATGGAAGTGACCTGGCTGGCCCCGATGGGCGATTTTGCCGCGTGGCGCGCGACGAATATCCAGGGCGGATTCGACCTGCGGACCTTCGAGGTGCGCGCCCGTCCCCTGGAACAGGTCGACGCGCTCCGGGCGGGCATGACCGTGATCGTCCCGTGGGATCGTGTATCCGCGCCGTCATTTGGCAAGTGGCTGCGGGATCTCATGGAGGGGCGGGGGTGAACGATGCTGCCCGGGAAACCTCTACCCTTTCCGGGTCGGTGACGCGGGAGACCGGAACGAGGCCCGGTCCTTCATCTGGCGGATTCTGGAGGGTATTTCGCCGGGAACTTCGCCGGATCAGCGGCAGCCCTTTTTTCGTGGCGTTCGTGTTGATTCTTCCGTATCCCACGTTTCTGATCCTTTCCCTGGCCTTCCTGGCACCGATTCCCCGGGATCTGCCCGTGGTGGTCTGCGACATGGACAACTCCACGCTGAGCCGGGAAATCATCCGGCGCGTGGATGCCTCCCCGGCAATACAATGCGTCGAACGGGTTGCGGACATGTCTGCCGCGGCGGCCCTCGTGCGCGAGGCACGGGCCCATGGCGTGTTGTACCTGCCTTTTCATTTTGAACGGGATACCCTGGCCGGAGAAGCGCCCCCCGTTACCGTCTTCCTGAACAACCAGTGGCTGCTGACCAGCGGCATTATTACCCGGGCTGCCCGGGACGTGGTGGTCAGCGCGAGCGAGGACATCGACCGGATGCTGCATGTCGCCGAGGGTAATGACCCGCCCCGGGCGGTCTGGCGCGCGGAACCGATCCGGCTGGATCTACATCCCTTGTTCAATCCCGGGATGAATTACCGTTTTTTCCTGTTGCCCGCCTTGCTGCCCGTGGTGCTGCAGATGTTTATCGCCATGACCGCGATCCGGGCCATTGGCATGGAGTTCCGTTCCCGCACCGCGGCGGAGTGGCTGCAGGTGGCCGGTGGATCCCCGGGGTGGGCTGTACTGGGAAAACTGGCACCGTACACGCTTTACTGGCTGGCCATGTCCTGGTTCATGTGGGTCTGGCTGCATCGATGGTTTGACGTGCCCATCCGGGGAAGCCGGATGATGCTGGCGGCAGGGACCCTTTTGCTGGTGCTGGCCTACCAGGCCATGGCGTTGCTGTTCATCGCGCTCAAGGGTAACCTGCGCTTGGCGAACAGTCTCGCCGGGTTCTATTGCGGTCCTGCCTTCGCGTTTTCTGGCGTGACCTTTCCGAGGCTCGGCATGCCCTTGCCCGCGTGGATATGGGGTGGCCTGCTGCCAGTCACCCATTATTTACGCCTGGTATATGAACAGGCGTTCATGGAAACTCCCCTGGATACTTCCGCGCGGCTGCTTCTCGTGCTGCTGCTGTTTACGATCGTGCCCGGCTGGTGGGGCTACCGGAAACTCCGCCGCCTGTTTTACGAGCCGGAAAAGTGGGGGCAGCAGTGACATGGACGCGCGATCCGGTTTCTGGCACGTATTCGTCGACGAGTTCCGCGAGGTGCTGCGCAATCCCGCGGCAATCATGATTTTCCTGGCCGGCCTGCTGGTGTATTCCCTGGTGTATCCCGTGCCGTACATGCGCGAGGTTCTGAGAAACGTGCCGGTCACGGTGGTCGACGAGGATGGTACCTCCCTCTCCAGAAAACTCACGCGATGGCTGGATGCCACGGAAGAGATCCAGTTGACCGAGCCCGCCCTTTCCCGTGCCGACGCGTTTGACCGGATGGTGCGGGGAGAAACCGAAGGCGTGATCGTTATTCCCGGCGGATTTGAGCGGGACGTGCTGCGGGGGGAGCAGGGGTGGATCGGCGTGTACAGCGACGCGTGTTACTTTCTCATATATCGCCAGGTGTCCTCGGGCGCCTTGAAGGCCATCGCCACCCTGTCTGCGGGCGTTGAAATCCGCAGGTTTACCGCCGCGGGATATACCGAGTCCCAGGCGCGGAAACGCCGGGATCCGGTGCCTGTCATGATCCGCCCTCTGTTCAATCCTGTTGGGGGGTACGCCAGTTACGTGGTACCGGGCGTCTTGCTGGTGGTCATTCAGCAGACCCTGCTGGTGGGCATAGGCGTGGTGGGGGGCAGCCGGATCGAACGATCCCGGATGCCCATCACGGCCATGACGTCCATCGCGGGATTGACCTTGGGACGGGCTTTGGCTTACGTCAGCATTTACTTCATGTATCCCCTCTTCTATATGGCCGTTGTCTACAGGGTTTACAGCCTGCCCTTTCAGGGCAATCCCATTGCCGTGATGGTGTTTGTAATCCCGTTTCTTTTTGCCGTGGCGTTTCTCGGGCTTACCGTGAGCATGTTTTTTCGGACCAGTGAAACCGCCACGCCCATGCTTATCTACACGTCGATGCCGATTATTTTCCTGGTTGGGTTCGCGTGGCCGGTGGAAGCCTTACCAGCCGTGCTCCGGTGGCTGGGCATGCTGATTCCAGCGAGTTCGGGGGTCATGGGGTTCATACGGTTGAACCAGATGGGAGCCACGTTGTACGAGGTTCGCCGGGAATGGCTGCTGCTCTGGGGCGTATGCCTGCTGTATTTCGGAACCGCCCTGTGGACCACGGCCCGGTACTTTCGCAGGCCACCGCCACCTCCACCGCTTGTTTGACGGTTGTGGTGGCGTGGCGCTTTATTGAATCGGACATGTTCAGGTACGCTATGGAAACAGGTTGACGCAATAAACCCAGGGGAAGATCCAGATGAACGCCTTGATGCTGATCGTGAGCGTGTTGGCGGGGGTCGTGGCAGGGGGAACCGTCGTGGCGATACTGCTGACGCGGGTGTACCAGCAACGGCAACGGCAGTTGTCCGAGGAAATCGACGCGCTGAAGCAGCGGGAGGCCACGACCAGGGTCGAACTGCAGAAGGTCATGATGGAAGCCGGCCAGCTGAACGCCCAGGTTGCCGCGTTTGCTGCCCGTTGTGAGCAGATTCCCGGCTTGCGGCAGACGATCAGCGAACAGGAACAGGAATTGGCCGCCTCCCGCCAGGAAGTGCTCAGGCTGAAGTCGGAAGCGGTCCAGGCGCGGACCCGGGTGGAAGAACTGGCCTCGCAACTGACCGAGCGGGAACGCGTCCTGGAACAGAACAGGGAAGAAATCAGGAAGTTACGGGATGCCGTGACCGAGCGGGAGTCCCGGTTGGCCGAACTTCAGGCCCGCGTGGAGGAGGAGCGTAAAGCCGCCGAAGAAAAACTGGCCCTGCTGGAGGAGGCCCGGGAACGCCTCGGCGACGCGTTCAGGGCGCTTTCTTCGGAGACCCTGAAACAGAGCACCAGCACCCTACTGGAACAGGCCCGACATCTGTTCCAGCAGTACCAGGAGCAGGCCAAGGGTGAGTTCCAGCATCATCACAAGGCAGTGGGCGAATTGATGACGCCCGTTCGGGATACCTTGCAGAAACTGCAGCAGGAACTCCAGGAATCCGAAAAGAAGCGGCACGAGATGCAGGGGACCCTGAGTCAGCAGATTCGGGGGCTCATGGAAACCCAGCAGAAACTGCAGCAGGAGACGGGTAACCTGGTGCAGGCTCTCCGGCAGCCCCAGCAGCGGGGACGCTGGGGGGAACTGCAACTGCGCAGGGTGGTCGAAATGGCGGGCATGGTCCAGTATTGCGATTTCGAGGAACAGGTCTCCACGTCCCGGGAGGAGAGCGGCGCGTTGAGGCCCGACATGATCGTGAACCTGCCCGGAGGCCGAAAGGTGGTGGTGGACGCCAAGGTTTCCCTCGACGCCTATCTCAAGGCCGTGGAAGCCCCGCCCGCGGAACAGGAAAAGCATCTCAAGGCGCACGCGGAACAGATTCGTCAGCATGTCAACCGGCTGAGCGGCAAGGATTACACGAAGGCCTTCCAGGACGCGCTCGATTTCGTGGTGATGTTCATCCCTGGCGAGCCGTTTTTCAGCGAGGCCCTGCTACGGGATCCTGCGTTGATCGAGTACGCCGCAGAACGCCGGATCGTGTTTGCCACGCCCACGACGCTTATCGCCCTGCTGCGGGCGGTAGCCTACGGCTGGCAGCAGCAGAATGTCACGGAAAACGCCCGCCAGATCCAGAAACTGGGAAGTGAACTCATGGATCGGATGGCGACGTTCCTGGGATACATGGGCGAACTTGGCTCCAGTATCGGGCGATCCGTGGAGGCTTACAACAAGGCCGTCGGGTCCATGGAATCCCGTCTGCTGGTGACGGTCAGGCGTTTTCCGGAATTGGGCGTGAAAACGTCCAAGCCAGTTCCCGAGTTGTCTCCCCTTACGAGCCTTCCCCGGCAGGTGCCTGAAATCGCGCGGGACGACTCGGAATAATCCTTTTAACGGATTACTGACCGGGTTTCGCGTGTGTTTTTAACAATAACCTGTTAAGGTTTTCGGCGAGTTGATGGACGGACGTCTGAATCCTGGGGTGGACAATAAAAGTCTGATGTCCGGGTAGCCATTGTAAGAAAGGAATCCAGCCATGTTGCGTCGGCTATTGGTTTTGCTGGCCGCCTTATTCCTGTTGGTGCCGGCTCACGCTGAGTTCAGAAGCCTGCTGATCCTGCATACCAATGACCTGCATGATCACCTGCGTCCAGACTATGACGGGCGGGGTGGTCTGCCCTACGTGGCAGGCTATATCGCCGAACAGCGGACCTCTCGAAAGGATATTCTGCTGCTCGACGCGGGGGACGTGATGGAAAAAGGGGACCTGGTAGCCCACAAGACCCGGAGCCAGTTCTCGTACGAACTGATGGCGCGCCTCGGATACGACGTCGTGACGGTGGGCAACCATGATTTCGCGTACGGCGTTGAACACCTGAAGGAATGCTTGGCCCTGCTGGGTGGAACCGATGTCGTGTGCGCCAACGTCACGGATGATCAGGATAACCCCCTGTTCCGCGCGTCGGCAATCCGGGAGATCAATGGCATCCGGGTGGGTATCGTCGGGCTGTTGACCGACACGGATGACGCCAGGGTACTTTCCTGGGAGAACACTGTGAAGACCCTGAAGGCTGAGGCTGCCCGTCTGAAGGAAGGCGCTGACCTGCTGATTGCCCTTGTGCACCTGGGAAAACGGGAATGCCTGGCCCTCGCGCGGGAGTGCCCGGAAATCGGCCTGTTCATCGGCGGCCATTCGCACGAGATACTGAAAGAACCGGTCAGGGCCGAGAGCGGGGTCTGGATCACGCAGGCGGGTTCTTACGGAGAATACGTGGGACGCGTGGAGATGGAGGTAGACCCGGAAACGAGACAGGTCCGCTACCAATCCGCCGGACTCGTGGAGATGGACCACAGGGCGATATCGCCCGACACGGAGATGATCGCCATGATCACGGAGCGGGAAAAGCAGGTATGCCCGGAAGCGTCGGTCGTTCTGGGCCGAGCGGACAGTGGCTTAGGCGTGGGTGAACTGGCGCGACTGGCCGCGAGGGCGTTCGCGCGGGCCGGTGGGGCGGACCTGGGATGCTGTCACGCAGGGGTGATCTTCAGGGATTCCCTGCCCGCGGGGGTGGTCGACATGAACGCCGTGTTCCGGACCGGTGGCCAGCGGGGGGAAACCCTCATCCGGGCCCGCTTGCGCGGAGAATCCCTGAAAAGGTACCAGGAGGAACTCACCAGGGAAAAGAAAGGCCAGACCACCATGGCCGGCGCGGGGGGAAACGTGGAAACGGATGCCCTGGACCCGTCTCGGGAGTACAACGTGATCATGCCGGAACGGGAATGGACCTCCCGGCTGGTCAAGGTTCTCGGAAAGGAAGCCGTTCCTGGTGCCGCGCCAGTGGAATTTACCTTTACCGACGCCCTGGCCGGTGAACTCAGGGCCGTGCTCCAGCCGCTGTGAAGCCGTGGAATGAAAACGTCCCCGCGCCGGTTTTGTCAAGTGTCACGACATGGAGGATACCTGATGAAACGGCCTTTCCGGATGACGTTTACCGCGCTCCTGGTGCTGACGGGCGCCGCGTACGCGCATAACTACGTGGCTAACGACCTTTCTCACCGATCCGCGGATGCCGCGCTGCGGATCGCGGACCTGACCCTGTCCCAGGTGGTGTATGATCCCCTGCCAGCAGACGGCCAGTTATGGCTGACCTTTGACGTAAAGGCCGGCGATCCGATCTACATGCAACTGGGCGTGCCATACCTGGAACGGCTCGCGGACTACCGGCCATCTCTGGCCCTGGTGGGTCCCCCGGGAACCGGGAATGACACGGTACCTTTCGCGTTGCCCGCGGGTACTTCGGTCCGCCGGTTCGACACGGTGGAACGGGATCCGGTATTTTTCGATGAGCCCTTCACGGGGACCCAGTCCTGGATCCTGGTCGAGGAGGAATTCAACCTTCCCGCGGATGGAACCTACTACATCGTGGCTTTTGATCCGGCTGGAAACGGGGCAAGCTCTGGACCGCCTGGGGAAAACGTGAAGCCTTCACATTCCGGGATATTCTGAACCTGCACAACGTGATTCGCGACGTGCGAACCTTTCACGAGGTCCAGGACAAGAGAAAACCCTTTCTGACCTGGTCCATCTCCACGCTGTCCAGCGTGCTCGATATCCTGTTTTTCTGGGTGCGGTGAGGGAATCAAATCATTCCACCCGCAGGACGACGCACTTGAGGTAACGGGTTTCAGGCATCGACAACAGGATAGGATGGTCAGGGGAAGCCCATCGCCATTCCAGGATGCTGACCCGACGTCGGGCTTTGCTGGAGGCCCGCTTCAGGATCTCTTCAAACAGTTCGTTGTCCACGAAATGCGAACACGACGAAGTGATCAGAATACCATCCGGGCGAACGCGTCGCAGGGCCAGGGCGTTAAGTTCGACGTACCGGGACAGGGCCGGCATCACGTGGGTCCGACTTTTCGCCAGGGCGGGCGGATCTAACACGATCACGTCGTAGGTCTGCTCGGACCGTGCCAGCAGTTCCTCCACGGGTTGTAGTTCAAACCGGAATCGGTTCTCCATGCCGTTGAGCGCGGCGTTTTCCCTGGCCTGTTTCAGGGCGGCCATGGACGTGTCACAGGCCGTCACGCGCGCCGCCCCGCCCGCGGCGGCATGCAATCCCCACCAGCCGTGATAGCAGTGACCGTCCAGCACCTCCGCGCCTTCCGCGAAGCGTCGGATCACGGGCCAGTTGCACCGCTGATCCAGGAAGAGGCCTGTTTTCTGCGCCCGGGTCGGGCAGAATGCGCCGCGCAGGCCGTTGACCTCGAAGCGGACCGTCTCATGAGGTTCGCCGAACCACGCGGGGTCGCCGCCCGAGCGGGAAACGTGCACGCTCGCTATTCCGGACGTGGAACGGATCGCCGACACCAGTGTGTCCAGGCGGTTTTCAAAAAAAGGGTTGTCGAAAGTCACTACGGCCACCTGGTCGTACCGGTCGATAACCAGCCCGGGGAGATGATCGCTTTCGCCAAAAATCCAGCGATATACCGTTTCAGCGGGAAACAACCGTTCCCGAAGGGTCGCCGCCTGCCGCAACCGTTTTTGCCAGAACACTTCATCCGGATTCTCTTGATGGGAGGAAAAGATCCGCGCGGCAATGCCTCCTGCCTGCTGGTAGTATCCCCGTCCGATGAAACGCCGTTCGGCCGAATAGATATCGACGATGTCTCCGTCCGCTGGCGTGGGGGAGAGGGTCGCGACTTCGTTACGGTATACCCAGCGGTGACCCCGCAACAGGCGACGCTCCTCTCCCGGTTTGAGCGTCAGGATGGATGCGCGCGCGTTGGATGACATGAAATACCTTTCCCGCGTGTGAGTGAAACCTTAAATCAGCGTACCTAGCCCGAATATGGGACGCGGGCTATTATACCTGTCCGTCTTGTTCTTCGTCGTCGCCGATTTGGACGTTCCAGTACGCCACGTCCACGAACTGCTGCCAGGTGGACAGGGATTCCGGGGGAATTTTCAGCGAAAAGCGGGGAAGCCACCGGGGAGCGAAAGGCTTCCGCAACAGGGGCATGCCGGCTTCTTCAGGGGTTCGGTTCTTTTTCCGGGTATTGCATGGAAGGCACGCGAGCACGAGGTTTTCCCAGGAATCAATGCCTCCCCTGGATCGGGGAAGCACGTGGTCAATGGTCAGTTCCTGCTTGGCGAAACGTCGACCACAGTACTGGCACGTGTTGCGGTCCCGCAGAAAGATGTTGCGTCGGGACAAATGGGCAACCGGACGGAGGACCCGGTTGAATCGCTCCAGGAGGATGACTTCCGGGATCCGGATTTGCGTGCTTGGCGTGCGGATGTAGCGCCAGCGGGGATTGTTTTTCGTCTGCGACAGCGCGCGCCACGAATCGAAATCGTGCAGGCTGAAATCATCCGGGTCTACCGCCCGCGCCGCGCCATCGAAAATCAGGACAAGTGCCCGCCTGAGCGGGGTCACGTTGACCGCCACCCACGACTTGTTCAGCACCAGCACGTGCGTGTCCATGGTTGGTTTCCAGGCGGGTCAGCCTGAGAAATTATAGGGATTTTTGATGAGCCGCGCAATTTTTCATGTTTGAGTTTCGTGAAGACATGATTAGCCGAGAGCGTTGTTTCTGATTACTTGCCTTTAGTGGACGGGGCCACGGTATGGCCCGCGCCGGTCGCGCGAATAAAAAACCTCCGGCGGAGTTTTCCGCCGGAGGTTGCGTTCAATGTTGCCTGTCGCTCAGCCTTTTTGGGCCCTGAACCGTCTCGTAAACAGGACGCCGGCCAGTCCGATTGCCAGTCCGGCTATTCCGATGCCGAGCAGGTTGACGGCCGGCAGGTTGCTGACCACGGTTACGTTGCAGGATTGACTCAGCAGGTCCGTGTGGGCGTCGAACACGACGGCGGTGTACGTCCCGGATTCCGATTCCGCGGGATTGTTGAATACCAGCTGGGACCCATTGGTAACCAACTGGGCGGAGACCGATTTGAGTGGCTCGCCATTACGCTGCCACATCACCGTTACGGGCGTGTGTCCCCCGCTGTAGCGGATCGTGAGCGTGCTGGTGCCTCGCGTGGGCACCGTGGTCGAGGACGGCAGGGATTCCGTGATCTGCAGGTGATCCGCTAGCGACAGGGTGGCCATGTTGGAACTGTACACGCCCCGTTCGTCAGTGACCTCGCACCAGTACGTGGCCGCGTCCGTGGTGCGCAAGTCGGTCAGCGAAAGGGTGGTGGAGTTGGATCCCACGGTGGTAATGATCCCACCCCGATTCTTCTTCCACCGGTACGTTTTGACGCCCTTGCCTCCGGTGACTACCACGGAGAAACTCGCGTTTTGGCCGTAGTAGGCTTTCTTGTTTTGCGGTTGCACGGCGAAGGTGACCAGGCTGCCCGCGATAAGCTGGCGTTCCGCCTGGGCCGATCCCGCGCTGTTGGATACCACGCAGCGGTATGTTCCTTCGTTGTTCTGTACCACGTTCGTGAAGATCAGCGTGTCGGTGGTTACGCCACTTATGTTAGCGTCCGTGATGGGCAGGCCGTTTTTCGTCCACTGGTACGTGAACGGCGGCGTGCCGCTGGAGACAATCACCTTGAGGGACGCGTTGCTGCCGAGCGGCGCGATCCCCGTGCTCGGGTTGACCTGGATCCCGCTGACTACCGGCGGTCTCCGCAGGGTAAGCGTCGCCGCGTTGGAGATGACCTGGCCACTGACTCCGCTGAGCGCGCAGTCGTAACTGCCCTCGTCCGATTGCGAAACGCTGGTTAGCGTCAGCGTAACCGTCCACGATGGATTGCTGAGGTCCAAGGTGCCCGATGCGCCAGGAATAGCCAGGTTTACGCCATTTTTCCGCCACTGGTACCCGATCGGCTTGGTGCTCAGGGACCCGATGACCACCGAGAAAGACACCGTGTTCCCCGGATCGGCCACCACCGACGCGGGATGCCCGACAATGTACGGGTCGGAGATGCTCAGCGACGCCCGGTTGGATTCCACGCTGCCGTCCGGCCCGGTCACCACGCAGTAATACTGTCCAGCGTCCGTTTCAGTGATGTTGGTCAACGTCAGGGCGGCGTTGGTCCCCAGGACCGTTCCGTTACCCTCCTTGTACCACGCGTAGGTGTTCGCGCTGCCCACCGCCACCACGGAGAAGGTCGCCGAACCGCCCAGGTTGGCCGTCTGGTTGATCGGATGGGTGAGGATTGCCGGATCCTGCACGGTCAGGTTCACCCGCTGGGTATAGATCGCGCTCGATCCGGACTGGTAGGCGTTGGAGATCCGGCAGCGATACCCCTGCGCGGGCCAGCCCGCGGGTTCATCGCTGTTCTGGGCGCTCGTGATGGTCAGCGTGGACGTCGGCCCGGCATTACTGACCGATGCCCGCGGATTTACCACCGTGACCACCTGGTTGGCCGCGTTCAGCCATTCGAACTGCAAACCGGTCAGTGAACCGCCAACCGTGCACGTGAAGGTTGCCGTGTCGCCATAGTTCACCGACTGGCTGGCCGGCTGGGTGATCACGGTCAACGGCTCGTACACCGTGATCGTGGCCCAGTTGGAAACCACCCAGTCATTGGCCGGATCGCCTGTCTGGTTCATGGACATGCTGGCCGAGTTCTTGATTTTTACCCGGTACCGGCCGGTATCGCTCAACTGCGCGCCGCCTCCAGACAGCGGAATGTTCAGGGAATCGGAAAGGCTGGATTTCGAGATAACCCGCAACAGTTCTTCGCCGCCTCCCGACAGTTCCTTGACCCAGACATAGTCGAAGTTCGGGGTTCCGGAGGACAACTGCACCGAGAGCACCGTGCTGCCGCCTACCGGGATGTTCGCGCTCAGGGGGTGCACGGAGATCACCGGCGGATTATTAACGGTCAGGATGGCCGCCGTCGACAGGGTTATGCCGTCCGGCCCGGTGAGTTCGCAGACGTAGTTGCTTTCGTCCTGTTCCCGTACGCCGGTCAGCGTGAGGCTTAACGTGTCCGCGCCGCTGACCACTGTCCCGTGCGGCAGCGTACCGTTGGAAAGGGGTACCCCGTTTTTCAGCCAACGGATCGTGTTGATCGTGCCAACCGCGGTCGTGCTGAACGTGACATCCGTGAGCGGATCCACCGTCTGCGACTGCGGATTGGTCAGGAACGCGGGATCCTGCACGATCAGGCTTCCCGGTCCCAGCAGCACCGATCCAAGCCCGCCGTCATACACGCGACAGGTGTAATAGCCTTCTTCCGAGTTGTGGCAGTTCGAAATGGTTAGCGTCGACGTGGTAACGCCTGAATAGGTGGCGTTATTGGTCAGCGCGACGCCGTCCTTGTACCACTGGTAGGTATGTCCACCGCCCGTGGCCACCCGCACCGTGAACTGGGCGGTCTGGGTTGCCGGTACCACCTGCGTTTGCGGCTGCACGTGGGGCAGTACCAGCCCGACTACCGCCATGCCGGCGGGAACGGTGGTGGTCCACACCTGCCCGTTGTTCAACACGCCGTTGGTGCCGCCGGATCCGGAGATCAGTTGAGGCGCCGCGCCCCCGATGCTCACCGCCACGTTGGTCAGCGTGGAACCGGTCGTGTTCTTGATGAACACCTGGTCGTAACCATCAAACACCGAGGCGTACGGCGTGGAGGTCTGGCGCAGGATACAGATCTGCAACGCGTTATTCGCGTCTGGAATCAGCGCGTCTACCTGGGAACGGTTCCAGTAGTTCGCATTGAGCCATCCGCACGCCGCGGGGCCACCCTGCAACTCCGGAATCTTGGGCGTCAGGCTGGCGGTGAAGGAGTTATACGCGGTGAGCAGCGTATGGTTTGTCGTGATGCCGTACACAATCTGCTGGCCACCGGCAGTGCTGAAAATTGGCCGGTACAGCATGATGGCATCCATGTTCATGTTGGAAATCCACGTGAAGCGGCCGTTATGCTCGGGCGCCGAACTCGCCACGTTTCCCGCCTCAATGATGCGGCCGTTCGCCAGGATCACCGAGCCCATCAGTTTGATCATCCCTGGCGTGCCGTAGCCGGAGCCTCCGCCCGCACCACCACTGCCGCCCGCGCCCCCATCACCACCGCGCTGGCCGTCTCCGCCTCGTCCACCATCGCCGCCTTTACCGGCTACGCCGCTCTTCACGCCAGTACCGCCATTGGCGCCTGGCTGGCCCGCGCCACCCGCGCCACCAGCCTGGCCGGCCGCGCCGGAGCCACCGGTGCCCTGTCGCGGGGCCGCGCTGACGTCGAATGAACTGCTGGTGACGTCCAGCAGTCCCTGGGCCGCCAGTACGAACGCGCCACCCCCCGATGGACCACTCGCGCCGTTACCTCCCGTGCCGCCCGCGCCACCGGATCCGCCATTGCCGCCGGATCCACCGCTGCCCGGGTTACCCCCCGTTCGGCCGGAACCGTTGGCACCACTGGCACCCGGCTGACCCGCGCCACCGGAAATATTGTTGGCGGTTACGGTACCATCCGCGCCTTTGACGTTCCCTGAAGATCCGCCTCCGCCGGCGCCGCCCGCGCCACCGCCGGCGCCTCCACCAGCGCCACCGCCGCCGCCGCCGCCACCGCCGCCGCCGCCGATGGTAG